>OLNW01001663.1_pt1 | contig 21062 bp, 16 predicted proteins | sample 1672121 | NCBI WGS metagenome assembly OLNW01 (sample SAMEA3136648, study PRJEB25190) | human gut metagenome
GAAAAACCGACACTTATCGTTCACAACATAGACCAGCCGGGTCATGTCGCTGAGGTAACATCAATGCTTTCACATAAGTGTGTAAACATTGCGACAATGCAGCTTTACCGGAAAAGCAGGGGTGGCAGCGCCGTCATGGTCATAGAGTGCGATCAGGAAGTGCCAAAAGAATCGCTTGCATGGCTGGAGCGGTTAGAGGGCATATTAAAAGTGACATATTGCAGTCTTGTGGAAGAGTAGAATTTATCATAAGAAAGTAGGAACATTTCATGTATGGATCATTACAGGAATTATGCGAATTAGAAGAAAAATCCGGGAAACCGTTCTGGAAGATCGTGCAGGAGGACGACTGCAGGGAGCAGGGGATCACGGAGGAAGTATCATTTGAGCAGATGCGCGCGATGTATCAGGCGATGAAAGATGCGGATGCGCGTTATGATGAAAAATTAAAATCCGAGAGCGGACTTGTCGGTACGGAAGGCAAAAAGATGATGGAGGCGAGGGCAGAGGGAACTTTGCTCTGTGGAGATTTTATCGGGAAAGTCATGGAGAAGGCATTAAAGACCAGTGAGTCAAATGCATGCATGAAGCGTATTGTCGCGGCACCGACTGCCGGTTCGTGCGGAGTTGTGCCGGCGGTATTTTTGAGTCTGCAGGAAGAAAAAGGCTATTCTGAGGAAAAAATGGTGGAAGCACTGTTTGTAGCAGCCGGGATCGGCGGAGTGATCGCAGAGCGTGCTTTTCTGGCAGGTGCAGCGGGAGGCTGTCAGGCAGAGATCGGTTCTGCGTCTGCGATGGCAGCGGGCGGAGTTGTGCATTTATCAGGCGGCAGTGCAAAAGAGATCGCAAATGCAGCGGCACTGGCTTTAAAAAATCTGTTGGGACTTGCCTGTGATCCGGTTGCCGGTCTGGTAGAGGTGCCGTGCGTGAAACGAAATGTGATGGGCGCAGTCAATGCACTGACATCGGCGGATCTGACGAGTGCGGGAATCTTCAGCAAGATTCCGCCGGATGAGGTGATCGATGCGATGCGGAGTATCGGAAGAAGCATGTCCGAGGATATCCGTGAAACAGGAAAAGGCGGACTTGCGGGAACACCGACCGGAGTGGAGATCCGTGAGCGGATGGCCGGGGGCAGAACGCAGGAAGCATGATGCCGTAGATGGAAAAAATGAGATAAATCGGTTTTGGTTATTTGACAAGGCAACACACATGACTGACCTGTTTGACAGGTGGGTTGTGATGGTGTTGCTTTTTTTGCGTTATAGAAATTTTCTAAATTTTATGAATAAATTTGTTGACAATATCGTAACATAGTGCTATGGTTAGTTACACAAGTAATGAACCACATAACAAACCAACCACATAATGCCAACGGAATCTTATCAGGAATGAAATTGAAAGAAAGGAGCCACCATGCATGAATGAAATCTTAACGCAGGAGAAATCCATTTATCTGCAGATCGCAGAAATGATCGAAACAGATATTTTGAGGGATATTCTTCTGGAGGAAGAGCGTGTGCCGAGTACCAATGAGCTGGCAAAGTTATATGCGATCAACCCGGCGACTGCGGCGAAAGGCGTGAATATATTGGTAGATGAAGGAATCTTATATAAGAAAAGGGGAATCGGCATGTTTGTAGCAGAAGGGGCAAAAGAAAACATTTTAAACCGCAGGCGGAACGAATTTTTTGATCACTATGTCAAAAAATTGTTAGAGGAAGCGGCAAGCATTGGACTTGATAAAAATGGGGTCATTAAACTGATCCAGTCAGCAGATCAATAAGGGGGAAGATAAAATGGAAAATAAGATGGAAGCAATCATCTGCAGTAATGTCAATAAGAGTTATGGGAAAAAAGAAGTTTTAAAAAATATAGATTTCACACTGGAAAAAGGAAAGATCTATGGTCTGATCGGAAGAAACGGTGCTGGAAAAACAACATTATTATCGATTTTATCCGCACAGAATCCGGCGACGGAGGGAAATGTGACCTGGAACGGCGAAAAGATATGGGAAAACAGAAAAGCATTAGATCATATCTGTTTCTCCAGAGAACTTTCAACCAACCTGTATGGAAGTGGTGTCAGTTCATTAAAAGTAAAAGAGTATTTAAAAAATGCATCTTACTATTATCCGAACTGGGATCAGAAAATGGCAGATGAGCTGATTGAAAAATTTGAGCTGAATACGAAACAGCGTATCAACAAAATGTCGAAGGGTATGCTTTCCATGGTAACGATCATTGTGGCGCTTGCCAGCAAAGCGGATTTTACTTTTTTAGATGAGCCGGTAGCGGGGTTAGATGTCGTGATGCGCGAGTACTTTTACCATAAACTGATGGAAGAATACACCGAAACAGGCCGTACCTTTGTGATCTCCACACACATTATCGAGGAGGCAGCGGATCTGATGGAGGAGGTCATCATGATCAAGGATGGCAGCCTTTTACTGAAAGAAAATACACAGGATCTGCTAGAGAGAAGTTATCATGTCAGCGGACTTGCGGAAGTGGTAGATCAGGCAGCGGAAGGTTATGAGAAACACCACGAGGAAAAAATGGGACGCAGCAAGAGCGTGACGATCCTTTTAAAAGAAGGCCAGGAGCTGCCAAAGGGCTATGATGTGACGATCCAGCCGATCAGCCTGGAAAAATTATTTGTTTCACTGTGCGGATTAGATGACTAGGAAATAGCGGGAGGAATGGAAAATGGAACAGTCTAAAATGATAATAAAAAGGAACCTGCTTTTCTGGGGAAAATATGGAATACAGATGACAGCCATCCTGATTGGATTTGTTTTGCTGTACGGTTTGTTTTTCAGTATGGGTGAGAGTGCTGACAGTGGATTCTGGCAGAGCGCTAATTTCTTTGCGGTCCTGATCGGCATCATGTTTAACTATATTGGACCGATCAGTTATGGAGGAGCCTATATTCCGATGGTGCTTTCATTTGGATCAGGCAGAAAGGAAGCTGCATGGGGTGCGCAGCTGTTATATGCGGGCTATGCGGTGACTGCATATCTGTTTATCCTTTTTACGGGATATATGTCCGCAGGCAGAATGGATGGATTTAAGAATATACTGATCGCGGAAGCATTTGTTTTGTGTATTGCATTCGGTCAGATCTGCGCTGTTCTGCAGATGCGTTATGGAAAAAAGGGAATAGCAGTCGGCATCATTGTGACAGTTGCAGTTGTGATGGGTATTGGTGCAGGTTTTATTATGAGCAGCGATCTGGCGGATACGCTGACTGCATGGTTTCAGGGACAGTCCGGCAGTGTCATTTCGATGGGACTTTTGATCGGTGCAGTTGTAGCAGCTGCGCTGTATGCGGTCAGTCTGGTCATGATGCTTCGCGTTGTATCGAAGTATGAAGTCCGGGTATAAAACAGAGTATTTTGTGTAGAAGACTGGGACGACAGAGCAACGGGAGTATTTTATACACAAAATGAAAACCGTATGAAAGGGGTAGCGTGGGAATGACAGGTAATTTTTTGATACAGTGTAAGACAAGAAAAATGGAAGTGCTGCAGTTCCTTGCAGTTGCATTTGGCAGCTATGTATTTGGAATCATTGTTATGATGATCATCCGGGCAAATACCATGGAAGAAAATGAGTGTGTCACTCTTGGAATGTTGATCGCGATGGCAGCACTGGTATTTATGCATTTCTTTGGTATCATATTTTCTTTTGTCGGGGAATTTAATATGGCAATTTCCATGGGAGCGACAAGAAGAGCATATGTGGGAAGTTATGCATTGTTTAATATGGCAGAACTGGCAGGATTAGAACTGTTACTGTTCGTGCTTGGGAAGATAGAATCCGCCCTGATGCGCGTGATCTATCCGCAGTGCGAAGTGATACTTGACCTCACACAGTATTTTCAGTGGAAATATCTTCTGGCAGTGATTGTGGGAATGACGATCGTTGAACTGTTTTTAGGGGCTGTGATCCTGCGGTTTGGAATGAAAGCATTCTGGGCAATCTGGGCGATCTGGATGTTTGTCACACTTGTGCCGGCGAAATTAATTGAAAATGAAGCACTGGCAGCAAAGATGCATCAGTTTGGTATGCAGATCGGATTCGGAAATATCGTGCAGTATCTGGTTGTCGTTGGAGTCATAGCTGCAGTCATTATGGCAGTGCTGGGGTGGAATTTCCTGAAAAAACAGAGTGTAACGGTGTGAGAATGTCAGAACTGGAAAGATAACAGAATGGGTGAAATGCCGGTGTGAAAAATAGAAAGCAACAGTATAGGGAATGCCAGAGATGGAAAGATAGCAAAAAGCTGGACTGTGTGAAAAAATGAGTATAAAAAAGAAAAGGCAGAGCCGGGGATGAAGCGGTTCTGCCTTTTCTTTATGCATAATTTATGCATGCATAGATTATGTGCAATTAGTATTTGTTGCTGCGTCTCCAGATGTGCATCTTTTCAGCCTCTTTGATCAGCTCGTCACGGAAATCCGGGTGAGCGATGGAGATTAATGCCTCTGCTTTCTGCCATGCGGAAAGTCCTTTGACATTGACTTTACCGTACTCAGTTACAACATAGTGTGTGTTGGCACGGGTATCGGTTACGATGGAACCGTTTGCCAATGTCGGGCGGATTCTTGACTGCACCTGTCCATCTTTGGTCTTAAAGGTAGAGGACAGACAGATAAAGCTCTTGCCGCCTTTTGACAGGTAAGCACCTAAAACGAAGTCTAACTGTCCGCCGGCACCACTGATCTGTTTGATACCTGCTGACTCTGCATTGACCTGACCATAGAGGTCGATATCAACGGCGTTGTTGATGGAAATAAAGTTATCGAGTGCAGAGATCGAACGGATATCGTTGGTGTAATCAACCGGAGCACTCATCAACTCTGGGTTGTCGTCTAAGTAATCGTACATTTTTTTGGTACCTGCACCGAAAGCGTAGGTCTGACGGTAACGGTCGATATTTTTCTTTGCACCGGTGATCTTTCCTGCTTTTGCGATGTCAACAAATGCATCTACATACATCTCTGTGTGGACACCGAGGTCTTTTAAGTCAGACTCTGCAATCAGGGAACCGACAGCGTTTGGCATACCGCCGATACCAAGCTGTAAGCATGCACCGTTCGGGATCTCATCTACGATCAGTTTTGCAACTGTCTTGTCGATGTCTGTTGCAGGACCGCCGGCACCGAGCTCACCGATCGGAGGATTCGAACCCTCTACGATATAGGTAACATCGGAAATGTGAACTCCACATTCTGTTCCGCCAAGGCAGCGCGGCATATTTTCATTTACCTCTACGATAATGTGTTTTGCAGTCTCACACATTGCGCCGAGATGGGAGGCACTTGGTCCGAAATTGAAATATCCGTGGGAATCCATCGGGGCTACCTGGAACATTGCTACATCATCCGGGCAGTCAAGCTCGCGGTAATAACGTGGCAGTTCGGAGTAACGGATCGGTGAATAGAAAGCGCATCCGCGGCTGATCATTTTACGTTCGATACCGGACATATGCCATGAGTTCCATGTAAAGTGCTCACCGGCATCTTCGCGTGCGAAAGTAGCTAACGGTTTTAAAAGGATACCACCGCGCAGGTTCACGTTTGTCAGCTCATCGGTACGTTTTGCCAGCGCCTGATCAAGGGCATCTACGGTGTTTGTACACCAGCCGAAATCAACCCAGTCACCGGATTTGATCAATTTTACCGCCTCGTCGGCAGATACAAGTTTCTGTTTGTATTCCTGTGAATAATCCATCACAAATACCTCCTCATAATTGTAAAAAATCATGATATAAAAAGATTGTTAAAAATTTACCATAGTCTTATCCTAACACTTTATGGAGAGTTTGACAAGTCAATTAAGTTACTGTTCACACATACTGTGTGAGCAGTAACGATTACAGCCCATTTTAAATGCATCTTCGATGCATGGGGCTGTAATCTGGCATGATATAGTCTTTGGCGCACAGCTTGACAGCAAGTGTCAAGCTTGCGAGTGAACAGTAACTCAATTAATTCTCTGCCGGCATCGTCCAGCTCTGCGACTCACGGCGGTATTTTTCCAGCGCTTCCTCATAGCTTGAGACCAGCATGGTATCGGAAGGAATATTCGATTTGGCTTCGGCGAGGAGCAGTTCATAACATTCAACTAACCCGTACAGAGGGAGATCGCCGCTGGTGTGGACATCTAAGATGCTCTCCGTTTCATAGGCAGCATTGTAGAACCAGATGACTGCTTCATTTAAATCTTTCTGCGCGAGAAAATAGGTACCAAGCTCATAGCAGATCTCGGAACATGGAGTGGTCAGCATATCCTTCATCGTCAGCTTGAAAAATTCATTTTTGTTGTCCTCTAAGCGGTACACATGCGCGAGTACGCAGGAGGCTTCTTTCATGGCATCATCGGAGAGGTCATGTTCTAAAATATACTGGAAAATTGGTTTCGCATCCTGAAAGTCTTTTGTGTCACCGGTCTTTAACAGCTCTTTGGCATACATCGTGCGGATCTTCGGAGAGAGTTCGTGGCCGCTCTGGAAGTTTTTGATAAATATGGAAAAATCACGTTTGCTGTGAAAATTCTGCGGTTTATGTAAAATCTCAACGTCGCTGTCGAAGATCACAGGAGTCAGGCGGACTGTCTCGTGCACCGGATCGACCCAGGTAAAGGTGCGCAGACGCTTGAACAGTTTCGGACGGTATTCTTTTTTTGCATTTAAAACGGTGTCGAAATCGGCATCCGTCACATATTTCATCTGAACGATCTCAATTTCCGGCAGCAGTGCATTTTTGAGCCGGAGAAAACGCTCATGGTTAAAATCATCTAAAACTTCGTCCGCATCGGCGGCATAGATGTAATCCATATTCGCTTTTGAAAAAGAAAAATTTCTCGCTGCGGAAAAATCGCTCGTCCATTTAAAATCATAGACCTGACTGGTATATTTTGCAGCGATCTCCTTTGTGTGGTCCGTGGAACCGGTATCCACGATGATGATCTCATCCATCAGATCTGCAATCGAGTCGAGACATCGCGCGAGAACCGCCTCCTCATTTTTAACGATCATGCATAAACTTATCGTAGCCATGGAAAATCCCCCTGTTGTGTATATTTTTAAGACTGAATTTGTCAATATATTTTTGTATTTATTATATCGGACATGACAGGCAGTTACAAGAAACAGTTTTTGCTCAAAAAATATTTTATAGGCAGTATGGAATGTGCTACAATGGGTAAATGCAAAAATCAGGAAATGAGGAAAACAAATGAAATTAAATGAACAATGGATGCAGAAAACCATTGTGGTGTGGATCGGTGCGCTGCTTTGCTGTGCGTTGTGGCATTGGTGCTGGTCTGCGTGGGAATTTATATTGTAAATTACGGAAAAGAAAAAGCGTGAGAAAGGTGGATGAAAAATGAGTGCAGTTGTGACATTAAAAAAGGGCGAGGGAAGAACGATCAAAGCAGGCGGTGCCTGGATTTTTGATAATGAGATCGATACGGTCATGGGAAGTTTTGAAAACGGAGAGATCGTGGTCGTGCATGATTTTGACGGCTATCCGATGGGCAAAGGATTTATCAATACCAATTCAAAAATCCGCATCCGTATGCTGACAAGACATGTGGACCAGGAGATCGACCGCACATTTTTACAGATGCGCGTGAAAAATGCCTGGGAATACCGCAAAACGACGGTCGATACATCATCCTGCCGTGTGATCTTCGGGGAAGCAGACTTTTTGCCGGGACTTGTCGTTGACAAATATGAGGATGTGCTCGTGGTGGAATGTTTAGCACTTGGCATGGAGCAGTTTAAGGAGACGATCGTTTCTTTATTAAAGGAAGAACTTGCAAAAGACGGCATCAAAGTGCGCGGCGTCTACGAGAGAAGCGACGCTAATGAGCGCACCAAAGAAGGACTTCCAAAGGTAAAAGATTTATCGGGGAAGAATTTGACACCAATGTTGAGATCAAGGAAAACGGAGTCCGTTATCTTGTCGATGTCGTAAACGGACAGAAAACCGGATTTTTCTTAGACCAGAAGTATAATCGTCTTGCGATGCAGCGGATCTGTAAAGGGAAAAAGGTGTTAGACTGCTTTACCCATATGGGAACATTCGCCTTAAACGCCGGAATTGCAGGGGCAGCGGATGTCACAGGTCTTGACATTTCCGAGTATGCCGTGCAGCAGGCAAACGAAAATGCGCGCAGAAACGGACTGGAGGATACCGTTCATTTCCGCTGTGCAAACGTGCTCGATGAACTGCCGAAACTGGCGCAGAGCGGCGAACAATATGATGTTGTTATCTTAGATCCGCCGGCATTTACCAAGTCGCGCCAGGCAACGAAAAACGCGATCAAAGGTTACCGTGAGATCAACATGAAAGGCTTAAAACTGGTAAAAGACGGCGGCTATCTTGCAACCTGTTCCTGCTCCCATTTCATGACACAGGAGCTTTTGGCAAAGACCGTGAAAGAGGCAGCAAAGGCAGCCCATAAGAGACTCCGCCAGGTGGAGTTTAGGACGCAGGCGCCGGATCATCCGATTCTCTGGGCAAATTCTGCGAATGTGCCGGAGAGTTATTATTTGAAGTTCTATATCTTTCAGGTTGTAGACGAACGCTAGGCGTTCGTCATGAGAAGTAAGGACTGGGAAGTGGTGGAAATGCTTGATTGATAAGGGATGGAAGATATTTGACGTTTACAGAGAAAACCTCGTAAAGTATCGCAAAATATCACAAAACCGTGATTCAAAGTGGTAAGAAAAGTGGTAAGTCTGAGTGGTAAGCACCTGAATAGAAAAGTGATAAAGAAATTGCCAGGGCAATGTACAACCCCGGAAGTCAGATTAAAATCTGACATTCGGATGCTGATGCATGATCCTGGCAATTTTTGTAATGATTCAAAATAAAATCACAGGTTTGCTTAGGAAGCAGTTTATCGTTTTAAATGTAGGAAACCAGTTCATCCATGCCAATGCGCATATCTTTATGACGCTCTGTGGATGCATCCGGTTCATCACTGTATCCGAGTGCTAAGATATTGACCGGTTCTAAGTTTTCCGGAAGGTTCAGTTCTTCTTTTAATATGTCCGGGTTAAAGTAGCAAATCCAGACACTGCCAAGACCAAGCTCGGTTGCCTCAAGCATCATATGGTCGGTCAGGATCGAGGCATCGATGTCGGTTGTGATCTTGCCGTCAAACGGACGCTTCCAGGCTTTTGTCTTATTGGCACAGACGACAATGGCAGCCGGTGCCTGATAAATATTTGCTGCCTTTCCGACTTTTTCCAGTCCTTCTTTGCTTTTTACGACTATAAGGCGTACCGGCTGCATGTTCGCGGCGGTTGGTGCTACGTGGGCAGCCTCTAAGATTTTATCCAGTTTTTCCTGTTCAATTTCTTTTCCTGTGTACTTTCGTACAGAATGTCTCTTTTTTGCAATCTCTAATAATTCCATGATAATCTCCATTCTTGAGCTGTTTTTTGTGCATCTTGAGTTTGTGTGTAAGCACGGATCTTGCGTGTGAAAAATCTTATTTTTCACGCTAATCCTCCATGCTTGAGCTGATTTTTGCACATAATTGAATTTCATGCGGTTTCGCTGGGATAATCCTGTTTATTTCGGATTCTATCTTGTGTTTCTGAACGTTCATGTCTATAATTATATGGAAATGCAGAATATAAGCAAGTATGCACTTTTTTGATATATACTTCCGAAAAAGTAAGTAAGGAGAAATAGATCTATGAATAAGGAATTTAACTGTCCGGTGGAGGCGACGATCTCCCTGATCGGCGGCAAATACAAGTCGGTCATTTTGTTTCATCTGATGGGAAAAACGCTCCGCTACAGTGAACTTCATAAAAAGATACCGAAAGCCACCGATAAAATGCTCGCACAGCAACTTCGGGAACTGGAAAAAGACGGACTTATCAAAAGAACCGTCTATCCGGTTGTCCCGCCCAAAACAGAGTACAACCTGACGGAGTTTGGAGAGAGCCTGTCACCGATCCTAAATGCCATGTGTAACTGGGGAGAGTCCTATCTGAACATTCCGAGTCAGTGTGTGGAAGAGTCGTGAGGCGGAAAGGTTTGAGGGACAAGTGAAAAGCAGGAATACTGTGTCTTGGTGCAGAGCGAGGAACAGAGCACGATGAGAGATTGAGGATTGTGCGCAGGATTTGTGCTTGTGCGTAAACATGAGGTGTCAATGAAAGTGTTGTTTTTATTGAAAAGAATGGAGGATTGAAATGGCAGATAAAAATGCAATGAAAAATAAAAGTGCAATGAGGAACAAAAGTAAAGTTAAAAATAAAGACATAGCGAAAAATAAAGCTGCAGGCAAGAAAAAGTATGCAGTTGATAAAACAATGAAGCAGGAGGCAGAAAAACGAACCGCCGGAAAAATGGGAAAGAAAAAATATGCGGTTGATAAAACAGTGAAGCAGGAAGCAGAAAAGCGAACCATCGGAAAAATGGAAAAGAAGTATGCAGTGACTAAAGCATTTACAGAAAAAACGGATCATGGAAAATCGGTAAAAGAGAAAAAAGTATCAGGAAAAAACACGTCGGAAAAAATGATCACGAAGAAGCAGAACGCAGACATGTGCCAGTATGCAAAAAAATGCGGTGGCTGCGATTATCAGGGACTTTCCTATGAAAAACAGCTCAAAGAAAAGCAGGAATATGTTAGAAAAAATGTCGGAGAATTCTGCAAAGTACTGCCGATCATCGGGATGGAACATCCCTATCATTACCGCAACAAAGTGCATGCGGTATTTGACATTGCAAAAGGCGGATCTGTCATTTCAGGCGTATACAAGGCAGGGACACATGATGTTGTAAACATTGATTCCTGCCGGATCGAAGATGAGACGGCAGATGCGATCATCCACGATATCCGGGGACTTTTACGTTCCTTTAAAATCAAGACTTATGATGAGGATACCGGATATGGTCTGCTGCGTCATGTACTGGTGCGTCGCGGTTTTCACAGCGGAGAAGTGATGGTAGTATTAGTGCTCGGATCTCCGATCCTTCCGTCCAAGAATAATTTTGTCAAGGCACTGCGTAAACTTCACCCGGAGATCACAACGGTCGTTCTCAATGTCAATGACAAAAAGACCAGTATGGTTTTAGGAGAAAAAGAGACAGTTATTTACGGAAAAGGCTATATTGAGGACACACTCTGTGGCTGTACTTTCCGCATTTCCCCCAAATCATTTTATCAGGTGAATCCGGTGCAGACGGAGATCCTTTATACGAAGGCGATCGAGTATGCCGGACTGACGGGAAAAGAGAGGATTGTGGATGCTTACTGTGGCATCGGAACGATCGGTCTTATCGCGGCATCAAAAGCAAAAGAGGTCATCAGTGTGGAGTTAAACCGTGATGCAGTCAGGGATGCCGTAACCAACGCAAAACGCAATGACATCAAAAATGTCCAGTTTTACAATGCCGATGCAGGACAGTTTATGGTGGAGATGGCGGAATACCGTGCCGATCAGAAAAAAAATCAGGTGCCGGATGCCACAAAATCGGGAAAAAAGGCAACACCGGATGGCAATGTGGATGTCGTATTCATGGACCCGCCAAGAGCAGGAAGTGACGAGGCGTTTTTATCTTCGGTCATCCGGCTTGCCCCGAAGCGCGTAGTGTATATTTCATGTAACCCGGAGACACTTGCAAGGGATTTAAAGTATCTGACGAAACATGGGTATCAGGCAAAGGAGTGTCAGCCGGTGGATCTTTTTCCGTGGACGAAACATGTGGAGACGGTTGTTTTACTTTCCAAGGGAATGGCCGACAGTAGAAAAGTGAAGGTGGACTTCTCTCTGGAGGATATGGATTTATCTGAATTCAAGGGAAAAGCAACTTATGAGCAGATAAAGGCATATGTATTGGAACAGACAGAACTTAAGGTTTCATCACTGTATATCGCACAGATTAAGAAGAAGTGTGGATTGGATGTCGGTGAGAATTTTAATTTGCCTAAATCTGAGAATGCAAGACAGCCACAGTGTACACCGGAGAAGGAAGATGCGATTATGCAGGCGTTTAGGCATTTTGGAATTATATAGGTTGTGGATAAACTGCATCATGTGTTAAAAATATAGTGAAGTATGGGAAAAAGGACATTCCAGAACTGTAGATTTTACAGGTCAGGGGATGTCCTTTTTGCAGATATGGAAGTGTTCAAGGGACAAGGTAATGATACTGAAGTATTAAGACTGATATGAATGATACCTATCCTATTGAGGGCTTAAAATGCACTGATGGAAAGCAAGAGGATTTCATGGAACAGTGGATAGAACGGAGATTGAATATAAAAATGAGATAAGTAAGTAAAGATGCCAGTTGAAGTGGAGGTTCCTGCTTGGCTTTTTTCTTGCTCTTTTGCAGATGGTAAAATATAATTGTATGTGTAATAGCGAGAAGGTTTGAAGGGATAGGTAGGAGAGTAATGATAGAACTTGATTGGGCAAAATTTGAAATATTAAATAAAAAATATGCAAATGCATTTGAAACGCTATGTTTACATCTTTTTAGCAGATATGTTCATACAGAGTGTATTGGTGCAGATTTTAATCAGGCTGGATTGGAGACAGAACCAGTTAAATATAAAGGGAAATTCTATGGCTTCCAATCTAAATATTTCAGTCCGAGTATGGATTATAAACAAATAGAGCATTCTGTTCAATTGGCATTAACATCGTATCCCAATTTGGATGTCATTAAAATATTTTATAATTGTAATGCAAGACTATCGGCATCGTCTACAAAACAGGAATTAGATAAAAAGGCTAAAAATCGAGGGGTTAAACTTGAATGGCTGGGAAGGTCATATTTTGAAGTTGCATTAAATAAAAAGGAAAATCTGGATTTATGCCAATTGTTTTTTGGTGCAGGTAGGGAACTGGAATATTTTGCTGATATAATAGATAATGAGAAAAGAGCATTTTTAACAAGTACCAATTATCTGGAATTAAATGTAGCTTGTGCAGAAAAAAGATTAAATAATAGTGAACAACTTGTCGAAGAACTTTTGGAGAATAGTGAAATATCTGTAATTAGAGGTTTACCTGGAACTGGTAAAAGTGTCCTTTTGGATAAAATATTTATGATATTAAGTGGAAGTAATTTAAAGTTTTATGACCAGATTGCTGCAATATCTAAAAATAAGAGTATTCCAATCTTGATTAAATTGAAATATTGTTCAGCTTGTCCTTTGGAACAACTTATCATAACAAAAAAAACAGAATACAAGTTGAATTTTGATAATTATTCAATAATTTACTTGCTTGATGGTTTGGATGAAGTTTCGAGTGAAATTGCGGAACAAACAATATCGTATATTAAAGAACTTGCAAAGCAAAAAAATACAAAGAAAATAATTTTGTCTATACGAAAAATGTCCAGTAATAATATGTATTTGCACGATTGTGTTAATGAGAATGCTTTTTATGAGATTCAGGAGTTAGACGAAAAGAATATAGTTTCATTTTTCGAGGATAGAGGAGAGAAAGATAAGATTGAGAAACTTAAAAGTTTGAAAATAACTAATAAAAAATTGTTTGATGAAATTAAAGATATTTTGTTGGTTAATTTATTTTATGATTCTATGAATTATGTTAGTAATGGGACAACGATTTACGATTTGTTTTGGTTAAAGGATCATTATTGGAATAGTAAAAGGAAGGATAAATTAATAGCTCTTAATTTGCCAGAACCTCAGTCAGATGAAATATTAGAAATAAATAAGCAAATAGCTTACCACATGCATAGCGATAAAACAGTAATTATTGCGAAAAAGAATTTTAGAAATATTGTTTCAAAAATGTATCCTCAATTAAGTTACAAAGATGTGAATGCAGTTTGTAACTACATTTTAGAAACATATTTTGAGAATAGGATTGAGGACGAGTTTTACTCATATCAACATAGACGATATCAAGAGTACTTTTATACGCTATCTCTATATGATTTATATAAATACAATGTTGGTAATTTACGAAAAGAACAAATATTTACTAATTATGAACTTTTTGATGAATTTGTTTTGCCATATTTTGAAGATAGAAGTGATAAAGAAAAACAGTTACCATTCTCAATAGAAGTGAGATTGTTTAAAACATATATGGGAAAAAATCCATTGTGGGGAGCTGATGAACCAGGATATAAGTATTTACGAGAATTCTCTTATGCAGTAGCTACACAAGAGGAAGAAGCTTTTTATCGTATAATTCAGGATGAAAATCTGTCATTAAAGGGTAATGTTTTGATTGATGTATCTTATATCAAAAGTATTGCTGAATGTGAGAGAAAGTCAAAAATTGGAAGAATACCGGATCCACTTGAAGAAGTATTTCGCTTTTTATTATGCAACATAGAAATATATTGGAGATGTAATAAAAGAGAAATGGCTTTAAAAGCAGTACAAGAATTGCAGCAATCTATACAGTGCATAAAAGACGAGTATCCGGAATTGATGGAAAAAGTAAATAATGCCTTTTTTGAAGAAAAAAGAGCACAGCTTTTTATAGAGTTGATTATTTTTGAAAAAAATACCAAAGAGATACTTGAGGATATAAATAAAAATGGTATTAGAGAACGTGTAGTAAGCGGTGAAACTGAATATGAGAAACTGTGTAGTGCTTTCTTTGAAATTCTATTTCAATATAAATATGAGGAAGTATTAGTTTTACTGGAATTGTTTACAGATGAAAATATAGAATGTTTGTGTGCCTTTTTGATTCAGGTTCAAAATTTAAGATATTTGAAAGATAGGAAGATTTCAGAAAAATTAGAAAAATGCTTACTTCGTTGTAGTGAAAAAACAAATGGCATTTTGATGCTAAAAAAATATTTTGACCTTGAGTTAACAGCGGAAGAAGAAGGAATACTGGAAAATGAATTTGAGAGATTAAGTGCGGAACGTTGGGTGGATTTGTTTGGCTTTAAGAAAGAACATAATAAGGCAGCTTTTTTAAGTATGTTATATAACCGTAATTGTGTAAGTGAACAATATAAATATGATACTAGGGTATTGCATCAAAATTTATATTGTAATTATGCAAAAATGTTAGATGGTGAGATATCGTATACAAGATTAATGACGACTTTTTTTTCTGATTATAATAATACGATTTTTAATCGATTTACAAACATTACTTATGAAGCTACAAATATATTTGCTTTAATTATTAGTGAGAAAAGGTTGGTGTATGTAGAAAGACAAAAATTGCTTGAAATGTTGGAACAAAAAGCAAAAAACGTAATTCATCTAGGCTTATTATTTAAGCAATTAAAAAATGAAGAAACGGAGGAGTGTGATAAATTAATCAGGAGATTTTTGCCAGATATTAATCAATCATATAAAGGGCAGGAAAGCTTTGATATAACAGAAAATGTCAAGAAATATTTTGAATTGGCATATTTATATACTGGTTTTGATAGCGAAAAAAGTATAGAGTATATTAGAAAAGGTCTAAATTCTGGTGTTATACGACACGGATGGAGAAAGGATGGGATAGTAGATACCTTTCTGTTAGACGCTTTGAAAATTATGTGGAATAAATATTATTTTGAAAGGAATGAATTGCAAATATTCACCCAAAAATATTTGCAAATGATATTAGCAATAAATCAGATTACAGATGAAAATTATAGATGTTCAGTAATTAAAGAATTGATAGAAATGTTATTAGAGAATGACCTTGAACTAGCAAAGGAGATGATGGAAAATATAATATCAAATAATCTACATATCAATGAAACACTTTTGCAATATTGTATAGCATTGGTGAAAATTGGGGAGCCAGTGAATGAAATAATATTGTTGCTTGATTATTTCGATATTGAAAATTATAACGAAGAATCAATATCAATGAAATTACAAGTGTTATTAATGATTTACAAGAGCGAATGGTATGATAGAAAAGAAAAAGAAGAAATAAAAGATAAAATAAAGTACTATGCGGAAAAAGGGTGGATATCAATGCCTGTACGGTGGAGCGAAGAACTATTCCAAATTTACCTAAATTTTTGCAAAAATGAAAATATAGAGACACATTTAAGAAATATAACGCAGGAACATAAAGTCGATAAAGATTTAGAGGAAAATAAATTTTGTAAAAAGATTGCAAGATGTAAAACTAAAAGGTATTTACAGAAATTATTTGATGAGTTAATGAATTATCGTAATCACATAATAATTCGGTCTGGTGATGCGTGGGATATGATTATAGATAAAGTGTATGAGATTGATGGAAATGCTGATAAAATATTGATTTATATGGAAGCTTGTAAGTTTCCACACGATATATATTATACTTCAAATTCGTCATATTTTTATATGCCATTAGGACGTATTATAGAAAGGGAAGGGTTAACCACAAAAGTATGGAACCATCTAAAAAAGAATGGAGGATATGGCGATTTTATTAGTCTTATAAAGGCTTATGACTATATAAATAACAAAAAAATGTGCAAAAGGTTGTTTATAAGATTTTTTCAGTATTGTGAGTTCTTAGTTTATGATGAAGCTCATTATGAAATAAATACTGAACAATAACGATTTTGGAAAAGGGTAAAGGCTTATCGCCCTAAGTGGGTGTGAACCTTTTGAAAAAAGATGAAGGGCTGCTATTTAGTATAACAAGTAATTTTTACTCAATATGGGGACAATTGTCTTACATTCCAAAAGAATGGTCGATAGCACATCTTCCTAGAGAACATGGATTTATCGGAATTCAAAAGGAAAAGCAATTTATGAGCAGATAAAGGCATATGGACTTGAGCAGACAGGATTTAAGGTTTCGTCATTGTATATCGCACAGATTAAGAAGTGTGGATTGGATGTCGATGAGAACTTCAATCTGGTTAAATCAGACAATGCGAGACAGCCACAGTGTACGCCGGAGAAGGAAGATGCAATTGTGCAGGCGTTTAGGAATTTTGAAATCATATAGATTGTGGATAAGCAGTGTCATGTGTTAAAAATATAGTAAAGTATGGGAAAAAGGACATTCCGGAACTGTAGATTTTACAGGTTAGGGATGTCTTTTTTGCTGATATGGAAGTGTTCAAGGGACAAGGTAATGATACTGAGAGATATTAAGACTGATATGAATAATATCTATCATATCTAATTAGATGATACGGATTGAAGAGATTGCGATGCAAATTGAAAAATTCACGTTTTCGTGATATACTTTCCTTATGTCTGTTGGCAAAATAATGGAGGGATGACATGGCGGTCAGTTATAAAAAATTATTCCATTTACTGATAGAAAAAAATATGACAAATGCACAGTTGCAGCAGGAGGCTGGCTTCTCCGCAAATATCATCACACGGCTGAAACGTAATGGGTATATTTCCCTCGAAAGCGTAGAGAGTATATGTTGTGTTCTGAACTGTGGCGTTGACGATATTCTGGAATTTGTACCAGAGGATAACGGAGGAAAAGAGAATGGTTGATACCAAAAAGGAACAGGAACGTGATGAACTGCACCGTGCAATATGGGCAATTGCAGATGAGTTGCGCGGAGCAGTCGATGGTTGGGACTTCAAAAATTATGTTCTTGGCACGATGTTCTATCGTTATATTTCTGAAAATATGTGTAATTACATAAACAGCGGTGAGATTGATGCAGGTAACACCGATTTTGATTTTGCAAAAATGCCGGATGAGGATGCAGAAGAAGCAAGAGAAGGACTGGTAGAGGAAAAGGGATTTTTTATCCTTCCGAGTGAACTTTTCTGTAATGTCCGTGCCAATGCTGCGAATGATGAAAACTTAAATGAAACACTGGAGCGTGTGTTCCGTCACATTGAGGAATCAGCGAAAGGCAGTGAGGCAGAGAGCGACTTTGCCGGACTGTTCGATGACTATGATGTAAACAGCAATAAACTGGGTTCTACAGTTGCAAAGCGTAATGAAAAACTTGTAAAACTGCTGAATGGCGTAGGCGAAATGAATCTGGGAGATGTGAAAGACCATTCTATTGATGCCTTTGGTGATGCGTATGAGTACCTTATGACCATGTACGCATCGAATGCCGGAAAATCTGGTGGAGAGTTCTTTACTCCGGCAGATGTGTCCGAACTGCTTACACGTCTTGGGACTATAGGAAAAACAGAAATCAATAAAGTATATGATCCGGCTTGTGGCTCGGGTTCATTGCTTTTGAAGGCTGAGAAAATTCTTGGCAAGGATGCTATCCGTAACGGCTTTTATGGTCAGGAGATCAACATTACAACCTACAACCTGTGCCGTATTAATATGTTCCTGCATGATGTGGAATTTGATAAATTTGATATAGCTTGTGAAGATACATTGCTCAGTCCTCAGCACTGGGATGATGAGCCATTTGAGTTGATCGTATCTAATCCACCGTATTCTATCAAGTGGGCGGGAGACGAAAATCCACTGCTCATCAATGACCCTCGTTTTGCTCCGGCTGGAGTTCTGGCACCTAAGAGCAAAGCGGATATGGCGTTTATTATGCATAGTTTGTCATGGCTTGCGTCTAACGGAACTGCTGCCATCGTATGTTTTCCGGGAATCATGTACCGTGGTGGTGCAGAGCAGAAAATCCGTAAATATCTGGTAGATAACAACTATGTGGATTGCGTTATTCAGTTGCCGAGTAATTTGTTCTTTGGCACTTCGATTGCAACCTGTATCATGGTAATGAAAAAGAACAAGGCAGACAACAAGACCTTGTTTATTGATGCTACAAGCGAATGCGTGAAGGTGACCAACAATAATAAGCTGACACCAGAGAATATTGACCGTATCGTGGATGTGTTTGCTAAACGTGAAGAAGTGGAGCATTTTGCATATCTGGCAAGCTATGAAGAAGTGTCCGGCAATGATTATAATTTGTCTGTATCCACTTATGTTGAAGCCGAAGATACCAGAGAAAAAATTGATATCGTGAAGTTGAATGCGGAAATTAAGGAAATTGTTGCCCGTGAGCAAGTGCTTCGTGATGAGATTGATAAGATTATCGCAGAAATCGAGGTGTGATTTATGGGAGAATTTTTTCCGAATCAATACTGGGGAACGGATATATGGAAACATCAGGAATTGCCGATAATAGAATCACATGATTTTAATTTTTTTAGATGCCTTGAATTTAATAATAGTTATTATGGAAAAACAGTAAGTGAACTTCATAGCGGAAATCTGAGATTAAGTAGAAAAGATAATAGGTACTCAAATCTCTTTCCCGGTCAAAAGCTGTCATATTGGGCAGACAGTCCACAAACGGCAAGGGCAGAAATAAAAAAGTGGGGATCAGGTAATAATATTTTGACATTTTGGGCATATGATGATGGGAGTAGCTTTATTCCTACAATTTATCCGGCTGAAAATATTCGGATAATCGATGGTGTTCATTTTGGTTTTGATAAGATTTTGAAAAAAGTTGGCAACCATGAAGAATTGACCCGTAGTGAAAAAGAGTTTATTGATAAAATAGGACGTGAAAAGCCAGATTGTCTGGCATATTATTCAGAAGCCAAAGTGGGAGGCATTTGCTTTTTATTTTTTGAACAAGGGTTTAAAAAACTTTCACTTCGTGAGGTTACATTACGTTTAGGTGATTATAAAGGAAAGAACACAGCAAAGGTGACTTGTGCAGTTACAAGTGATTTTAGCCCAGTATTGGAAGGCTATGGATATTATTTTTCTCCAATTGCAAAGACGAAATATGATGACAAGTATATAACAAGTGATGAATATATACTGCGAAAGCAAGTTGAGGATTATTCACATGAACAAATAGTGGAGATGATGCGATGAGCAGATTAGATGAATTAATTGAAAAATTGTGCCCGGATGGAGCAGAATTTTTAACTTTGCAAGAATGTACCCAAAAGGTTAAAAATATTAAATGGAAAAGTTATTCTGGAAATGATAAAAAGTACATAGATTTAAGCTCAGTGGATAGAGATTTACATTGTATAATGGAAACACAAAATATCAATTCGGATTCAGCACCAAGCAGAGCACAGCAAATTGTACAGACAGATGATATTCTTTTAGGGACTACTCGTCCAATGCTGAAAAGATATTGTATGATTCCGGAAACATATGATAATGAAATTTGCAGTACAGGTTTTTGCGTGTTAAGAGCGAATACAGAGATTGTGCTTCCAAAATGGATTTATCATAACATTGCTACGACTGATTTCTTTGCTTATGTTGAGCAAAATCAAAAGGGTGCAAGCTACCCAGCAATATCCGATGCAAGCGTAAAAGCGTTTAGCTTGCCTGTACCTCCTCTGGAGGTACAACGTGAAATAGTCCATATTTTGGACTCTTTCACGTTACTTACAGCCGAGCTTACAGCCGAGCTTACAGCCGAGCTTACAGCTCGGAAGAAACAGTATGAGTTTTATCGCGACAATTTAATAAAAAAAGAACAACATATATCTGAAGTGAAAAAATTAGCTGATGTTGCCAATATTTATGATTCGTTACATCAAACACCTTCGTATTCTAATAGCGGATATAGTATGGTTCGTGTACAGGATATAAAAGGTGGGTATGTAGATGAAGATAAAACATTAAAAGTGGATGAAAGCGTTTGGAATTTATTTACGCAAAAATACACTCCTCGATTAAATGATATTGTAGTTTCACGGGTGGGTTCATATGGGAATTTTGCATTAATTCCTAATGATAAGTGCTGTCTAGGACAAAATGTTGCATTAATTCATCCTAACATAAATCCAAAATATTTATATCATGTATTAATGTCTACGATGACAAAACAGTGGATAAATAATAATGTGGAAGGTGCAAGTCAAAAATCATTTAGTTTAGCAGATATAAAAAGAGTGCCAGTTCCTGTTCCAAAGGAAAATATTCAACAACGAATAGCAGAAGTTCTTGATAATTTTGAAGCCATTTGCACTGACCTAAATATTGGTTTGCCAGCAGAAATTGAAGCACGTCAGAAGCAATATGAATATTATCGTGATTTGCTCTTGACATTTGCTGAAACAGGCAGCATGCTCATGACAGACAGACAGACAGACAGACAGACAGACAGACAGACAGACAGACAGAC
>OLNW01001668.1_pt1 | contig 21025 bp, 19 predicted proteins | sample 1672121 | NCBI WGS metagenome assembly OLNW01 (sample SAMEA3136648, study PRJEB25190) | human gut metagenome
CAAATTCATAATACATATCTCCTTTTGTTTTTTTATATATATTATGAATTTTGCCCCCAAAAAGTTACTTTTAATTATATTCTACTTTTACTAAAAATAGTCCATAAGGTGGTAAGGTTTTACCTGCATTCTCCCTTTTGCCTTCATTTATTATTTTTGTTATATCTTCTGGTTTTATTTTTCCTGTTCCAACATCAACTAAAGTTCCAGCTATAATTCTAACCATATTATATAGAAATCCATTTCCTGTAAGTTCTATATATATTCTATTATTTGGCATTTTAAGTACTTCTGCTTTATAAATTGTTCTGATACTACTCTTACTGCTTGTTCCACTTGCTTTAAATGCTTTAAAATCATGTTCTCCTATAAAATATTTAACTGCTTTTTTCATCTTTTCTACATTTAGTTTTTGTGGAATATGTGTTTCTAAATATCTATATATAGCAGTTCCATATGGTGAATTATTTATTATATATCTATATGTCTTTCTTTTACAATTTAGTCTACTATGAAATCTTTCATCAACTTCCTCTGCTTTTTTTATTACTATAGATTTTTTTAATCTTGAATTTATTGCTATAGCAAATTTTTCAATTGGAATTTGTGAATTTGTCTTAAAATTGGCTACTTGTCCAAGAGCATGTACTCCTGCATCTGTTCTTCCAGAAGCATTTAATTCGACATCTTCACCTGTTATGCTTTTTATTGCTTGTTCTATTGTTCCTTGAATATTTAATTTATTTGGCTGTTTTTGCCAGCCATTGAAATCCTTTCCATCATATTCTATTGTTAATTTTATATTTCTCATTCATTCACCCTCTAATAAAAGAAAAGGTGGCAACTAGCCACTTATTTTTCTTTTTTCTTTTTATTTTTAAAGAAATTTCGAATATTAGTTAATACTTTTTTACTATTATTCTTTTTTTCTTCAATATTTGTAAAACGTTTTGTAACAATATTATTTATTAAAATCTTTTTTAACACATCTTCTCTTACATCTGCAATCAATGTTCCATCTTTTGCAACAGAAACTTTTCCTGTTTCTTCTGAAACAATTATTGCAAGAGCATCAGATTCTTTTGAGATCCCAATACCAGCTCTATGTCTTGTTCCTAATTCTTTAGCAATATCTTGATCACTTGCAAGTGGTAACATGCAAGCTGCTGCTGCTATTTTATTTTCAGTAATAACTACTGCACCATCATGTAATGGAGTATTAGGTACAAATATATTAACAAGTAATTGAGGTGATACTTCTGAATTCATTGGTATTCCTGTTGCAATAATATCACTAAGTTTAATGTCTCTTTCTATTACAATTAATGCTCCTGTATGTGTTTTTGCAAGTTCAAATGCTGCAATTACTACTTTATATATATCTTCTTTTGTTCTAGTTATTATATCTTTATCAAATCCAAAAAATCTTGAAAACCTATTATTTCCACCTAATTGTTCTAATGCTCTCCTTATTTCTGGTTGGAAAATAATTATTACAAGTATTACTCCCCAATCCATTATCATTGATAAAATATAATTTAATATGTATAAATTTAATAATTTACTTACACCTGTTGCAACAACTAAAAATGCAATACCTTTTATTAATTGCCATGCCCTAGAGCCTTTTACAATTTTTATTAATTCATATGCAAGAAAAACAACTATTGTTATATCTAATATTAAAGATACAAATTTTATAGGATATTCTTGCAAACTCTGTATATATGCTAAAATATTTTGTTCATAAAATGTATTGATTAAATCACCTATATTTTTCACTTTTTTCACCCTTTCTTGAAGGTATTACTTATGTATTAGCATAATTATTTTTGAATTGTTGCAACAACATAATAAATACATGTTGAACATGATGCAAATACCATAAGTAAAAGCATTATAAATGCAAAAATTTTTGATACTACTTGTTTTTTATCTGATTTACTTTTTTCTTTTATAACTTTATTTTCTTTATTTTTCATTTTTCTCTGTCCTTTCCTAATTTATATACATAATTATTATAACATAAAATATAACTTTTTCAATAGTTATATTTTACATATATTTTGAATTTTTTCTATTGCTTCATTTATAACATTTTCATTATTAGTATGAATATATGCTAATATTTCATTTTCTTTAACATAATCTCCTACTTTTTTATTTAATACTATCCCTGCAGTATAATCTATATTGTCTTCTTTTCTTATTCTTCCTGCTCCTAATAAACATGCAACTTTTCCAATATCTTCAGCATTTATATCAGAAATTATTCCAGATTTTAAGCTTGTTACAGGTATTATATATTTAGATTTTTCAAATTTGTCAATATTATTTATATATGAAATATCTCCACCTTGATTTTGAACCATTTGAAGAAATTTTTCATATCCTTTTCCATTCACAATATTTTCTTGAATCTTTAATTTATTTTCTTCAAGATTTTCTCCTAATCCTGCTAATTTTATCATATTAGCACCAAGTTCGAAAACAACATCTTTTAAGTCTTTAGGCATATATCCTTTTAAAAATTTTATTGCCTCTATTACTTCTAAATTGTTTCCTATTGAATATCCAAGTGGTTCATCCATTTTGGTAAGTACACATACTACTTCTCTTCCTGCAAGTTCACCAATTCTTATCATTAAATCTGCTAATTTTTGTGCATCTTCTTTATTTTTCATAAATGCACCTTTTCCTACTGTAACATCTAATACAATCTTATTAGCACCACTTGCTATTTTTTTACTCATAATACTTGATGCAATAAGTGGTATACTTTCAACACATGATATTGTATCTCTTAATGCATATAATTTTTTGTCAGCTGGTGCTAAATTCATTGTTTGTCCTATCATACTTATTCCAATTTTTTGAACATTTAAAATAAAATCACTTATTTCAACATTTGTTTTATATCCTGGAATTGATTCCATTTTATCTACTGTTCCTCCTGTGAATCCAAGACCTCTTCCAGACATTTTTGCAACAGGTATTCCTAATGATGCAATAAGTGGTAATAATATAATAGAAACTTTATCTCCTACACCACCTGTACTATGTTTATCTACAATATTTTCTCCTAATGAGGATAAATCTAATATTTCTCCTGAATGAGCCATTGCTAAACTTAAATTCGTTATTTCTTGTTCATTCATTCCATTTATATATATTGCCATAACAAGTGCTGCTGCTTGATAATCAGTTACATTTCCTATAGTATATTCTTTTATAAAATATTCTATTTCTTCTTTTGTTAATTCATTTTTATCACGTTTTTTTGCAATTATATCTAATATATTCATTAGTTTTCCTTTCTAATAATTATAATGCTTCTATTCTCTTTAATGAGTAATTTCCTAAATATCCTTTTGTATTAATTACTTCAACAATATTTGAATAGTTTGGATTCATACTATATGCAACAATATAATATCCATTTTCATCATTACTTTGAACATCTTTTAAGCCTAATTGGCTTAAAGTATTTGTATCTAAATAGTAATAATCAAATTTTCCTCCAACTTGTTGATAATCATCACTTATTTGTGTTTTTAATTGAATCTCTGTATTATTAGCTAATGCATCAAATTTTACCTTAATATCACTTTCTGCATTCTCTATTGGTATTCCTTTTAAATATTGTGATTTTTTACTTATTTTCTCACTATCACTTAAATTGCTTGTTTCAAAATGGTATTTTTCTAAATCTCCCTTTACTGCTGCTTGTATTAGCAACATATTTGTTTTTAAATCTTGTAATTTTGCTTCTTTCATTGCACTATTTCCATAATACATAGTAATTGTTGCTAACATCATTAATACAACAAGCATAACTACAAGTGATAACATTGTTATTCCTTTGTCATTTTTTTTCATATTTTTCTCCTCTTTTAAATAAAATGTTTTATAAATGTTTTTCTATGTAATGGACATGCCCCATATTCTTTTAGTGCTTTTATATGTGCTACAGTTCCATAACCTTTATGTGCTACAAAACCATATTGTGGATATACTTTATCCCATTCTCTCATAATTCTATCCCTTGTAACTTTTGCAATAATAGATGCCGCTGCTATAGAATAACATTTAGCATCACCTTTTATTATTGATTCATATTTTGTTCCTAATGTATCTATATTATTTAATGCATCTACTATTATTAAATCTGGTTTTTGAGTTAATTCTTGCAAAGATATAGTTAATCCTTTTTTTGTAGCATTTAATATATTTATTTCATCTATTTCATCTTGTCCTATTATTCCAACTCCATAACTAATTGCTTCTGATAAAATCAAATCATATAATTTTTCTCTTTTCTTCTCTGAAACTTTTTTAGAATCATTTACCCCTTCAATCATAGAGTTTTCAGGCATTATAACACTTGCAACAACTACAGGTCCTGCTAATGGTCCTCTTCCTGCCTCGTCAATTCCACATATATATTTATATCCCTTACTTCTTAATTCACATTCATATTGTTTTAAATTTATTAATCTTTGTTCTTCTTTTTCTTTCATTTTTGCACCTTTTTTATGAAATTTTATATTTCAATTCTACAATAATTCAACAAAAATATCAATATAAATACAAAATAATTTTACTTGCTTTTCACAGAACTTTCACAATAATTGTGTATCCTTATAATGAACAAAAAGGAGGTCTTCATTATGGAAGAAGAAAATAATAATAATTTTGAAGTGATTTCTAGCAAAACTTCAAATGCAAATTTCAAACAAAATAAGCAAATCAAACAAAATAGTTTTGGAAAAACAGTATTAATACCATTTGCTAGTGGTATTGTTGGTTGTTCTCTTGTATTAGGAACATGTTTTGGAATTCCATCTATAAAAGAAAAATTAGTTGGAAAACAAGCATCAACAGTCCAAACATCTACACAAACTGCTTATGGAACAACATCAAATTTGGTTTCATTATCAAATTTTTCAAATACAGCTGTATTTGCATCAAATAAAATTTTACCATCAATTGTTGGCATAGAAGTTTCTTATACTGTAACTTCAAATTCAATTGGATCATTTTTTGGATACAGTCAACCTCAAAATTCAACTGCAACAGCAACTGGTTCAGGAATAATTATTAGTGAGGATGGTTATATTGTAACAAACAATCACGTTGTTGATAGTACTTCATCAAATTCATATTATGAATTATCAAAAGCAACATCAATAAAAGTAAAATTAAATAGTGATACATATGGAGATGATGCAACATATGATGCCACTGTTGTTGGTCAAGATTCACAAACTGACTTAGCTGTATTAAAAATAGAAAAAACAGGTTTAACTGCAGCAGAATTTGCAGATTCTGATCAAGCTGTTGTTGGTGAATTTGTTATGGCTGTTGGTAGTCCTCTTGGATTAGATACAACAGTTACACAAGGTATTGTTAGTGCTGTTAATAGAGAAGTTGAATCTGATGGAACAAAATATACTTGTATCCAGACAGATGCTGCAATAAACTCTGGAAACAGTGGAGGTGCTTTAATAAATAGTGATGGTAAAGTAATTGGAATAAATACTTTAAAATTATCAGGAACAGGTGTTGAAGGAATCGGTTTTGCCATTCCAATTAACTCAGCTACAGATGTAATTAATCAATTAAAAGATCATCAAAAAGTATTAAGACCTTATATAGGTATTACGGGAATTAATCTTGATGAACAAACTGCAAAAAGATATAAACTAGAAGTTGGCGTATATATAAAAAGCATTGAAGATTTTTCACCTGCAGAAAAAGCTGGTTTAAAAGCTGGAGATGTAATAGTGAAAGCTGAAGGAAAGTCTATCACTACAATGGATGAATTAAATGAAATCAAAAATTCACATCAAATTGGAGATACTATAACTTTAACTGTTAATAGAAATGGTAGTGATAAAGATATTACTGTAACACTTGAAGAAACACCTTAATTCTTAATATAAAATTAATAATTAATTATCAATTTTTCACTTTTAATTCACACAATGAACAAAATTAATTGATATATTATAAGCATAGTCAGTAAACAAAACTGATTACAACAAACATCCCCTTTTATTTTCGAAAGACCTAAGTTTAAACTTAGGTCTCATTTTTATATAAAAATAAAAAAAGATAGATATATAAAATATCCATCTTACATTATTATTATATCTTTCTCATTTGTGTTGCTTTTATTTCCATATGCAAATATTACATAAATAACATTATCTTCACCTATAAAATATTCTGATATATTATCAAGCTTATATATATCACTACTTGAATTTCTTGGATAAACTTGGTAACCTAATTGTGCAAGTTCATTTACTTTACTTTCAACACTTTTTATTTCTGATCTTATTTTATTTCCAGCATCTTGTCTTGAAATATTTTTTAAATTTAACAAATCTTCAAATGTAACTTTCTTTTGAGTAAGTAAATTATAATTATATGTTTGTATAATTTCTCTTTGAGTATTTTCTCCTTCTTTTAATGTTGATCTAACTACTAAAGATAATATATCATTTGTAACATATGCACAATATTCAACATTATATATAATATTTTGACTTTGTGTACTTAATATAGATTTTGCTTTTTGCTCAAATGTATCTTTTATATCTTGATTAAAACCTTCTATTACTGTATTTTTTATGTTTATATATGGAATATTTACATCTAAATTATAATCACTTACTTTATTACTTTTATTTGAATATCCTGTATATACAATTTGTTGTGACTCATCTATTCTATCTATTTTGTATCCAGAATTTTTCAAATAATTTACTTGGTTTTTAAATATATTATCAAAATCTTCTTTATATCTTTGCAATATACTTGTATCTATTTCTGGCTCTTTGTCAGGTAAGTTTTTTACAATTTGAATTATAACTGTTGCAACTACAGCTACTATACATATTGCTATAATTATTATATACATCATTTTTAATTTTTTATTTTTTTCTCTTTCATCTTCTAATCTTATATTCATATTTTTCTTTTTGTTATTATCTAACAATTCTCCTTTCATTTGTAGTTTATATATAAATCTTATACTATTAATTTATCATTGTCAATAGTTAAATAATGATTTTTTTCATATTTAGCTTTTGTTGCTAATCCTCCTCTTATATGCCTTTCAGCTTTATTTTCATCAAGAATTTTTCTTACTTCTTTGGCTAATATTGGATTTATCTTTTCTAATCTTTCAGTAACATCTTTGTGTACAGTACTTTTACTTATTCCAAATTTTTTTGCTGTTCCTCTAACTGTATCTTTCGAATCTATTATATATTGTGCTAATTTTCTTGCACGTTCATCTATCATAACATTTTTCACCTGTACAACCCCCAATAAGAATACTTTTTGTTTAATTGTATTCTTATCTTAAGATTTTAGAACAGAAAAAGTACTTACAAATGTAAGTACTTTTTCATTAATTTTTAGTTTTTAATCTTAAATATCCTAATTCTTCCCATTCGTTATATGCTAAGTTTAATCTAAATACAACTTTTGGCTTTGCTCCTGCTCTGTTCTTATCAACTACACAAGCATAATACCTTACATCTGGATTTTTTGACCTTTCTAAATCAAAACACTCTGTTGGAACTTCTTCATAAGAATATTCATATAACCCTAAGTCATCATTATGTATTTGTTTTATTAAGCATAATGTATCTAGAACTTCTTTTACTGTTCTACATGCAGCCAAATCATTTACATCCAAATTTAATGGCGATCTATCACTTTCTGTTAATTGTAAAGATGATCCTATAAATATATTCAAATTTTGTGCTAAATTTGATAAAATTGTTGCTGTTTTCTTTAATTCTTCACTATTTCCTATGTTTTCTGTATCTGGTTTTAATGTATCATAAAACATATATTCAATCTTTTCTTTATAATAATAATTCAATATTATTTTTTCTAACTCATCATTTGTATGATCTGTTATATTAACAAAAAATATTTGATTGTCTTTTTGAGTTTGAATCCAATTTGTAACTGCTATAACATCTCTAAATTGTGATGAACATTCCAATAACCTTTTTGTAAATTTTTCCAAACTTTCATTTTCATATCTTAATACATATCCATTCTCATCAGTTTCAACGTTTTTGTCTTGATCTGCCTTATATTTAAACTCCAATATCTCACCTTCTGTTATTCTTAACTTATATCCATGTAATTCTTGAATCTCTTTGTTATTTACTATAGTTGTTATTAAGCACAACTTCATTTTTTCTTCTGACATCTCATTTGATACTATCAATACTTTCTTTTTGTGTTTATATGCTATATATGTTGCAATATCTATTGTAAATCTACTTTTTCCTGAGTTTGATGGCATTGCATATGACATTGTTTCACCTTTTCTTATTCCTTTAAATACACTGCTTAATATTGGAAATGGAAGTGTTAATCCTGAATTTAAATTATTTTCGCCAGATAATAAGAAATCTGTTACATTTGTACTTAATATTGATCTTTTAAATTTTTCTGTTGTTGTTATTTGTACAATTGCATCTTTTACCTCTTGAATTGTCATTCTATCATATAATTCATAATCAACAATTTCTTCAATCTGCTTTTTGGTTTCTTTTATTGGATTTGTAGTATATCCTTTTCTAATTTCAAATAATTTTCTTAATTCAACATATACTTTTTCAAAATTTTGTCTACTTTCTCTTCCTTCTTCTAATAATTTCTTTTTACTTTGGAAAATTTTATAATTTTCTTTTGCATAGTTAAAATCATCTTTAGCAACTTGTGGTGCATATGCTTCTCCTTCTGTAAAAAGAATACTCTTATATATATTTAATAATAATGCACTTTCAAAATAACAATCTTTTTTTTCTATATAATACATTGAAATGGCTTTAGGATTAGCTAATAGTAAACTAATATATACTTCTTCCAATTTTTTATTAGATAATTTTTTTGGATATTCATAATCCTCATCTTCCTTTTCTTGTTCCAAATTATCTAATAATTTTTCCATTTGAGCTTTTTCGTCTTCTTCACTATTTACATCATCATCTTCTTCAATAGGTTCTTTTTCTTCTTTATTTTCTTCTTTTTCTTCATTTCGAAATAATATAGTTCTATTATCTTCTTTTATTTTTGTTTCATTTTTACTAGTAACTTTTTTTAATACTTCTAACATTTCAGCATACTTTTTTTGTTCTATTAATTTTTTTACTTTTGCTATATCATCTCTATTTTCATCAGTTACTTCAAGCATATCAACTAATTTTAATATTCTATCAATTTTTTCTTCTTCCATCTTACTCTCCTTTTATACATTATTATTTAATATATCATTAACCTCTGTAATTACAAATGCTCCATCTTTTATTAATTTATTTGTTCCTATACTTTGTTTCTTTGTTATATCACCAGGTACAGCAAATATTTCTTTTCCTTGTTCAAGTGCTAAATTAGCTGTAATAATTGCTCCACTTCTTTCTCCTGCTTCAACAACAATTATTGATTCAGCTAATCCACTTATTATTCTATTTCTTTGAGGAAAATTTGCTTTATTAGGCTTTGTACCATTTGGATATTCTGAAATAATACATCCACCTGTTTTTAATATTTGTTTTGCTAATATTTTATTTTGTTTGGGATATAATTCATCTATTCCACAACCTAATACTGCTATTGTTTTCCCAATACTTTTGCTATTCTCCATATTAATTTGAACATTGCCTAAATGTGCATATGTATCTATTCCTAAAGCTAATCCACTTATAATATTAAACCCCTTTTGTGTTAGTTCTTTTGAAAATTTGAACGAAATATTTTTTCCATACTTAGTACAATCTCTAGTACCAACTATAGCAATACCTTTATTGTTTAATATTTTTTTATTTCCAAGTACATACAATTTTAATGGTGGATTATATACATTTCTTAACTTTTGTGGATATTCTTTTGATTCTATTGATATTTCTTCTATTTCTATAAAGTTTCACTCCTTCTATTTTGTAACTTCGTAGCTTTTATAACATTATTCATTAACATTGCTATTGTCATAGGCCCTACTCCCCCAGGAACAGGTGTTATATAACTTGCTTTTGAACTTACTTTTTCAAAATCAACATCCCCAACTATTTTTCCACTTTCATCTCTATTTATTCCAACATCAATTACAACAGCTCCATCTTTTATCATATCTGCTGTAACAAATTTGGCTTTTCCTATTGCTGAAATTACAATATCAGCATTTTTCGTATGTTCTTTTAAATCTTTAGTTTTTGAATGGCATACTGTTACTGTAGCATTTTTGTTTAAACAGCATTGTATTAATGGCTTTCCAACTATATTACTTCTTCCTAAAATTGTGACATTCTTACCAGTCAAGTCAATATTATATTCTTCAAACATTTTCATAATTCCATATGGTGTACATGATACAAATGTTTCTTGGTTCAAACACAATTTTCCGACATTTATAGGATTAAATCCATCAACATCTTTTTCTGGCAATATAATTCTAAATGCTTCATTTATATCTAAGGATTTTGGAATAGGACTTTGCAATAATATTCCATTAATTGATTTATCCAAATTTAGTTTTTGAATCAATTCAATTAATTCTTCTTGTTTTATATCATTTCCCAGAAAATATTCTTCAAATTTTATTCCAATTTCTTGACATGCCTTGCTTTTGTTTTTTACATATATTTGTGATGCTTTATCATCTCCAACCATAATAACTGCAAGTTTTGAAAGTATTCCCTCTTTTTTTAAATTATCACATTCTATTTTTAATTTTTCTCTTGTTTTTCTCGCTAGTTCTTTTCCATCTATTATCATAATTTTCCCTCTCCTCAGTCAATTACTATTTAGATTTTATCTCATAAAACTTTATTTGTAAATAGTAAATTATTACTTTCAAAAAAATGAGAGCAATTATCAATTGCCCCCATTTTTACTATTTAATATCTAAATCTAGTGAATTTGAAATATGATATATTCCATTTTGATTATTTACTATATTTTCAAATTTATAATTTCCATCAAGTGTTACAATCAAAGGTATTTTTATACTTGAATATCCTTTTTGTTTATATACTGATATATAATCAATTGCATTATTCATTATCCAATATCCTTTTAAATTTTCTGTATTTGCTAATCTTAATGAATTTGGTAAAGCTATTCTTAATTCTTTAGCTTCTGTATCATTACAATTGATTTGTAAATATATTGTTGAATTCTTCTTCAAATTTCCCGTAATTTTTATTGATATATCTTCACTTACATTTTCTGATTCTATATTTTCTAATAATGTTTGATAATAATATCTTACAATAATATCATTACTATTTGTTTCAAATTTTATTGTATCTAATTCCTTATTATTTACTACATATGTTTTTACTGTCATTCCATTTAACTTTATTGTTTCATTTATATTTGAAGATATTATTTTTATTTCTTCTTCATTTGAAATATCTGTTTCATTATTTTGGAAGAATGATAATATTGCAAATCTTAAATATTCATCTTCTGGAGAATTTGCTATTAATTCATCAATAATTTTACTAGAATTTTCTTTATTTATAAATGTTTCAATTATTGCAGTAATTGATTTATATTCTTCTTTTTCTTCACTATTTAATTCTATTTGATTATATAAATCTTTAGCATTTTGATAATCTCCCAAAAATTCTAATGATAATGTTACTAATAATTTATTATAATTTTCAATATCTTTTTCTTCTTTTAATTGTAATAAATCTGTTAATACAGTTTTTTTGTTAGCAGATGCTAATAAATATTGTTCAAATAAATTATTATCATCATTTATAAATGGATCTATATTTAAGCCTGAAATATAATCTTTTGCATAATATTGAATTAATGCTGTTAATACAATATCTGTATTTGCATTTTCTAGATTTTTTAAATAATCTGTATAATTTTTTGTATCTCTATATTTAGCCATATTTATATTAACTTGATTATTTGAACTTCCATAATATTTTGTTCTTATTTTTTGAATTTCATTATATGCTATTTGTGTATCTAACCTTTCTGTTAATGTATTTTCTATAAAATCAATATAGTCAATATATTTTTCCATATTTCTATTATAAATTTCTAATACTATCGGATTTTTTGTTGGCTTTATTTCAGGAGTTTCATTAATATTTATTTTTGTATATTTCTTTACTTCTTGTGCAGATTCTATAATATTAATTGGATATGTTATTGCATCTTCCTGATTATTTCCACTTCCTCTTATTACAACATGATATGTTCCATAATCTAATTTTCCAAAGTTTACTGTTGTAATTGAATTTGTTGTTTCTTCAGCTTCTAATGTTTTATTTAATTCTTCTATTGTAAATTGATATTTTACATTATATTGTTCTGAAGCTATACTTGTTGCATTTAAAACTAAATCATCTGTTGTTTTAACATTTCTTGGTTCTGTACTTTGAATAAAGAAATCTAATTTTGATGTTATATCAATTTTATTAACACCAACATATACATCTTCATTTGCTGAGTGAACTGTTACTCTATATGTTGTAACATTATCTGGTAGCTTAAATTTTACATTCGCAACTCCATTTGAATCTGTATATACTGTATCAAAATATGCTGTGTCTCCGAAATTTCCTCTTGTATCTCCACCACCACCTCCAAATCCATCTGGTTCTTTACTTATAAAATCAAAATAACTTGAATATGTATATATTGGGTATTCTGGATCTTGGTATATTGTTGAAACAATTTCTGTTGAGTCTTCTTGTACTGCAAATACTGCTTCATTAACAACACTTATGTTTACAAATGTTTTTATAGGCTTATTATTATTTGTTGTTTTTATTGTTAAATTTACTTCATCACCAGGTTTATATTCTGTTTTATCTGATTTTATGTCTATATCAATTTTTCTTGTTTCTTCATTAAAATCATAATAATATATTGGCATTCTATAAAATTTACCGTTATAGTAATATGCAGATGTTATTTTACATCCAGGAAAATCTTTTTCTTCAAATTTATATTCAATTTCATTCTTATCTGTTATCTTTGTTGTTAAAATATTTTCTTGTGCTGATATTAATAATAATTTTCCATTATTATCTATTTCTTGATTTCCTTTATTTGCTATACTTTCAGATAATGTAAATTTAGCTGTATCTCCGATATTAAAGTTTGTTACATCTGCCTTTAAGAAATATCTAAATATATCATAATAATATGAAATATTTTGTTTATATGCTAATCTTCCTAAATTTGAGAAAAAGCCATATGAATATCCTAATTCTACATCTTTTTCATCTCTATATATGATTTTTTTGATTTCTATTTCTTTTCCGCTTCTATCTTGTAATTTGAATATTAGAGTATATGTATAACTATAAACTTCTGTATTATCCTTCATTTTTAAAGAATTTATATCATAATTCATTTTGCCATTTTTCATATTTATTTCAGTAATTTTTTGTGTATTTTCTGTTATTACATAATCATATACTGGTTTATTTGTTTTTGTATATTTATCAAGCTCATATTTTACAACTTTCTTTTCATTTCTACTTTCTTTTAGATCTATCTCAACTGTTGTATTATATTCATCATCATATAATTCTTTTAGATCATAACTTACTTCCATTTCTTTATCTTTTTGTAATTTATATGCACTTAATTCATAATTACTTCCTGTATTATTAACTGTTGTATATATATCTCTATAAATTAATTCTACATCTTTTGTTGTAACTGTATCATTATATTCTTCTAAATCTCCATTATATACTTCCATATACATATTTGTTACTATATATGTTTTTTCATCTTCTTTTGCTATATCTACTGAAAAATGTGCAATACCATTTTCATCTGTTTTTTCAAGAAATTCTTGTCCATTAAATCTTACAAGAACTTTTTTATTTGGTACAACAAGTCCTGTTATATGTGTTACTTTAACATCGAAATCATATTTTTCATTATTATACACATAATTCTTATTTGCAATGATTTCATATGTATAATTTTGAAGCTCATAATTTTCAATTGTTACATATCTTCCTGCAATTTCTTTATCTTTATAGTATAATGAAATCATTGCATATTCTACATCATAATGGTTTTGTAATTCTATTTTATAATTATAATTTCCATCTTTTCCTACGTTTATCTTTTCTTTGCTTTCGCCATTAAATGATATATAAAATTCATCTTGTAAATCGTTACCATATATTGCTTTTGGAACAAATCCCCATATATTTATTGTATCTGTATTTTTATATAATGTTCTATCTGTATAAATATAAGAATTTGAATAATATAATTCTTTATTATAATTATATACACCTACAATTAACTTATTTTCTGTATTACCAATTTTCAAATATTTTATCATTTCTGTTTTATCAGAAGTAAATTTTGCAATTCCTTCTGAATTTGTTACTTTTTCTTCGCTTTCATATTTTACCTTAATATTTGAAGCAATTCCATTTTCATCTGCTACCCATACAAGAATATCATTTTCTGTATTTGTAACATATACATTCAAATTATTTATTTGAATTGGAGTATTAAATAATTCTGAACCATTTTTATTTTTTATTATTGCAACATAATATCCATCTTGTAATGTTCTTGTTAATCTTATTCCATTTTCTATTAAATTAAAATCTACTTTTTGTAAATCTGTTGCTTTTGAATAATCTTTAGTTTGTAAATATTCTATAAAACTATCTGAACTATCAAATTTACCAATTTCAACATTTGCAATTTCAATATTTCCATTTGTTTGATAATATATTGATATATTTTCATTTGAATTATAAGTATTTATATTATCAATTGAATTTGATATATTTTCATATTTTTCTGTAATTCCTGTATCGTTATTTACACTAAACGAAAATGTATAATTATCTTCTAATTCTTGATCATATATTTTTAAGCCTTTTTTTACTGTTACAGTATATTGAGTTTGGTCTACTAATCCATTACTTGGTATAAATCTGTAAACTTTTCCTTTTTGTTCCCACGTTCCTTCAACTTCTGGTACTATTTGAACATATTTTTCGAAATTCTCTATATTTGAATAAGACATTTCAATTTCTATATTAGAACTTGTTAACACCCTATCTGCTCTATTTGCTGGATATGTATTTGTTACACTTAATTTGTTTGATGTTTGATATGCCCAACTATCTTTTGTTATTTTATCTTTTACATATTGTAATTTTAAAATTGTATTATCTGGTATATTTTGTTTAAATTTTAATTTATATTGTCCATCTTTACCTGTTTTTTCTATAGAATATTCTAATGCTGGTTCTATATACAAACTTTTCTTTACACTTTCTATATTTGCATCTTTATCTGTATATATTATAAATTCTGAATCTTCTGATAAAATTTGATCAGATATTTTCGTTGGTTCTATTTTTGTTATTGATATTGTTTGAATTTGAGTAGAATCAAATTTCATAAAATTCATTCCTAATGCGAATATAATCACAAATACTGCTGCGATAGATGTAATAGTTATTATCTTTTTATACTTCTTATTCTTTTTACTTTTTTGTTCATTTATTATTTTTTTCATATTATTTTCAAATTCTTCTGAAGGTAAAATTTTATTTTCAAATTTTTGCTTTAATATTTTATCTATTTCATCATCTCTATCCATTCAAATCCTCCTTTCTTATATTTTCATCTAAGAAAATACTTTCTAATTTTTTTCTTGCTCTTGATAATCTTGATTTTACTGTTCCTTCTGGTAATTTTTGAATTTCTGAAATCTCTTTTATGTTAAAATCTTCAAAATAGTATAATATAACCATTGTTTTCAAATCTTCATCTAGTTTTTTTATGGCTTGTCTTACTCCAAAATCATCATATTTATCATTATAAACTAAATCTGTTTGATTGTAATTTTCTAAATATATAATTTTTTTGTTTTGTCTATGAATTTTATTACATTCATTAATTAAAATTCTAATAAGCCACGTCTTAAAAAATTCTGCATTTTTCAATGTATGTATTTTTTCAAAAACAATTACTGTTGTATTTGAAATTGCATCAGATATTTCTTCTTCTGTTTTTAAAATACTGAATGCTACTCTATACATAGATTTCATATTTTCCATTAAAAGATTACCAATTTCATCTACATTGCCATTCCTGGCTTTTTCTACTTTTTCGGTATCCATATTTTCTCCCTTCTATATCTTTATACTCTTTAGATGTTTTTCTATATTATTTGGTTCACATATTTCAAACTTTTTATTAAATTTAAGTTTTATTTATAGAAAAAATAAGAATTTCTATATAATTTTCATCACATAGAAATTCTAATTAATGTTTTTACGAGTTAAATTCATCCAGTATTCCAACTTTATATTCAATGTCTTCCATGTGTGGAAATATTTCTTTCACTCTTTTTAATGTAAGCATTGTCATTTTAGGTTGTGGATTTTTAGGGTCATCTGACAACAATTTTTGTGTATAGCAATTTTTGGCAGTTCTAAATAATACATATCGATTTCTTACATACGTATAATAAATTTGATATCCATTTTTTAAGTCTAACCACATATCTTCAAATGTATAATTTTCCACTAATTTTCCTCCTTGTTATTTACACATTTCTTCAAATTCATTTTCACTAATAATTTGTACTCCTAAACTTTGTGCTTTTGTAAGTTTACTTCCTGCATCTTCTCCAGCTAATAAATAAGTTGTTTTTTTTGATACAGAACTTGATGTTTTTCCTCCAAATTTTTCTATAATATTTGATGCTTCCTCTCTTGAATATTTTTCAAGTGAACCTGTTAATACAAAAGTTTTTCCTGCAAATCTGTCATCTTCATTTTCTTCTTTTTGTCTTTCCATATTTACTCCTGCATCTTTTAGTCTTTTCAACAAGTCTTTTGTTTGTTCTTGAGAGAAAAATTCATTTATACTATTTGCTACAATTGTTCCAACTTCATCTACTTGACTTAAATCTTCAATTGATGCATTTGATAAATTATCCATATTTTCATATGTTTTAGCTAATACTTTAGCAGCTTTTACTCCTACATGCCTTATACCCAATGCTGTTATTAATCTATATAAATCATTTTGCTTGCTTATATTTATACTATCTATTAGATTTTGAGCAAACTTTTTGCCATTTTTCTTTAATGATGCTATATCTTCAAATTTCAAATCATATATATCTGCAATATTTGAAATCATTTTCTTTTCAAGTAATATTCCTATAATATTTTCACCTAGTCCATCTATATTCATTGCTTCTCTTGATACGAAATGCACTAAATTTCTATATAATTTTGCTGGACATTCTATTCCTGTACATCTTACTGCAGACTCTCCTTCTTCTCTTACTGTTTCTGCACCACATACTGGGCAATGTGTTGGCATGACAAATTCTTTTTCTGTTCCATCTCTTTTTTCTACAACTGCTCGTACTATTTCTGGTATTACATCACCTGCTTTTTGTATTATAACTCTATCACCTATTTTTAATCCTTTTTCTTTAACAAAATCTTCATTGTGTAATGTTGTTTTAGATATAAGTGATCCAGCAACTCTTACTGGTTCTAGTATTGCAAGTGGTGTTATTACTCCTGTTCTTCCTACTTGAAATTCTATATCTTTTAAAACTGTTTCTTTTTGTTCTGGTGGATATTTATATGCAATTGCCCATTTTGGAACTTTAGATGTTGTTCCTAAAATTGTTCTTAATTTTAAATTGTCTACTTTAACAACTGCTCCATCTATTCCAAAAGTTAATTTTTCTCTATCTTCTCCGATTTTATTTATTGCTTTCTTTACTTCTTCAACATTTGAACATGGTATACGAACAGGATTTACATTAAATCCTAATTTTTCTAAATATTCTAATTCTTCAAAATGTGAATTAAATTCTTTTCCTTCTATTTTTTGAACATTAAATATATAAATATCTAATGGTCTTTTCTTTGTTATATTACTATCTAATTGTCTTAATGAACCAGCTGCTGCATTTCTTGCATTTGCAAATAATTCTTCTTCATTTTCTTCTCTTTCTTGATTCATTCTTTCAGATTCTTTTTTAGATATAAATACTAACTGTTATATTTATTTTTTCTGGTAATTCTTGAGGTATTGTTTTTATAGTTTTCAAGTTTTCTGTTACATCTTCTCCAACTAGTCCATTTCCTCTAGTTGCTCCTCTTACAAGTTTTCCATCTTTATATTCTAATGCTGATGATAAACCATCTATTTTTGTTTCAACAACATATTTTACTTCATCTATTCCATTTTCACTTGCTACTTTTTTTACTCTTTCATCAAATGCTTCAATTTCTTCAAAATTAAATACATCTTGTAAACTTTGAAGTGGTACTTCATGTTCTACCTTAGTAAATCCTTCTTTTACATGTCCTCCTACTTTTTGTGTTAATGAATCTTTGGTTATAAATTCTGGATTTTGACTTTCTAATGTTCTTAATTCTAACATCATCATATCATATTCAAAATCAGTTATTTCTGGATTATCATCATCATAATATTTTTGGGCATAATATTCTGTTTTTTTTCTAAGTTCTTCTATTCTTTCTTTTGCTTGTTTTTTATCCATGTCTTCAATTTTCCTCCTAATGTAAAATTTTCATTTTGATTATATCATTGTTAATGAAAAAATTCTATATTAGTGCAAAAAAATAAGATAGAATTTTTTCTATCTTACTTTTTTTATTATTTATGCATCTGCTTTTGCTAAAATAATTAAACGTGCTTTACTATCATCTGTACATGTTGTTAATGATATTTCTATAGCTCCTTGTGTATCTCTTGTCATATATTCTGTATCTGTATCATCTGTTTCAAATTTATCATAAATTGTATATGTCATTCTCTTTCCATCTAAATCTGTAACATAAATTTTATCTCCAATATTTAATTTTTTATTATTTGAGAAAAAGTTACTATTTCTATAATTATGTCCAGCAATTACTGTATTTCCTGGTTTATTTATTCCACTTCCTTGAGTATTTTGTTCTCCTGTTGTTGAATATACAACACATACTGCTGTTTCTAATGATGATTTAGAATATTCTGAGTATGATATTATTGGACTTTTTAAACCTGTTGTTGGTATTTCGATTTTTCCTGCTGTTAAAAATCCATTATATTTCATTCCTTCTCCAGAACTTGTATTTGTTCCAGTTGATGTTGAGTCTGTTGTTGGTGTTTCAATTGGATCTGTTATTGGATTATCATCAATTTTTGTATCTGTTGTTTCTTCTTTTTTAGTATTTTGACTTATGTTTTCACTCCAAGAATCTGCAAAATCTTCTGCTTCTTTCTTGCTATTTTCACTTGCTATAAATTTATATCCTAAAAATCCTATTATTCCTACTATTGCAATTATAATTATTACTAATAATACTGTTAAAAAAGCACTATATTTACTATTCATAATTATCATCCCTTTCAATAATATTTTTTATTATACGTTTTCTCTTTAAAAACCTATACTTTAATTATATCATATTTTCTAAAAAAAAGATAGCTATTTTTGTAAATTTATACTATTTTTTCTCCAAATTTTTTACCAGCTAATAGGTGAAAGTGTAAGTGTCCTACTTCTTGACCTCCATCTTCACCACAATTTACAATTACTCTATATCCTTTTTCTTTGAAGCCTTGCTTTTCGGCAATTTCATTGATAACTTTGTATATTTTTGAAATTATTTTTTCATCTCCATCTTCCATTGTTGCAAGTGATGTTATATGTTTTTTTGGAATTACCAATACATGTATTGGTGCTGCTGGATTTATGTCTTTAAATGCTAATACCTCTTCATCTTCATATACTTTACTTGATGGTATTTCTCCTTTTATAATTCTGCAAAATAAACAATTTTCTTCCATATTTAATCTCCTTCTAATTAAATTTTATTATTTTGAAAAATATAACTATTGAATAAAGCAAAGACCTGTAGGTATGACCCTAGCTATATTTTTGCTATGAAATAGTTATATTTTCAAAATATATTTATTTAATCTAATATAGCCTTAATTCTTCTAATTCCTGAAGAACTTGATTCTTCTTTCTTTATTTTGAAGTGTCCTAATTCAGATGTATTAGAAACATGAGGTCCTCCACATAATTCAATTGAAACATCACCTATTTTATAAACAGAAACTATATCACCATATTTCTCAATAAACATTGCTTCTGCTCCCATTTTTATTGCATCATCTTTTTTCATTTCTAAATGTTCTACTGGAATTGCTTCTGTTATCCATTCATTTACTAAGTCTTCTGTTTTTTGTTTTTCTTCATCTGTCATTTTTGCTGGATGTGAAAAGTCAAATCTCATTCTTTCAGCTGTTATATTACTTCCTCTTTGATGTACATGTGAGCCTAATACTTGTTTTAATGCTGCATTTAATAAATGTGTTGCAGTATGATATTTTGTTTCCATTTCTCCTGTTGATGCTAATCCACCTTTGAATTTTTGTTCTGAACCAGCTCTTGATTTTTCTTGGTGTTCTTTAAATAGTTTATCAAATCCTTCTTTATCTATTTTCATTCCATTTTCTGTAGCTAGCTCTTCTGTAACTTCTGGTGGGAATCCATAAGTATCATATAATCTAAATACAACTTTACCTGGTACTATGTTTTCACCTTGTTCTTTAACTTGTCCAACTTCTTTTGCAAATTCTTTTTCACCTTTTTCAAGTGTTTTTACAAATTTGTCTTTTTCTTCTAAGATTACATTTTTTATTGTTTCTTTATTTGCTTCAAGTGCTGGATACATTTCTTTTAAGTTTTCAACATTTATATCTATTAGTGTTGATAATTCATCTAATGATATTTGAAGTTTATTCATATGTCTTACCATTCTACGAATTAATCTTCTTAATATATATCCTCTGTCAACATTGCTTGGTCTTCCACCATCACATATTATCATCATACTTGAACGTAAATGTTCTGCTACAATTCTTCTACTTGCTATATTATCTACTTTTTGTAACTCTACTAGTTTGTCCA
>OLNW01001680.1_pt1 | contig 20893 bp, 19 predicted proteins | sample 1672121 | NCBI WGS metagenome assembly OLNW01 (sample SAMEA3136648, study PRJEB25190) | human gut metagenome
ATATTAAAGAAAACGAGCATTCCGCTGATTTAACTGTTAAATGATTATCTCATTTAAATTCACTTCCACTTAAAAACTTCCTATAAGCTTTCACAGCTTCCGTTCTCTTTGATGAAGCCCACGTCGGTTTAGTAGTCCATAATAGCACTCCTAAGAACAATAGGATAATTCCCATAATATAATATCTTCGTTTACTTTTTACCATTATCTTTCTCCCTGAATTTCCCAATTCAAATAACTACTATATTTTCCGAAATCTTACTTGCGATATTCCATCAAAATCAAATTTTTTTTGCTCTTGTATAAACTGTTTATTAGTAACTTTTTTCCCATCAATCATATATTTATATTTGGGTTTATCATTTTTATAATACCTATGAAGGAAAATCTCCTTATTTTTTATTAACTTGCCCTTATTCAATGAATAGCTAATACAATGAATATAATCACTACCACCACTTTTCAAAATGAAATTATTATCTATAACATATATTCCGCTTCTTCCTATATATGTTTCAAAATATATTAGTGGAATTATTTTATTATTATAAAAAGTAAATACCATAAGTTTTCTAATATATGTTTTTGAATTGTAATTATAAAGCATTAATTCATTTATTCCATCACCATTAATGTCTTCTAATACATATTTATTAAATATACTTCTCCTAATAGACTTTACCGGCATTTTTGCAAAATCATAAGTAGGACATGGAACACGATAAACTGCCGTTTTATCCGAAAGAATTTGTTTATACCATGTATTATTTTTTACCGTAACTCGAATCTTAATATTTACACCATTTGTCGTTGCTGTAAGTAATGCTTTTCCAACTGATAATCCTTTTATTACTGTCTTTCCATTAACTGTATTTATTTCAATTACCTTTTTATCAGATATCGTCCAATGTATTTCTGAAGAACTTGATACCATATCCAGTATCTTTTTCTGTCCAGTCATCAATATAATATTATCTTCCTGTGCATTTACCCTAACTGGAAAAATTATTAATATACCTAATATCAAAATTAAACAAAACTTTTTTATTTTCAAATTCATGCACATTCTTCTTCCTCCTAATTACCCTCTCTCCCTTTCCTGTTCCCCAACGCTTCCATCTCAGCATTATAAACATTCCTTGCCAGATGTCTGAGAGTATCTGCGATATAGCGTATATTTACCGCTGTATCCTTAATATTGTTTTTCAGCAAATCCTCCTTTCCCAAAAATGCTATCGCACTTTCGCCATTCCAGGCAGAGGACAGGGTTTTCATGGACTCTTCCATAGAATTCTCTGAAATTCTGCGCAGACAGTCAGCTACATCATCCAGCTTATCCGCCTGTGTTAACGCCTGTTGAAAATTGTATTGTATCTCCTGTCTGTCACACATGACTTCTTCCCCTTTCCACTAAGCACATGCCATTGCCATAATAGCCTTAATCAATCAAATTACTGGACCACGGCACTGCCTTTGGCTTCTCTTCTGTTTCACGGTAAATATTCGCAACTTTCCGGAGTGTTGCCGGGTATTCTTTTAATCTGGTAAGGATTTCTTCCATATCCTCTTTCTGCTCCAGAAACACTTTTCGATTAAGTTCTGCCGCTTCTCCATTCCAGTAATATTCTGTTCTGTTAATTGTGTCCTGTACATTTGCCAGCAGCTGTTCCATTTCAAAGATTGCGGTTGCAGCTTCCTGTGCTTTCATATCCAGTTCATTCGGCAGGACATTCATCTTAATATCTTTACTGTTCATTTCCATCCGCTTTCCCTCTTCTTATATCCGGACAGCTTCTACAAGATCATCAATTCTCTGCTCACACTTCCGGTATTCTCCTTCTGCATAGGTCAATCCACCGATCAGATCCCGGAGGATTTCACACATTTCCTGGCAGGACTGATAATCACTTTCTATCTGCTTCAGAAATTCGGCTTTCTCTGGTCCTTCCCACATTCTGCCAAGTTCACCGACTGCATCAAATACATTCTTAACTTTATCATCCATCTGCTGCACAGCCGTCTGAAGTTTTTCAATATCTTCAGATAATGCACTCAGATTTACTTCTACTTCATTTTCTGCCACTGTGCTCACTCTCCTTTTGGATTTCCTGCAAATTTCGCTTTTACCATACGGACGATCCAGCTCAGATCATGGAAACTTACCGCCTCCATACGTTTCGCTGCCTGTACATCCTCACAATGGTCTGCAACTTTTCTGTCTGCACGCCTGTATAATTCCTGCACCATATACAAAGTTCTCTCAAGCTGTACTGTTCCGGAAAGTGCCTGTTCCAGCTTCTGACTCTCTGAACTGATCTGCTGCGAAACCTCCTCCAGATAAGGAAACTCTTTCAGAGCACTGCTTATTCTGCTTAATTTATCAATACATTCATCCATCTCCATGGCATTTCTGTGCAAGTCATTCGTTACTTCCGTCATAGGTTCCAAACTTGCCTTAAACATCTTTTCTCTCCTTGATCTGTAACCTGATTATATCAAATATTTTTATTCTCTCTTTATTTCCTGACAAACAGCCATTCTATCATGACGAATAACCTTTACTGTTTATACCAGCATCAGCTGACTGCCATTCGTAATCCCATTCTGCTCCAATGTAGAATCCGGCGGAAGAACTTTTTCCAGTTCCAGACTGCACAGATTCAGCTTTTCTTTCTCACCATCCAGAATACAATTTTCCTTCTGACAGATTGCCTCCGCAATTTCTTCTGTCAGCAATGCAGCTGAAATTTCTTCATCCAGACTGAAATTATATTTTCTTCCTATGGAAGGTACGACTACATCTACAATGACCATTTCTTCTCCTCTTCCAGAAGAGATTCCTGCAACTTTTTACGAAACTCCATACTGTCAAACACAACCTGTCTGCTCTCATCTGTCAATATCAAAACTCTGTACCCAAGACTTCCCTCATAAAAAACCAGCCTCTCTACAGGAGCATGAACTTTCATATCTGCCACATCCCAGACACTGACAATATTTTTTATACCGTTCACGTCTTCCATTTCCAGTATATCTTTCTGAGATGTATCCATATTTATAGAAAGATTCTCCAGAAGCTCTGCTCCTTCTTTCTTTATTCCAGACTGAGAATCTTCTATTTTTTGACCTGCTGCTTCATTTTCCAATGGATTTTCCGGCAAATCTGCTCCTGTGAAGATTTCCTCCGCAATCTTTTCCTGTGAAACCAGACGCACCCGGACTTCTTCACTGAGCACCGGCAATTCCATAACCACCGCACCAGTCAGTGCCAGATACCAGCATTTTTGCTCACTGCCCTCTGCTGATACCACAGACAGGACTTTTGTACATGTACGCAGAACTTCCATCATCCATTTCATATCTTCCGAAAGTTTCGGCTCTGATCCCATCTCTATACATCCACGCTTTACCAGCTGATACAGCGCCATGGTAAAAGCATTATCATCAAACTCATTCTCCGACGGCATCTGAAATCCATAAATCTCAGTTACATTTCCTATTCCGAGTAAAAGCACCAGTTCGTTTTTACTGAAATAGTAAGACTTCTCCATAACATTTCCCCCTGGTAGTTTTTATTTTTCCATACGCTATTGACCTGTAAAGATTTTCAGCGTATATATTTATACTCTAATTTCTGCTGTATTCCTTCACTGCCCTTGACAGCGGTACCTGCAGATTATCCTGAACTTCGATCAGACTCTGCGATACCTTTACAGCAGTCACCTTAGACATATTTACAATATAACTTCTGTGACAACGCAGGAAATTCTCCGGAAGTTTTTTCTCCATATTTTCTATGGTATCGTAGAAACCATACTCTTCCTGCTTCGTCCTGATAAATATCTTCTTTTCTCTTGCTTCTATATAATAGATCTGATTCAGTGGAATGTACTGTTTTCCCTCCCTGGTCTCAATCACAAAAGACTCCGGAACATCTTTGCTGTCAAATTTCTCTGTAAAAGCATCCATCATTTCATTGACAACCATGACCAGATTCTCTCTGCTGACCGGTTTCAACAGAAGTGACGACGGCATGATTCCCGGGCGCAGATATACCATTGGTGAAATACTGCCGTCCGCAACTACCATCAGATAAGACTGACGGTAATCCCTGCGGATTTTCTCCAGAGATGGTACGGAATCCTTCATCGTCACATCCCAGCTTATAATATCCAGCAGAGGCACTTCTTCCAAAAATTCTTCTGCCTTCGGTATCTGCTCAAACATATGAAATTTCCACATTTCGTCTGTCCGCAGGGCTGCCTGCTCCCTGACAGATTCCTTCATCAGATCATTCTCTTCTTTCTTTGAAGCAACTGATAAAAATGTAATCATAATACTGTTGGTCCCTTCACTAGCGGAATTACAATTTTGTGATATGCCTGTCCATCCGTAGATGCGACCAGGCCGATTCCCGGCTTCTCACTTCTTGTCTGCTCACCAAATGGCATTCCCGTAAATTCCAGGATTCTCTGTGCAGCCACATTTCCACCCAGATGAATCCCTGCCTTTCCGCTGATAAATTTCTCAAATACATCTTTTCCCATAACATCTGCTCTCTGATCCTGATTCATGCATGCAAAGAAATAGATATTATGTAAGAATCCTTTTTCAAAAAGATTCGCCATTGCACCGCTGAGATTGTCCTTTACTCCCTGTTCACTGTGCATAAGTTTCGTATATTCTACAAGATCCGCTATAAAAATATAATACGGTTTCTCTCTGCTCATCTGCATATAAACCGCCTCCTCTTCCAGTCCCTGGCTTATCAGAGACTTCTTCAGACGGTTCCTTGACTGGAATACAGGTACAAATCTGCTCATAAAGTCCATATATCCTTCATAAGAATCTATGTATTCCGCCTGTACATCCTCTGCTGCTTTCCTTAATTTCCATCCATTAAACTCAACAATGATCAACTCTCCGCCTTTCTGCTTCGCACTGTTAATCATTGCTTTCAGACAATTACGCTTTCCTGTTCTGGACTTTCCTGAAATCAGAAAGCAGTAATTTCTTGACAGATCCAGAGAAAAGATTTCTGCAGATACCAGATCATATCCGACTGGCAGATCCCTGTTGCCGGCAAAAATTTCCTGCACATCTTCTCTGTTCTGAAACTCATTCCATTCCGGATTCTGTGGGATTTTCGGAATCTGTCTTGCCGGTCTTCCAGTACATTTCTTATTTAAATTCACACACTCTCTACGAATTTCTTCTCCCCGCTGATAATCGTCTGCAGCCTCCAAAGCCAATGCAGTCTGAAACTCCAGATTTCTACCATTGATCTGTACCAGGCCTCTGCCTCTGATTCCCTTCTCAGGAAGTACAGAATCCTTCATACTTCCAAGACATTCTCCATATGCAATTCTGTCGGGCAGTTCCAGACAGATGATCTGATGGAAATTGTCACGCATACGCATTGGAAACTCTGAATTCTTCATACCGCTTCCTGTCACGATCATATAAATACCATAAGACGCACACTCTCTGGAAATCCTGATCATTTTTTCATCATATCTGAACTCTGTTTTTTCCCTGAATCCGGCAATATTGTCAATTACGATCAGCACTGCCGGACATATTTCTGCATGAGATGATACATACTGCTGATAGCTTCCGCCGCTAAACAGTTCTTTTCTCTCTTCTATCATCTGTTCTAGCATATGGTAAAATCTTTCCAGTCCTTCGCTGTCATTTTCATACAGAATCCCACCGATATGCGACTCACCTTCAAATACTCCCAGCATTTTATTGGAGAAATCCAGAATATAAATATTTAATTCATCTGGAGTATATTCATGAATCAGTCCATATATGGTTGTCTGAAGCAGCGTACTTCTGCCGCTCATCGGCATTCCACAAACTGCATAATTTCCCTTTTCTGTAAAATTAAGTACAAATGGCTTCTGCTGCTGATTTTCCGGATCATCCCAGAGTCCTATTGGTATCTCTATCCTGTTATAAGATGTCTTTTTATCAGAAAATTCTTTATTATTCGCCTTCAGGTCCGTTAATTCATTCTGTCCATTAAATATCTCTTTGAAATATTCCTGGAGATTTTCCAGCGTAATACTTTCCGGCAAAACAGGGAGCCACAACTGCTGCGGTTTTCGATACCCTTCTTTCTCTGCCATTTGAGCCAGATATCTGACCGCTGCATTCAACTGGGTCCGGACTTTTTTCTCCGAATACTCCTGGACTTCGCTGTTTCTTCTTTTGGCATAATTTCCCACAAGTGCAGGTCTGCCAGTCTCATCCAGCATTTGAACATGACTTCCATTTATGCCGTCATTTTCTTCATAAGCAGCTCCGCTCCATCCGGACTGAAACAGCTCGTAAATTTCATTATTTCCCACCTGCAGATATGCACGTCCGGTCTGTGTCAGATAAGCGGCATCTGATTTATGCAGCATATACATACTATCCTTACTGTCCTGGACACGCAGACAGATACGAAATCTGGAATTGCTCCATATATTCTCATCTACTGTACCCTCCGGCTTCTGTGTTGCCAGAATTAAGTGAACACCAAGACTTCGTCCAACCTGTGCCACACTGATCAGTTCCTTGAGAAATCCCTCTTCTTCTCTCTTTAATTCCGCGAATTCATCTACGATAATAAATAAATGCGGCAGTGGAATATCTGTCTCTCCATTCTTGTACAACATAGTATATGCATCAATATGATTCACTCCAAACTTGTTAAAAAGTCTCTGGCGTCGTTTATTTTCACTCTTAATAGAAACCATGGCACGATGCACCTGGCTTCCGGATAAATTCGATATTTTCCCCAGAATATGCGGCATTCCGTCAAAAAGCTTCGCCATTCCACCGCCTTTATAATCAATGATCAGAAAGCCCACATCATCCGGGCTGAAATTCACTGCAAGAGAAAGCATATAAGTCTGCAGGATCTCAGACTTACCGGAACCAGTTGTTCCTGCGATCAGTCCATGAGGACCATGATATTTCTCATGCACATCCAGATAACAGTCTGTTCCACCTGCCTTCTGTCCAATCAGTGCTTTCATACTTCTGTAGGTTCTGTTCTTCTTCCAACGTTCTTCTATATGCAGATCTTTTAGCTGAGAAATTCCATACATTTCCATAAAAGTCACCTGCTCAGGAACTTCACTTCCTACCTCGGTTTCCTTAACCTCTGTATCTGCCTGGCGTCTTGCCATCTTCTCCAGTTCACGAATACTTACTTCATCAAAAATGATCAGCGTTCTTTTTCCCGTTCTTACATCATAACGGCCACTGAACTGCCCGTCATTCTGGATAATACATTCACAGCTGTTTGGCAGATCCTCACACTGTTCAGCAAGCAATACTACTGTAAAACCCAGATCTGCATCCTGTCCATAAATATAGTTTGCAAGAAGTTCTCCGTCCAGATACTCCTGCTTCTCTACAAACAAAATATAATGCGGTCTGCAAAGTTCTCCTTTTTTCTCAGAACTCTTCTGCCGTTCCCTGCGCATACGCAGTACCTTTGTCAGTTCATAAAAAATATCACTGGCACTGTTCTTGTCTGATGCAACATAACGAATCTTCTTATCCGGTGCCCAGGTATGTGGCAGCCATCTGGCAAATCCCCATCTGCTGCTTTCCTCACCCTGTTCTTCCTGATAAGCAAAAGCCATTTTTACATCTGTATAACAGTTTTGCGCTGCAATCTGTGCCACCAGTTCACGAACAACCGGATAAGCTCCTTCCAGATCCTTGCCTCCTGCAATTCCAATCATTCTTTCCTTTGACAGATCCAGACAAATTGGCACATTATGCAGATACTGGTACTTCTCTTTGATCACTCCTGGTGCTAACGAAAACTCTTCCTCTGTCAGCTGAAATCTTTCCTTCGGGATCTGAATATCAATCTGAAATGGAATCTCACCTTTTCCCAATCTGTGAAGTAGAAAGTCCTTATGAGTGCTATTTCTGTTCCACATACGATTCTGACTCTGAAACTCTGCTGATGCACATTCTGCTGCACAAGGATACATCTCTTCAAGAGCATCCAGATTGTGTTTATATTTTTCCTCAATCTCTGCCGCACACTTTTCCAGATATTCTCCGTATTTATGCAAAATCTGATTTTTGCTTTGCATTCCCAGACTTCTGTTGTGAATAATGTTATACATTGTCCAGGCTGTACCAATTCCTGCTGAACTTACAGCCGCAACCATTCCAGCATGCATAAATGCTTCCATTGGTATTCCCGTAATTCCGGAGCCTGCAATCGCGGTAATACAACTTAAGGCAGAAGGTACTGCCATTACCATAGCCGGGCCTGCTGCCATCAAAAAGTTATTTTCCTTCTGTTCTTTTATGTCCGGAAAATCTTCTATTTCAATTGTTCCTGTTTCCAAAGTCTGCAAATTTCTGGGGGCCCGGTGATAGAGTTTACGTCCGGATTTCTTTCCCTGATCATCTGCTACTTCCAACTGGTCATTCTGCCATTCCGGGATTGTCTCGCTGACAGTCAGATTCTTTCCTTTACGCACAGCAAGAATATTCCCAAGAAAGACCATATCCAATCCCCAGAGATGAATCTGATCTCCAAAGATTAATTTCTGCTCCCCCTCCACACGAATGTCATTGACAAATACTCCATTCGTACTGGTATCCTCCAGTGTCATTCCATCTGAAGTTCTGTGCAGGATCAGATGCAGCTTGGAAATATACTGTCTGCCGGCATATCTGTAAGAATAACAGATACTGGTGCCCTCTTTGCATCCTACAGTAATTTCTTCAATATCTGAAATATCGTATTTCAGGTAGTTCGTGAATGAGGTCTCCTTCATCTGAACAATAACCGGAAGAAAATCATCCAGTTCTGATTTCAGAATATAAGTTGCCTGATCTTTCAGACTGCTGCCGGAATCTGTCTCTGAGTTCTCTGTAATCTCATAATGAGGAGACTGCAGGAATGTCCAACTGCCGTCCATCTCCTCCAGCCTGAGCTCTATGCTGTCCTTTAAATGAAAAACTCTCCGATCTATAACCAGAACGGTTTCCGCATTATGAATTGCAGGAAGTACAAATTCCTTGTATGCACTCTGACTGTATACAGACAGTACAACACTCATTCGCTGCTCCTCCTTACTTGTGATTCTTCTGCGTCCAGATCATCGTAGTCTTCTCATCATCCGCATCTGGTTTACGGACTACAGTTCGTTCTATTTCATCCATCTGGTTTCTTCTGTTCTGGATATTTTGTGGATGTGTAGTTACGTTTTTCTTCTTTTTTGATAATCCTAATGCATTTTTTATACTGTCAAATGCGCCCATTTTTTATTACCTCGAAATATTTATATATTGATTTGATTGATTTCACAAAGTTTTCACATATGATTTATTTTAGCATTATGGGGAACTACAATCAATAGAAAATAAAAATCCCTCCCAGAGAGTTTGAGTTGACTTCCCTGGGAGGGGCGCAAAATAATTTTTAATCGTCTTCCATAAGATAATTATTTTCTATATATCCATCTTGATCATTGTAAATAATTCTATTAAATTGGCCATAATAAGAATAAGCACTAGGATAATCGTCAATAATTTTGACCTGTTCTCCTACAGGTATTTGCATAATAATCTCTGAAGAAGTATCTGGTTCACTATACATATTTGCATATTTACATTCTACAACAGTACTGACTTGATTATCTCTTACATCATATACATCATAGTCAACTTTGTCTTTTAGTTTATAGCAACCACCATATATATAATCACTATTTATAGCCTGGTCCATAATAATCTTGCTGATATCCACATTTTCTAATTTTTTACATCCATAGAACATGCTCCCCATATTAGTTACTTGTTCTGTATTAAAATTGCTAATATCCAGATTTATCAACCCTGAGCATCCTTCAAACATTCTCTGCATATATTTTACTTTATTTGTATCAAAATTTTCTAAATTCAAATCTGTAAGGTTATTACAGTTTCGAAACATGCTACTCATATTTTTGACGTTTTTAGTATCAAAATTTTCTAAATCTAAATTTGTAAGAAACAAGCATTGGTTAAACATACCACTCATATTTTCTACTTTACTTGTATCAAATCCCGACACGTTTATTTTTTCCATACTCGTACAATAATCAAACATATAACTCATATCTATTACATTTTTTGTATCAAAATTACTGAGATCCATTTCCTGCAGATCCACACAATTACTAAACATCTCGCGCATGTCTTCTACAATTTCAGTATTAAAACAGTTATTAAAATCTATTTTTTTTAAAAAACTATAACCAACAAACAACTCACTGCAGTCTCTATTCCCCATAATCTGTCCATTTGCACCTATATAAAGATCATATTTCCCCTTATAAAGTTCATTGTCTTCATGTGGAATCACCCATGCCATTACACTGCCGTCCTCGTTTGCCGAAACATCCCATGCCCCTTTCTGCATATCTTCCAGATTATCAACAAATGTAATCGACAATATATCATCTCTATCATATTCACCCTGCAAAGATTTGCCTACTTCATCCCCTTCTTCCGTAACATAAGTGTTCTTATCAGGTGTCATGAGAATATTCTGTTTCTGTTCATGCACGTTTACGTCTTTTATCTCTATCTTAATATCCAAAAAAGTTCCCGCCGCAATAACACCAGCTACAACTGCCGCCAAAATCCCTATTCTAACTTTCCTGGACTTCCAGAAAGATTTCTTTTTCTTTATATCCACTGTTTCCAGCGCTTCCCGTAATTCGGAAACTGTCTGTATTCTGCTTTCTCTTTTTACATCCATGCCTTTCTTGAAGATTTCCTTCATTTCTGGCGTAAGTTCTTTGCCATATCCATCATCAAAAGAAATCTCCATAGATTTCATCATTCTGTCAAGTGCATCCGGCATCAGCTTGCCTGTAATGCAATAATACATCGTAGCAGTCAATGCATACACATCCGTCCACGGACCGATTTCTACCCCCGTGCTGTACTGCTCAGGCGGACTGAAACCTTTCTTCATAACCAGCTTGGACATACCCTCCTGCAGGTCTTCGATTGCCTTAGACGCATCCAGATCCAGAAGCCATAATCTTCCATCCTCTGCTACCATAATATTGTCCGGGCTGATATCTCTGTGAATTACATTCTGTCTGTGCAAATCTTCCAAACTCTTCATCAGAGGTACAAATAACTTCCTGCACTCCTCAAATGTCATTGGACCACTTTGCTTCAACTTATCCTTAAGAGTGATTCCATCAATATAATCCATTACAATATAAGCAGAATCGTTCTCAAAAAATGTATTTCTAATCCGCACAATTCCCGGAAGTGTAAAAATTCGTTCCACTCTCTGTGCCTCTTTAATAAAATTCCGGCAGCTATTTTCCCACTGTTCCTGTGTAATCTGAGTTCTGTTCCAATTTACTGTATTAGAAATCTCACTGCTTCTTGAAACCTGTCCCATTGGATAATATTCCTTAATGCACACTTTCAGTTCCAGAGAAATATCATATCCCACATAAGTAATCCCGAAACCACCCTGTCCCAGAACAGTTCCGATCAGATACTGTTCATGCAGAATCGTCCCCGGCTTCATCGCATACTCCGGTCCATCTATATGTTCATTATCAAAACCACAATGAGGACACAAAAATGTGTGCTCATCTATCTCTTTCATACATTTAAAACAACGTCTGCTCAATGTTCTTCCCCTTCGGTAATTCTCTATTTCCCATATGCTTCATAAATTAACTACAGTCTAACACAGTGAAAAATTGTTTACAACAAAAATACCTCTCCCAACAGTGGCTCTTCACTCCAGGAGAGGTATTTCTATTACTTGTTATTCAGATTATCTTTTTACTTTTAATGTTTTAGAATATCCGCTATATGTTTTCTTTGCTGTATAAGCACGTACTTTATAGCTGTAAGTAGTTCCTTTTTTCACTTTCTTATCTGTGAAGGATGTTGATTTCGTAGTTCCGACTTTTGTCCAGGTTTTGCCGGTGCTTCGGTAAACTTCATAGCCGGATGCCCCCTGAACTTTTGACCAGGATACTTTTACTGCAGAAGCTCCTGATTTTGTTGCGGATTTGATTGCCGGTTTTCCTAATACAATCTTAAATGTCCTTGTGACAGATCCGGTGTATTTTCCTTTGCCTGTGATTTTAACTTTTGCAGTTCCAACATTTTTATTACTGCTGTAAGTAACCGTATAATCTTTACCCTCTTTTAATGTGGTTCCGGCATTTGCATAGCCATAAGTTACGCTGACAGTTGGTTTAAGTGCTTTTCCGGTATAAGTGCAGGAATTCTTTGTGTCAATAATACAACTGGAAAGATTAATTTTTCCCGGTGCTGCTTTGAAAGTAATGGTATCAGTTGTTACATTGGATCCAGGACCTGTGCAGATAAAGTATTCAGAGTTTGGCTCAAGTACTGCGGAATATTTACCTGGCAGATCATAGAACTCCGGAATTTCCATAACATAATCAGAGCCTTTTAAGATAGCCATTCCATATCCGACACATTCAATGTTATATGTTGTCTCATTGCCTGTTTTCAGTCTGCACCATCCATTGTATGAGCCCAGAGTATCTACAGTTACTGTTCCTGATCCATCAATTGTCGGCATATCAGATGAAGATTTAATTTCACCTTCTGCTACCATTACAGAAACATCTGTATCCTGTACAGTCAGATACATTTTGTACTTACCTGCAACCGGTGCCTGATCTGGATCTGCATTGTAAGTTGGAACTAAACGCTGTCCATATTTATTAATAGCTTTTCTCGCATCACCGGAAATTACTTCTGAAGTTCCATCTGTGTAATTGATCTTAACTTCTGCGCCTCTGGTCATGAAACCATCCCACTTAACAACATTCTGATAAGAATATGTAATAGTCGGTTCTTTTACTAATTCCATAGATGCAATACCAACTTTAAATTCCGGATCCACACTGACTTCTGATGCGTCTTCGTCTGTATCGCACTGAATGTAATAAGTCTGGCCAGCTCTTAATATCGAATCACCATCAGTTGTTACATTCACACCATCTAAATCTGAATCCATCACCATGGCTGATTTTTTACCTTCTGAGGTATTATACGTCACAGTATAAATTCCTGTATGTTCAGGAATAAATTTCACAAACGCTTTTGACTTTGAGGCACTTATCATTGACGAGGAACCTTCTTTGATTACCGGCAGTTCCTCCGGACTTACAACCTTAACCGTAACCGGATCACTCGACTTTGAAGAAAAGTCATCTCTTACAACAACAGTATAAGTTTTAATCTCAAGGTCATCATCTTCATCATAGAGATAATCATCATAATTCATGAAAATAGAAAAAGTATTTCCGTGATGATCTTCAACTTCTTCATCATTGCTGCTAAAAGTAATGGTTTCTGTTGTTCCGTCTTTATATAAAACTTGTGCCGTAACTCCGGAGAAATCCAGATCTCCAACCACTTCTGCATCTAATCCGTAATAGTAAGTATCCTTTGTCGGCTGTTTTATAATATGAATACTTTTGACGTTAATCTCATCATCATCTTCATAATTTGCTGCATCTGAATTTGCTATGTCATTATTAAATACCGGTGTTTCTTCCGAATCTCCTTCTGAGAAATCATCAATTGTCAGGTCTGGTTCTACCTGCTCCTGTACAACTGCAGCTTCTTCTCCGCTGGTAAATTCTGCTGCGGATACCGGAGCAAGAGATGTTCCCAGCATACTCATGGATAAAAATGCGATCAGCACTTTTTTCTTCATTATTTTGTTCCTCCTTTGAATTGAGTGTATGATAGTTCAAAGCGGATCTTTAAAGATCCGCTTTGCTACTTCCTGAAATTCTTTAGTACAGATAATCTTTATTTACATATCCATTCATTCCAAGTTTTGGAGAGTATACCCACCAATATCCAGAATCACTGGAATCAATTACATCTACTGTATCTCCTGTATTTAATTTACCAATGATATTCGAATCGTCATATGCTTTCGCTGTTCTTAAAGCCAAGTATCCGGAATCTACATGAACAGTTTTTTTAGAATAACTGCTATAAGAACTACCTGTTGTATAGTTATGATCAGATGATGATTCTCTGATAAGATATCTACTATCTACATAACCATAGAGTCCATTTTTATAGGAATATACATACCAGTAAGTACTGTTATTATTGTTGATAAATTCTACTGTATCTGTGTTGTGTAATTGATCAATAATATTGCTGTCGTCATAGCATGTGTCAGTACGAAGTGCCAGATATCCGGAAGCTACATTAACTCTGTAAATTTCAGGGCAGGCATGACATAACTTTGCACTAACCGGTAATGATAGTATAAATGCTACCATGATCATCATCATCCACTTCCAATTAAATCTCTCTGCTAAATTAATTCGTTCTTTTCTCATAAGACATCCTCCTTTTGATTTGCGTTATCTTTTTTTCTTTTTCTTATGTTTTTGTTTTGCTTACCTTGTACTGTTATATTACAGCAGATTTTCCCGGAAATGTTCTTATACTGACGAATGACCAGGTTTTTGTGACGAATGGCATTTTATCCTTAAATTAATGCCGATTTTCGGTAACAAATAAGTATAAGAAAACAGAGTATACTCCATCAATGTTTGGATTACACTCTGTTCCATTTTTATTCCCTGTCGCGATTGAAATATAGGATTTACCAGGTTCTATATTTCCTAATATGTTTTCCAGCTAGTTCGGATGCTCCATTTGGGCTGAAATCAAATGTATGATATTTAAGTACTTTCCATTGATAATCATATTTATCACCATAATCATCAATATTCGTAGAACAAGATTTACTATGCCCCAGCCAAGGTGTGGAATCCATTTTTTGCTTGTAAAACATACTTGTAATATACATATCAAATCTTGCACCGGCAGGAGTAGGAGAACTACCGCTGAAAATAGTACTACCATATTTTGCTTTCTGCTTTTTAGACATTTTATAGAACCAGTTGTTAATGGATTTGTTATAGATATCGAGACGCTGTTTATTAAACTTTTTTAATTCACCTGCTAATTTCTGATTATATTTAGCCTTACCTGCAATGTATTTATTAATTTCATTATATGTCTTTCGTACACTGGCTTTGCAACTGAAAGCCGTATACTTTTTATCTGAATCAAAGTAATGATTATACATGAGATCCCATTTCCACTGATAATAATCAATCATCTTAGCAGACATATATGATTTTTTCCATTTACTGGCGGCTTTTTTCATATCGGCTTTCTGCTCATCATCGATACCTGGTGTGTTCTGAAGCAATTCTGACATTTGCCAAAAACAATACGGTATAGAACCTGGCTCTGCTGAAAATTTTTCTTCAGCTGAATCATCCTCATCTGAAACAGAAAATGCAGGCACATACCCATCTGCACGAAATGTCCATGAATCAGTGATATCATTAAGATAATCCACATATTCAGTAATTTCTGCTTTACTGTGTGATTTTTTTGGTGTTAAAGTAGCGGCACTGACTGGGGCTGCCATGGTTGCTACAGTAGCAACTGTAACTGTTAAAGTTACTAACTTCCTTAAAACTTTTTTCAACATATGTATTTTCTCCTCCATCATGTATTTTTCTCATTACCAGCATTCTCTCTGTTCTTTGTCACTTCTGATAAGTCTAAAATAACAAATTTCATCCCAATATGTAGATTTTATGATGAAACGTAGCTTTGGAAAGATGAATAACCCAAATTAATGTAAAAAAGAAATTATACTCCTGAATTATTCGCAAATTAGTCTCGAAGTTCCATAGTAAGTAATGTTTGCTTTTGAAATATAAATATTTTTATTTTTGCGCGGCACCCATATTGCACCATGTTCATATCCTGGTTTTGTTTTTAAAACAGCTTCTCTTATTGAAACGTGACCATTATTTTTCACTTCTCTTATTGTAATTGGAGCTGCCTTTTTACTGATAAATGTTCCACCTATAATATCCGTGGATCCCTTGTCTCCGCAGCATAAGGCATACGTATCACCTGTTATTACTCCCCCTTTTATAAAAATTTCACCACCCAGAACATTTGAAATTGCATATGCACTACCTGTTATCGTACCACCTTCTATCGTCATTTTCCCGTTATTACGTATCCCAACTGAACCTCCTGCATAAGTTCCACCCGTGATCGTAACTTCTCTACTACGATTGTAAATAGCTGTGTTCTTTGTCCTATATGTTCCTCCTTTCAGGAAAACGGTACCATTCACTATCTCAAAATAAGATAAAATATTATAAGTTCCTTTGTGAATAACTGTTTTTCCCCCTTTAATAAGCATATTGCCATTTACCGTTGCATTTTCACTTTCCAGAGTCCCCGCATAATTATACATTCCACACAGTTGTGCGCCTCTTAAAATTGTCCTTCCATTATTTCTGATACTTCCAAATTTTCCTTTTTTCATGATCAATGTTGCACCTGGCTCTACAATAAAAGAAGTTCCATTTCCGTTCTTGACGGTTACAGTTCCCTTCTTTACAATAATTAGCCCAAGCAAAGCATCTTTCATGGAAAAAGTCTGAAAGTTTTTGAAATCAATTGTATAGCTGGTATCTTTTTCTAATACTACCGCCTGTTCATAACAGTCTCCCTTCCGATATACAATAGTCTGTCCTTTTTTTACTGCTTTTACGGCTTTTTCCAGAGTCATATATCTCTTACTTCCAATCCTGACAACCTCTGGGTAAGGTACTTCTGATGTTTTTGCTGCTTTTACCTTTACCGGACCACTAAAGAACACCATACATATTAAACAGCAAAACATCAGCATCCATTTCGTCTTTCTTTTTGTCATAATCAATTCCTCCTGACTTTTATTATTTTGACAAATTTACAATATCAATAATTGATCGAAATAAATTAGAATCATGATGAAATGCTTGTTTTTTCTAATGAATAACCATAATCAGTACAAGAAAGAATTATCCTCAGGAAGGCTTTATTATGTCATAGACTATGACATAATAAAACAAAGAGACTATCATTCACAAATTGAATCATAATCTCTTCGTTAGCCAGACAGATATCCACACTCTGCCTTCGAATACAATACTTATATTTTACAACAACTGCTGGCTTTCATTTCCATTATTACAGCATCTTAACACCATTTATCTCTTAACGCTTTTCACAACTGAATAAGAGCTATAAACATTCTTTCCATTATTCTGGCATACTGCGCGTACTTTATATTTATAGGTCATACCTTTTTTCAGTTTTCTGTCTGTAAAGGTTGTTGATGCGGTGGTTCCTGCCTTTTTCCAGGTTTTTCCGTCATATCTGTATACCAGATATTTTGTAGCTCCTGCTGTCTTTTTCCAAGTGAGTTTCACCGCATCTTTGCCAGAAGTTTTGACAGATGTTACAGCTGGAGTTCCTAATGTGATCTGATATGTCTTTTTGACCGATCCTGTATAATTTCCTTTTCCTGTAATTGTTACAGAAGCAGTTCCGATTTTGGTATTAGATTTACAGGAAATGGTATAGTCTTTATCCTTAACCAGTTCCTTGCCTTTATATGTAATCTTTACCTTCGGAACAACTGCCTTACCTTTATATGTATATTTGTTCGGCATGGAAATGCTACAATTTGGCATTTTTACTGTATCCTGTACGCCCAGCTCAGTTACTTTAAATGTAATCTTTTCACTTGTCGCTGATTCCGGTCTGATATAGTATTCTGTATTCGGATTAAGTCTGAAAGTTTCTCCGGATTCGTTTCCGCCACATTCTTCCATATTCTTTGTCTCGGCATCATATTTATAAACGTCCAGATACTTTACTTTATCCAGCGCTTCTATCACATACTCTTCGCTGTTTCCGGTTTTCAGACGAAGCCACGCTTCATTTCTTCCTATATTGTCAACCGTAACTGTACCACTTCCGTTAATTGTAGGCATAGATGTAAGCGGCTTCACTTCTACATTTTTTACGCATACTTTCTGCTCAGTATCTTTTATCGTAAAATATACATCATAAGTTCCTACCGGAACCGGATCATACCGCCACATATCATAAGAACCTTCATAATCACATTTCGCAATCAATTCTTTCCCCGTCTTGGTTCTACACCAGTAATCTGTAGGAAGCACCTGAGTAGTTCCGTTTGCATAGGTAACTTCGATTTTTCCGCCTCTTAAATACATTTCATAGTATCTGGCTGTTCCTTCGTAAGTATATTTAATTTCCGGTTCCTTAATAAGTTTTACAGATGTAATCTCACTTTCATATTCCAGTTTGAAATTTACTTTTTTCAGACTTGTGTTATACGTCCATATATAATAGGTCTTCCCTTTTTCAAATTTTTCTGAAGTGTCATTATTAAAATCTGCATCCGAAACATTAATTGACACATCATCCGGCGATGTGATCCTGCAAGGAGTATCATACTGTGGAATAAATTTCACAACGGCTTTATTACCGATTACTTTTACTTCAGTTGTACATGGATTGGAAATATCCTGCTTCAATTCAGTTGCCTGGTCTGGATGCAGTACTTGGATTGGAATTGAATTACTCTGGATATCTTTGTATCTGATCACACACTCATAACCTCCAGGCTGCACTTCGCCAGTTACTCTCTGTCCGCTTTTGTCCAATAGACAAATATCATATACATTGTAATATTCATCCCTCGCTACGTAAGCGTTAGATTCCCAGTCTATTTCTACCTGAGATTTCTCTCCGTTTGTATAAGTAATCTCAAAACACATACCCCAGAAATCCAAGCCTTCGTCTGGGTAATCTTCCAGCCTGTACCAGACATTGCTTCTCTTTGGTTTCTTCACAATGGAAATACTCTCAGGTACCGCATTTTCATTGTCTTCGTCGTCATCTTCATAGCTTTGCGCTACTGGTACTTCTTCTGCATTTTCAGAGAATCCAGCTATCTGTTCCTCTTCACTCTGGTCTGTAAACTCTGCTGATGCTTCCGCCTGTTCTCCGCTTGTAAACTCCGCTCCCATTGCCGGGATTCCTGTGGAAACCATCATAGTTGCGGCTAAAATAACTGATACTGCTGTTCTTTTTTTCATCTTATTTTTTTGTCCTTTCTGTATATGGTTTATATTTTTATTTCTATATAAAAAATTTGCGCGTCCAACTCAGCACTAAGTAGCAAGAATGCGACGCGCAATTTTTCAGTCAGTATTTTATTATTCTTTAATTTCTTATCTACGTCCCTTCACATGCCCATCACATACACTAACTCTAACTTTCACATATGTTACCTTCGTTCCTCGCATAACTTTAATGGTTATCACCGCTTTTCCAGTTTTATTACCTCTTATCACACCTTTGGAATTTACGCTTACCACCTTATTATCAGATGAGCTATAACTGATTCTTGTTCCTGTCATCCAGATTGCTTTTGGCAGTCTCTTTGAACAACCTTTATTAATACTCACACTAGTGAAATTCAAAAACGAAAACATCTTTGCATCAGATGAATCTGTGTGTGTTCCCTGATAAACTGTTACGGCATTTGTTGTTTGTGCTGCTGGTACTTCTGCACTTGCGGCCCCACAAGATAACATTATACATAATAATAAACAAGCTGCTTTTTTCATTCTCTTCTTTTCCTTTTTCATTTTTCATTCCCCTTTTCTTTCTATCTGATTTTATGTATCTCTTGTTGATGATGTTAGATTACCATACAAAGTCTCATTTGCATTCAATTGCTGACGAACAGCATATTTAACCGACAAATGACCTGTTCTGAGCAAAAAAAGAGTGCCGCTTTCAGATTTATGATCCAAAAGTGGCACCCTACATCAATATCTTATTCAGTTAATCAATCTTTCAGTCTGCACACCATATCCCACAGTGCTTTTGCAGAGTTGAAGTTCTCCGGGATGATATCTGCCGGAGTGATTGTGATGTCATAAGTATCCTGCAGTTCACTGACAATTGACAGGATTGCAAAGGAATCAAGGATTCCGTCATCAATTAAAGTATCGCAGTTTTCAAAGTCTGCATCCGGCTGGATTTCTTCCAGTAATTCGATTAATTCTTCCATCGTATCTCTCCCTGTTTTCTTATTTTTCTGAGTTTAAAAGATCTGTATGTACACCATCCCGCACCATGCGCAGTCCTTCTTCCTCTGTCCAGAAATAGATTCTCGGAAGCGGACGGCTGAGGAATAAATAGATTCCTTCTGTCACGGAATAAGCACCTACCCGTTCAAATACCAGTATATCATGAAGCTGCGGTTTGTGAAGTGGAAAACGCTTTACAACTACATCACTGACTGTGCAGAGTGCTCCGCAGAGATTCCAGGATTCTTCTTCACCTTCTGTTTTCTCGTTTCCTTCTGCATCAAGCTGTGTGCAGTATGGCTGCTTCATCGCCATTGCCTGACCATAGTAATTCAGGTGATTGATCCCTCCGTCCATGATCACATACGGCTGTTCTTTATTTATCTTCATATCCACGATTGATGTCACGTAATATCCGCAGGCTGCTGCCAGAAATCTTCCCATCTCAAGAACAACCTTACCCTTGAAGTTAAGTCCTTCCAGAAGTGCTCTGAATTCGCTCAGAACACTCTCCACATCCTCACTCTTATCCTTCTTAAAATACGGAACAAAAAATCCTGGACCATACTCAAGCACTTGTGCTTCAAATCCGCTTTCAGATTTCAGCGCCCCGATAAATTCATCCAGATGCTCCAGCTCTGTTTTCATCTGGCTGAGGTCTTTCTTCTGCGTTCCTGAATAAAACTGAAGACCTTCTATCTCAACCCCCGGATAATCTGTTCTATTGGAAATAATCTGCCTGATATCCGCTTCATCTACACCAAACTGATTCCCACTTGTCACACGGATCAGCACCGTAATCTTCATGCCAAGTCTCACTGCAGTATCAT
>OLNW01001683.1_pt1 | contig 20883 bp, 19 predicted proteins | sample 1672121 | NCBI WGS metagenome assembly OLNW01 (sample SAMEA3136648, study PRJEB25190) | human gut metagenome
TAAAAAGTCAGGAAATGAGAAAGCTTGCACCGGAGCTTGATCCGCTGCGTATTGGAACAGGTTGGAAAAAGGAAGATCTCGGAAAAGTTCAGGTTATGGTGGAAAGTACTTATGGTGACAGCCATCCGGGAAGCGGGCATTTAAATATTCTTGTAGAAGAAGTAAGAAAAGGAATAGCAGAAGAAGGCGGATATGGAGCTCGTTATTTCTGCACAGATATCTGTGATGGAGAGAGTCAGGGAACAGATGGAATTAACTACAGTCTTGCCAGCCGCGAAATGATCGCAAACATGATTGAAATTCATGAAAATGCAACTCCTTTTGATGCAGGAGTTTATCTTTCAAGTTGTGATAAAGGAATGCCTGGGAATCTGATGGGACTTGCAAGAGTGAATATTCCGGCAGTTGTTGTACCGGGAGGAACTATGAATGCAGGACCTGAGATGCTGACACTGGAACAGCTTGGAATGTACAGTGCCAAATATGAACGCGGAGAAATTGATGAAGCGAAACTTGACTGGGCAAAATGCAATGCATGTCCGAGCTGTGGAGCATGTTCCTTTATCGGAACAGCATCTACCATGCAGATCATGGCAGAAGCGCTGGGACTGGCTCTTCCGGGAAGCGCATTGATGCCTGCCACAAGTCCGGATCTTCTGGAATTTGCAAGAGAGGCCGGAAGACAGTCAGTACGTCTGGCGAAGATGGAGCATATGCGCCCATCAGATATCGTGACAAAGGAAAGCTTTGAAAATGCAATCTGGGTTCATGCAGCCATTTCAGGAAGTACGAACTGTCTGCTTCATATTCCGGCAATTGCGCATGAACTGGGAATTGAGATCACAGGAGATACATTTGATAAAATTCACAGAAATGCCAGATATCTTCTGGATATCCGTCCGGCAGGAAAATGGCCGGCAGAGTGTTTCTATTATGCGGGTGGTGTTCCGGCGATTATGGAAGAAATAAAAGAACATTTACATCTGGATGTAATGACAGTTACAGGAAAGACTTTAGGAGAAAACCTGGAAGAACTGAAAAAGAATGGGTTCTATGAGAAGTGTGATAAATGGCTTCAGGAATTTAATAAACGTTACAATGTAAATGTTACGAAAGAAGACGTGATCCGTCCATATGATAAAGCAATTGGGACGGATGGAAGTATTGCTATTCTCCGTGGAAATCTTGCACCGGAAGGAGCTGTGATCAAACATACAGCATGCCCGAAAGAAATGTTCAAATCAGTTCTCAGAGCAAGACCATTTGATAGTGAAGAGGAATGTCTTGATGCTGTACTGAAACATAAAGTGCAGAAAGGTGATGCAGTTTTTATTCGATATGAAGGACCAAAAGGAAGCGGTATGCCGGAGATGTTCTATACTTCTGAGGCAATCAGCAGTGATGCGGAACTTGGAAGAAGTATTGCGTTGATTACAGACGGAAGATTTTCAGGAGCATCCACAGGACCGGTAATTGGACATTGCAGTCCGGAAGCAGTTGACGGAGGTCCGATCGCACTCGTAGAAGAAGGAGATCTGATTGAGATTGATGTGATGGGAAGAAAACTGAATATCATTGGTATTGCAGGAGAAAGAAAATCAATGGAAGAGATTGATGAAATCCTGAAAGAACGTCGTAAAAACTGGAAACCGAGAGAACCTAAATATAAGAGAGGCGTACTCAGAATGTTCAGCGAACATGCGGCAAGTCCGATGAAGGGTGCATATCTGGAGTATTAATCAAAATAGAAAAACGGATTGTGGATATCTATTTGAATTCAGCAAAGAGGATGATAAATATCCGTTTAAGTTTAGTAAAGTGGAGTGCAAATATTCATTTGAACTGACAGATAACAAGACAGAAGTTGAGAAAGGTGAGAGATATTCAAGCAAAAACTTCTGTCTGTGTGCTCAGAGGTATGATGTATGAAAGAAAATATAAAACATAAGTTTATAACAATTGGTGAGATTATGCTTCGTCTGACACCACCGGATTATGAAAAAATCAGAGTGGCAACTACATTTGAAGCAAGATATGGAGGCAGTGAGGCGAATGTAGCAATATCACTGGCTAATTTGGGAATGGATGCCTCGTTTTGTACTGTTGTGCCGGATAATAGTCTGGGAAAAAGTGCTGTGCGGATGCTCAGAAGTAATGATGTAAATTGTGATGCAGTTATTTTTTCAACACCGGAGGAGACACCAACACATCGACTTGGAACTTATTATCTGGAGACCGGTTATGGAATCAGATCGAGCAAAGTCGTGTATGACAGAAAGCATAGTGCATTTTGTGAGTACGATTTTAAAAAGGCAGATTTTGAAAAGATATTGGATGGTTACACATGGCTTCATCTCAGTGGAATCACTCCGGCACTTGGAGAAAACTGTAAAGAAATGATTCTGGCCTGTTTAAAAATAGCGAAGAAGAAAGGAATGACAGTCAGTTTTGATGGGAATTTCAGAAGTACCCTCTGGACCTGGGAAGAGGCCAGGAAATTCTGTACCATGTGTCTTCCGTATGTAAATGTTCTGTTTGGAATAGAGCCATATCATCTTTGGAAAAATCCGCAGAATCCGGTTGAAGGTGATGTGAAAGATGACATCCCATTTCAGCCGGATCGTGAACAGCAGGAGAAAGTGTTCAAAGAATTTGTAAAGCAATATCCGAATATTCAGTGCATCGCAAGACATGTGCGTTACGTACAGAGCTGCAGTGAGAATAGTCTAAAGGCATATTTATGGCTGGACGGAAAAACATATGAGAGCAATATGCTGTCGTTTCAAATATTAGACAGAGTCGGAGGCGGTGACGCATTTGTCAGTGGAGTTATTTATGGACTGATGAATGAGTATACGCCAGAAGATGTGGTGAATTTTGGTGTTGCTGCAAGTGCGGTAAAACACACGATTCATGGAGATGGAAATATTACAGATGATGTATCGGCGATCCGGCATATTATGCAGATGAATTTTGATATAAAGAGGTAAGGTATATAAAAAACGGAGTGTATGAAGATGAAAAATATATATGAACAGTTTCAGCAAATGGGAGTTGTACCGGTTGTAGTTTTAGAGGATGCAAAAGATGCACTGCCATTGGCAAAAGCATTGGTTGAAGGCGGGCTTCCATGTGCAGAGGTGACTTTCCGGACAGAGGCAGCAGCAGAATCGATTCGTCAGATGACAGAAGCTTATCCGGAAATGCTGGTTGGCGCAGGAACTGTACTGACAACGGAACAGGTAGATGAGGCTGTTGCAGCAGGAGCAAAATTTATTGTCAGCCCGGGATTTGATCCGGAAATTGTAGATTACTGTATCGGGAAAGACATCCCTGTATTACCGGGATGTGCTACCCCTTCTGAAGTGGCACAGGCTGTAAAAAGAGGGTTACAGGTTGTGAAATTTTTCCCGGCAGAACAGGCCGGCGGTATTGCGATGATTAAAGCAATGGCAGCCCCGTACCATACATTGAAATTTATGCCGACAGGTGGTATCAGTCAGGATAATTTAAAAGAGTATCTTTCATTTGATAAAATCCTTTGCTGTGGCGGAAGTTGGATGGTAAAGGGAAATCTTATTAAATCAGGAGCATTTGATAAGATCTGCGAACTGACGAGAGAAGCAAAAAAACTTGCAGATCAGACACGCTCTAGAATTTAAAGCACAAGATTTGGAGAAAAAGAAAGCGTCTATTGTTATGGTTTTTCATTTTAGAAAAAGGGGTACTCATCAGATAAAGAGCCATATACTAAATAAAAAAGGCATAGTTTAGATATGTGGACAATTAATAACCTGTGTGCAATTATTACACGAAGACCGGATGCGGTTGCGTTCTTAAATGGAGGTGAGAAATACAAAGAGATTCGGGGACAGGTATTCTTTTATGAGCTGAGTGATTCTGTGATTGTCCGTGCAGAGGTAAGTGGACTACCGGAAGAAAATGGAACTTGTCAGAACCCAATCTTTGCATTTCACATTCATGAAGGAACACAGTGCAGTGGCATTTCAGAAGATCCTTTTGCAAATGCAGGAATGCATTACAATCCGGACCATTGTCAGCATCCATATCATGCAGGAGATATGCCACCGCTTTTTAGCGTGGATGGTTCAGCAGTATTATTGTTTCTTACCAACCGTTTCAGTGTCCGGGAGATAATTGGAAGAACCGTGATTATTCATGCAAAATCAGATAATTTTATGACACAGCCGTCAGGAAATTCCGGCGAAAAGATTGCATGCGGAGTGATCAGGATGACTGCCAGATAAAATACACATGTCATATAGTCCGTTGGCAGGTGGACATCTTGCCCGTCCGACATGGAATTCTGATACATTAAGAGGAAAAACAGATCGCGTAGCCAAGGGAAAATATGATAGAATGGAAGAGCAGGATATCGGAATCGTCAGAAGAGTGAATGAACTGGCAGAGAAATATCAGTGTAAAATGTCTCAGATCGCAATTGCATGGCAGTGGGCGAAAGGTGTTGCATCTCCAATCGTAGGTGCTACAAAGATGGGATATCTGGATGATGCTGCCGGGGCATTTAATGTGAAACTGACAGAGGAAGATATTACATATCTGGAAGAACTTTATGTGCCGCATCCAATTGTTGGAGCAATTGACAAGAACCCGGCACAGGGAGTCATTCTTCTGGATGAGAAGAAATAAGATTGTTAAGGAGGACACAGAAATGAACGAAAGTACAAGAAAATTTGTAGAAGAGAAAACACAGGAAGTCTTAAATGCAGGATCTTGCTGCCCGGAACTTAAAGAGATGGCTCAGAAGTGGCTGGATGCTGAGAACACACCGGATGAAGGAAAAGTAACCGCAGATTATCTTCAGGAACTTTCAGAAGATGTGCTTTCAATTGATGCATTTATTGGATTTGCTTCTTCCGAACATGGTGAGCAGGTATTTGGTGCTGAGCAGGCGAAAGCAATGGTTTCTCAGGCAAAGGCAGCAAAAGAAAATGGTGCAAAATACTGCATCTGCCCTGCATGCACAGCAGGTGGAGCAATTCTTGACCTGAAAGATGAGCTGTTAAGATAAGAATTAAAAAGCAAAAAGTGAATAAAACAGGGGAAAACGCCTGAGAAATGTTGATAAGTTTTCATTTCTCAGGCGTTTTTGTGAATAAATCGATTAAGAACCAGATGGAATTCTCACGATCAGTTTTTTCCCATCTTTTTCAACAAGTGTAAGAATCGGTACATGCTTTTTTCGGAGTGCATGTATAATCGGATAAGATGCAAAAACATCTCCACGTACGAATACCGCTTCAGGCTTATGATAGAGAATCTGTTTGACAGAATCTTTCATCAGTGCTTTCCAGTCAGATTTTTCTAAAGCAACTTCTCCGTAAATTCCCTGTACTTCCAGTTCAGGGAAAGCAGGAAAATCCACAGAAATAATAGACGCTTTCTGCAATTTCGGAAGTTGATGTAGCAGAGCATCTGTTTCATCATTTCCACCAAGGCTTACAAGAACGGGTGCCTCATGGAAAGTTGCAAGGCTGTAAGCGCATACGGCTACGGCATCCTTCAGCGTGCCGACAGTCATAAGAAATCCGCCTTTATGACAGAATCCGGCACTTGCGATTCCGGTGGCAGTGATCAGTTCTTCCCCTTCCAGTCCAAGCCAGTGGGATGGAAAACTGCATTTATAATTCATGGAATATTCTTTCTTCTGAGGCTGGATACAGTAACCGCCGCGATTCGAAGGAAAGATTACAAATGAGATTTCAGTTTCGGAAAGACGTTTCTGGCATGGAATGAACTCTGGAAGAATCAGAATCTGACGTTCGTCTGCACTTTTTTCTCCATCGGCAATGGCTTTTTCATGTTGTTCCAGTACTTCTTCAATTCGCTTATCAGCTCGTTCATTTCCGCGAAAGCGTTCAAATTTATTTTCAAGGATCATTCCGGCAACGCTGACTGCCTGGAAAAATGCTTCATCATTCCCGCCGTCTGCATCCCAGGAAGGATTGAAGTTTCCGATTAATGTGGCGAGCTCATTTTTCTCGCCAGTGTTATCATTGTTATCAAGTGGCTGCACAAAAGCTTCGTCGAATTTTGCTGCAAGTTCAGTTCCAAGGATTTCAGCACCAAGTGCTTCCCATAAAAGGCCAAATGCGGCGTAAGGAATTCCATTATCACGAATGCGGCTGTCTTTCTGGTGGTGGTCATAGGCACCACGACCGATATCAAATATAATTCCATCAAAGTCTTCCGGCACACGATTTCCACGTGAAATTGTAATCTCTGGATTCAGATACAGCAGTAATGCGGATGAAAATACATCATCTGCGTGGAATTTACCACTGTGAGTGAATGCAGTTGCATTTTTCTTTTTTATTTCGTTTAATAAAGTACTCATTTAAGCTCTCCTGTTTTAATAAAATGGTGGTTGGAAATTATTGATCTGATGCAATGTCTATTCTCTAAATAGCTATTTTCAGTCATTAAAAAATAATGCTGGTTTTAAGTGCTTGTTTTTACTGTATGCGACTTCTGATATTAGCATTCTTATTTGTTAATGTCAAACAAGTCAGAGTGTGTCTTAAAAATCATTTCTCCAATCTGTATGTCAGTCTTGCTGAAGATGTTGTTCTTATTCAGATAAAATCTTCCTGCAAGTGTTTCAGAGGGTGGTCAGACCAGAGTTTTTCGAAAATAAAAATCCACTTGTCTGTTATGATGGAATGACCGGGGATTTGATAAAAATCCAGCTTCGTGACAGAACACAGTATTCCTGCACCGGAGTGGTTGAATTCCTACAGCCAATACTTGATGAATACCTAAATGATTATCCGAAAATTCGTATACTGCTTCGTGGTGACAGTGGCTTTGCTACGCCTGACCTTTACAGGCAGTGCGAGGAAAATGGCACAAGCTACGTGATCCGGCTGAAGGAGAATGGCATCCTTCGTGAAAAAGCATCCCATCTTGTGAATAAGCTTGATGAAATCACCTGGGATAACAAAGTTGACTATGCGGTAGTTTATGGTGAATTCATGTACAAAGCAGGTTCATGGCCTTATGAAAGGCGCGTGGTATGCAAGATTGAAAAGCCGGAGAACCAGATGGTTTACATGTACACATTTGTTGTCACAAATATGGATTCCTCACCAGAGTATCTCATCAAATTTTACTGCAAACGAGGACTGATGGAAAACTTCATCAAAGAAAGCAAATCTGGTTTTGATTTTGCTTCCGTAAGCAACGCATTGATACCATCCGTTTAAAACTGCTGAAGATTGCAGCAAAAGCAATACATTTAGCAAGATATATAACATTCAAGCTGTGTAGCAGTTGTCCTTATAAGAATGAGTTCTACGAGACTCTATCTAATATCAGCAAACTGCAGATGCAGCTGGAATAGCAACTATTAACGAACCTTGACAGCTGTATAACTACTCAAAATCCCGCCGTAGGGATTTTATGCCCTTTTGGAGGTCAAAAGAGATTAGTTTAAGCTGCATAGATCAAATTTAAAGATTCATGGCACAGTTTCTGATTTAGATACTGTTTCATGAATAATTCAGGGAAAAGTAACTTTTCAAGTGAGTCTAAAATAAAAAAATTAAAAAAATTGAAATTTTCTCTTGTATTTTTGAAAATTTGTGGTATTATATTACTTGTGTTTGACACGCGGGTGTAGTTCAATGGTAGAACACCAGCCTTCCAAGCTGGATACGTGGGTTCGATTCCCATCACCCGCTTTTTTTTGTACTCAAAATGTTACTGTTCACTTCCAAGTCAATCACTCTGCTGATTGGCATGGGAGTGAACAGTAACTGGTGATTAGCTATGGTCTGAACAGTAATATATGTGGTTGCAATGGATATTTGAGATAGCGTATAATACAAGATAAATAATGAAAAAGAACGTATTTTATGAGTGACTAATCGGTATTGTTTTGAAATCAGAGTTCTGATAAAAGGCAGGAGGCGTTAAAGACACAGACCATAAGTATTGGAAATGATCAGTTTGAGAGTATCAGACAGGATGATAACTTCTATGTGGATAAAACGATGTTTATAAAAGAATGGTGGGAGAACAGGGACAAGGTGACTCTGATTGCCCGTCCGCGCCGTTTTGGAAAAACACTGAATATGAGCATGTTGAACAGCTTTTTCTCATTTAAATATAAAGGAAGAGAAGAACTGTTTGAGGGACTTTCCATTTGGGAAGATGAGAAATATCGGAAGATTCAGGGAACGTATCCTATAATTTTTCTGAGCTTTGCAGCAATTAAAGCCGGCAACTATTCCGATGTCAAGAAGCAGATCAATGCACAGATTTGTACTGTTTACGAAGAAAACAGGTATTTACTGGATGGAAATCTTTTGAGTGCAAATTTGGCTCTTGTAGAGATATTTATAATCCGTGGTCAATTACCAATTATCTGGATGAAAAGAAATTTCAGGCTTACTGGGCATCTACCAGTTCGAATGGACTGGTAAGCAGATTGATTCGAATGGCTTCAGGTGAAATAAAAGAAAAGATGGAAGAACTGCTGCAGGAGAAAGAAATTGTAGTCAGTTTTGACGAGCAGATTGTATTTGATCAATTGGATCAGGATGAGAATGCAATCTGGAGTCTGCTTATGGCGTGTGGATATTTAAAAGTGGATCAGATAGAGTATCGTGGGATATTACGAGAACCATGGTATCATTTACAAATTACAAATCTGGAGACACGGGGAATGTTTTCCAATATGTTTAAAAGCTGGTTCAGTACTTCTGTATCAAATTATAATGGTTTTATGAAGGCTTTGCTACAGGATGATAAAAAAGCGATGAACTATTATATGAATAAAGTTGCTGTGGCAACATTTAGTTTTTTTGACACTGGGAAATTACCATCTGAGAATAGTGAACAAGAGTGGTTTTATTATGGATTTGCATTTGAAGGAAAGAAAGTATTGATTGGTTAGTTTCTGTATGGTAACAAATGACGGTCTTTTTACGGAAAGAGGATGAAAAACAAAATGGAAGTTTCTACAGTTGAAGGCAAGACAAAAACGAAAAATGGTGTAAAAAGGCTCATGTTTTCGGCAGTCTGTATTTTGCTTGAAGTGATCTTTATAATAGTCTTATTTACAAGACTGAATAGATATGCGGATATTGTGAGTACAATCACACGATTAATCAGCATGATTTTGATCCTGTATATTTATGCGGAGAATAAGACATCATCTTTGAAGATGCCTTGGATTATATTGATTCTGGTATTTCCGGTTATGGGAGTGACTTTGTATTTCCTGATCGGTCTGAATGGTGGAACAAAGAAGATGCGAATTCGTTATGAGGAAGTGGATAAAAAGCTTCTTTCTTTACTCCCGAAGAATCAGAAAGAACGGGAACAGCTTCAGGAAGAGCTGCCTAAAGCAGGAAATATTGTATCTTATATTCAAAACAAAGCGTTGTATCCGGTATATAAGAACACAGACATCACATATTATGATGAGGCAATCAAAGGTCTGGAAGCGCAGCTTGAAGATTTATCGAAGGCAGAAAAGTTCATTTTTATGGAATATCATGCGATCGAGGATGCAGAAGCATGGCAGCGGATCGAGAAAGTGCTCGCGGAGAGAGCGAAAGCAGGAGTAGAGGTTCGTATTTTCTATGATGATATGGGATCTATTTGGTTTATCAATATGGATTTCATCAACAAGATGAACCGGCTTGGAATTCAGTGTCGTGCCTTTAATCCGCTGGCACCGGCATTAAATCTGTTCCTGAACAACAGAGATCACCGAAAGATCACAGTCATAGACGGAAAAGTTGGTTATACAGGTGGCTATAATCTTGCTAACGAGTATTTTAATATCACACATCCATATGGAGTATGGAAAGATACCGGAATCCGTCTGGAAGGAGATGCGGTCCGTTCTCTGACGATTACATTTCTGGAGATGTGGAATGCTGTAAGCGAGAAAGAAAAGAACGATGAAGCAGTGGAGCAGTATCTTACAGATTATCCATATAAAGCGGTTCAGAATGGATTTATCCAGCCTTATGCGGACAGTCCGATGGATGATGAACAGGTGGGAGAAGATGTCTATATCAGTATGATCAATAAAGCAGAGAAATACTGCTGGTTTATGACACCGTATCTGATCATTACGGATGAGATGACGCATGCACTTTCTCTGGCCGCGAAGCGTGGTGTGGATGTCAGAATTATTACACCGGGAATTCCGGATAAGAAGATTGTGTACAGTGTGACACGTTCGTTCTATCATGGTCTGGTCAGAAATGGAGTCAGGATCTATGAATGGACTCCGGGATTCTGTCATGCGAAGATGTGCGTGGCTGATGACTGTATGGCAACTTGCGGAACGATCAATCTGGATTACAGAAGTCTGTATCATCATTTTGAAAATGGATGTCTGATGGTGAATTGTGAAGCTGTTGGAGAGATTAAAAAGGACATGGAAGCAAGTATGGCAGAGAGCCGTGATGTGACAGAGAAATATAAGACAGGAAGAAGCGCTTATCTGAGATTCGGACAGGTGTTCTTGCGGTTGTTTGCGGAACTGTTGTAGTGAATAAAGAAGTTATTGTCCTGAATATATCTCGCCCATTGCTAAAGGTGAGACTAAATGGCGAGATATATTACTGTTTGCAGCTATGCTTTGAACAGTAACAAGATGACGAAATAAAAATGCTTTTTCTGGAACTTACACTTCCATGTAAAAGCATTTTTTGCTATGCTATACATAAGGATAATTAGTTAGATCTTAGGGAAAACTAATACAAAATCTTCCGCAAAGAGAGGTTTGTAATTGTTACTGTTTACAGGAAAGATTTTTTAGAAAGGCTCTGATACATAGGACGTTTGGGGAAAAGACGGCAGTGCTATAACTTATAAAAAATCTGTAAATAGTAGAAGTTGATTCATTGAGGAGAAGAAAAATGATTTAAAAACGGAAATAAAAAGATTGGGGATGAAATAAAATGGAGAACATGAAAACAAAGCAGAGAAGTATGGGGGTAGATATTCTTTATGGATTACTGTATGATATACCAGGAAGTATCTGTTATGCAGCAGGAATGTACACATTTGCGAAGGCAGCAGCGTTCGCACCGGGAGGAGTATCCGGTCTGGCGATTATTCTGAACTGGATCTGGAGTGTGCCGGTTGGAACAATGACGTTGATCTTAAATATTCCGCTGGTTCTGCTAAGCTATAAATTTGTGGGAAAGAAGTTCCTGTTAAAGAGTGGAATTACAATGGTGATTTCCACGCTGTTTTTGGATTTGATTTTCCCCTTATTTCCGATGTATACAGGACAGAGACTACTGGCGGCGATTTATTCCGGTGCACTGATCGGAGGAGGAATGGTTCTGTTTTATATGCATGGTTCTTCTTCCGGCGGTATTGATTTCCTAACGATGGCAATCAAGGCGAAATGGCCATACCTGTCCCTTGGTAAAATTACGATGCTGATCGATCTTGTTGTAATTCTGATTGGATGGCCGGTATTTGGCGACGTGGATTCCGTGTTGTATGGTCTGATCGCTACATTTGTCTCGGCGATTGTAATCGATAAAGTACTGTATGGAATCGGTGCAGGAACACTTGCAATTGTGATTACGGATAAAGGAAAAGAGACTGCACAGCAGATCAGTAAAGTCACAGACCGCGGAGTTACTGCGCTGGAAGCAGTGGGAACTTATACGGGAGATAAGAAAGATGTACTTCTTTGTGCATGTACGAAATCAGAAGCATATGGTGTAAGACAGGCAGTGCATCAGACGGATGAAAAAGCATTCCTTATGTTTACGGAGACAAGCGAGGTACTTGGGGAAGGATTTAAGGAAGAGATGAATTGAGAGAAAGCTACTGTAGGGTAGAAGTGGTATAGTGAAAAATGTTTTTTAGATTGATTTTTTATGAAATATAGTATGAAATAAATCAGATAAAATTGATTTTTGAAAAACAGAAAATGGGATGAACTCAGGTAAAGAAATGAGTTCATCCCGTTTTCTATTTAGCGAATAGTTGAAAAACCAGCATCAGTCTTCATGCGCCCAGCCAAAGGAATATTTAACAGCTTTATTCCATCCTTTGATCTTTTTCTCGCGTGTCTCATCATCAATCTCCGGTGTGAAGGTACGGTCAATAGCCCAGTTCTTCATAACTTCTTCCTTGCTCTGCCAGTATCCGACAGCAAGACCGGCGAGATAAGCTGCTCCCATGGCGGTAGTTTCCACGCAGACCGGACGGTTGACAGGTGCGTTGATAAAATTGGACTGTACCTGCATCAGGAAGTTATTGGCGCTGGCACCACCATCTACTTTCAGGGATGAAAGATGGATTCCTGAGTCGGCTTTCATTGCATTTAATACATCATTTACCTGGTAAGCAATAGAGTCCAGAGTTGCGCGGATGATGTGATATTTATTCACACCGCGTGTGATGCCGACAATCGTGCCGCGGGCATACTGATCCCAGTGCGGAGCACCGAGTCCTGTAAAGGCAGGGACAACATAACAGCCGTTTGTATCTTTTACTTTACGCGCCATATATTCAGAATCTTCCGCAGAATCAATCAGGCGCATCTCATCCCGGAGCCACTGGATCGCAGCACCGCCTACAAAGATGGAACCTTCCAGAGCGTAAGTAATCTTTCCGTCCAGTCCCCAGGCGATGGTAGTAACCAGTCCGTTATGAGAGAAGACAGGTTTTTCTCCGGTGTTCATAAGCAAGAAACAGCCGGTTCCATAAGTATTCTTGGCATCTCCCGGATGGAAACAGGTCTGACCAAACAGAGCAGCCTGCTGGTCTCCAGCTGCACCTGCGATCGGGATTGGTCCTCCGAGAAAAGAGGAGTCTGCATAACCGTAAATCTCGCTGGATGGTACCGGTTTTGGAAGCATAGATTTAGGAATATTTAACTCTGCAAGGATCTCGTCATCCCATTCCAGTGTGTTGATATTAAAAAGCATGGTACGTGATGCGTTGGAGTAATCTGTTACATGCACAGCACCCTTGGTCAGTTTCCAGATCAGCCATGTTTCTACGGTTCCGAAAAGAAGATCCCCGTTTTCAGCTTTTTCTCTTGCGCCCGGAATGTTATCAAGAATCCATTTCACTTTGGTCCCTGAAAAATAGGCATCGATTACAAGGCCTGTTTTCTGGCGGAACTTTTCAGTCAGTCCTTTTTCTTTCAGAGAATCGCAGTATTCAGAAGTACGGCGGCACTGCCAGACAATGGCATGGCAGACGGGTTCTCCGGTATGCTTATCCCATACGATTGCTGTTTCACGCTGATTGGTGATACCGATAGCAGCAATGTCAGAAGCTTCTGCTCCGATGACATTCATTGCTTCTACAGCCACGCCGAGCTGACTCGCCCAGATTTCGTCTGCATCATGTTCTACCCAACCCGGTTTAGGAAAGTACTGTGTGAATTCCCGTTGTGCAACACTGCACATCTCCCCTTTCTGGTTAAACAGGATGCAGCGGTTGCTGGTTGTTCCGGCATCCAGTGCCATAATGTATTTTGCCATAGTGAGTCCTCCTTCTGTGTATTTAATTTTATACAAATAAAATGGTGCAGAAGTAAGAAACAGATTTATGATCGATTCTCCCTGCACCTTTTTATATTAGGTATATGTATGACTGTATTTAGAATATCACGGAATGACTTGTATTTCAATGCTGTTTTTGAAGAAAATAACTAAAAACATGTGAAATAAATAACAAAAACTATACATATTAGATAATTGAATACAATGTGAGCGCTTACATTGAAAAAAAGAAAATAAAAAGAGCTGTTTTAGAGATTCGTAAAATGTGAATAGATACAAAAGTGTCTGCAGAGGATTTGTCAGTTTTATATGATTTTCTTGCAGCTTTTTTACTGTTTGAAGGGATGAACTCCCGCTTGCAAAATCACTGGCTATAACGTAAAATAAAGTGCGTTACTGTTTACAGATTACCTGTGAACAATAATTGATAGTCTTTTGGCCAAAAGATAATCGGTAACTAATTAACGCTTGGTGTATTCAGACAGAGCGTACAGAGTACATCGAACAGATTTACGAGAGGCGGTAATTCTCATGGGAATGATACGTGCTGATAAGCTTGTATTTGAATTTGATAAACGAGACGAAGATGGTAATGTGATCGGATCCCACAGAGCGATTGACGGAGTGGATATAGATATACCTCAGGGATCATTTGTAGCAATCCTGGGGCATAATGGTTCTGGAAAATCTACTCTTGCAAAGCATATGAATGCGATTCTTGTTCCGACAGAAGGAACAATGTGGGTAGATGGGAAGGATACGAAAGATCCGGAGGAGCTATGGAATGTAAGACAGTCTGCCGGAATGGTCTTTCAGAATCCGGACAACCAGATTATTGGAACAGTGGTGGAAGAAGATGTAGGATTTGGACCTGAAAATATGGGCGTTCCTACAGATGAGATATGGAAACGTGTGGAGGACAGCCTCCGTGCGGTCGGTATGCTTGACCGAAGAAAAGATTCTCCGAACAAGCTTTCTGGCGGACAGAAACAGCGCGTGGCGATCGCAGGAGTCATTGCAATGGAACCAAAATGCATTGTACTTGATGAGCCAACGGCCATGCTGGATCCGAACGGAAGAAAAGAAGTAATCCGTGCAGTGGAAAAACTAAGAAAAGAAAAGAATGTAACAGTGATTCTGATTACGCATTATATGGAAGAAGTGATTGGGGCGGATCAGATCTATGTTATGGAAGGTGGACACATCGTGATGCATGGAACACCGAAGGAAATCTTCAGCAGAGTGGATGAGTTGAAGAAATACAGGATGGATGTACCTCAGGTGACCATGCTTGCAGACGAACTGATCAAGCGAGGGATTGATCTGCCGAAAGGAATCTTGAGAAAGGAAGAACTGGTGGAAGCGTTATGTCGATTACGTTAGAACATGTAAATTATATCTATAGTCCGGGAACAGCGTATGAAAAACATGCTCTGAAAGATGTAAGCTTCGAAATCCCACAGGGACAGTTTGTGGGAATCATCGGGCACACCGGTTCAGGAAAATCAACGCTGATCCAGCATTTAAATGGACTTGTGAAAGCTACATCAGGCAAGATTTTGTTTGATGGACAGAATATATATGATGAAGGATACGATATGAAGAAACTGCGCGCGCAGGTCGGACTTGTATTTCAGTATCCGGAGTATCAGTTGTTTGAAGTAGACGTATTAAGTGATGTCTGCTTTGGACCGAAGAATCAGGGACTCTCAAAAGAAGAGTGTGAAAAACAGGCAAAGGAAGCATTGGAACTGGTAGGCTTCCCGGAGAAGTACTACAGACAGTCTCCGTTTGAACTTTCCGGTGGACAGAAGCGCCGTGTGGCAATTGCAGGAATTCTTGCCATGCATCCCAAGGTCCTTGTATTGGATGAACCAACTGCAGGACTGGATCCAAAGGGAAGAGATGAGATTCTGGATCAGGTACAGGAACTTCACAGAAAAACCGGAATGACAGTTGTACTTGTTTCCCACAGCATGGAGGATGTGGCAAAATATGTAGACCGTCTGATTGTGATGAATCATGGAGAAAAGATGCTGGACGGAGAGCCAAAAGAGGTGTTCCGCCATTATAAAGAACTGGAAGCGGTTGGACTTGCAGCACCTCAGGTAACATATATTATGCATGATCTGAAAGAGCAGGGATTTGATGTACCTACGGATGCGACTACAGTAGAAGAGGCAGCAGATGTAATTGCAGAATATCTGAAAAAGAGTTCCAAAACCGAGAATGCATCTTCAGAAGAAAGCGAGGTGCACGCATGATTCGAGATATAACGATTGGACAGTATTATCCGGCGCAGAGTCCGATACACAGACTGGATCCGCGCGTGAAGATTGTATGCACACTGGCGTTTCTTATTTCGCTGTTTCTGCAGAACAGCATTTTAGGATATGTGATCGCATTTCTGTTTCTGGCAGGTGTGATTCATTTTTCAAAAGTTCCGTTTAAATTTATTGTAAAAGGGCTGAAGCCGATTATGATCCTTCTTCTCTTTACGGTAGTGATGAATCTGTTTTTAACAAGAAGTGGAGCTGTGCTGTTCCATTACGGAATCTTTACGATCACAGAGGGTGGACTGAGAACCTGTGTATTTATGACGATCCGACTGATGTTCCTCGTAGCAGGTTCTTCGATTATGACATTTACTACAACGCCGAACGGTCTTACAGATGGAATTGAGAAATTACTTCATCCGTTGAATAAGATCAAAGTTCCGGTGCATGAAGTGGCAATGATGATGTCCATCGCGCTTCGTTTTATTCCAATCCTTCTTGAGGAGACGGATAAGATTATGAAAGCACAGGTGGCAAGAGGAGCAGACTTTGAGTCAGGAAATATTATTCAGAGAGCGAAATCTATGATTCCGATCCTTGTTCCGCTGTTTGTATCTGCATTCCGCCGTGCAAATGATCTTGCCATGGCAATGGAGGCAAGATGTTACCGTGGAGGAGACGGCAGAACAAAGATGAAACCTCTGAAATATAAACCACAGGACAGAGCAGCGTATTTGATTACGCTGGTGTATCTGATTGCGATCGTGGGAATTGGAAGATTTGTACCGTTCAAAATCTGGATTTTCTAGTACATCGTTTCATAAATAACTGTCTCATTCACGCAGAATGCGGATTCGAGTGTTCAGCTGAAAAAACGTAGGCGTAGCGGGCTACGTCGAGGCTTTTTCAACTGAACACTCGAATCCGCAGGCAAGTGTATGAGGCAGTTATTTTGAAAACGATGTACTAAAGTGTGTCTGAAAAAATATTTTCTGTGGAATTCTGCAGAAAATATTTTTTCGTTAAAAGTTGTCTTTGTCAATGGATAGGATGTCTTTAAGACGAAACGTGTGTTTTCAGAGATACTTCAGGAAAATGGTAACAGAAGGAGAGTAGAAATGATGAAAAGAATCAAGTTGGTTGTTGCATATGACGGAACAGATTACTGTGGCTGGCAGGTACAGCCGGAACTTCCGACCATTGAAGGAGAACTGAATAAGGCGCTGTCTCAGTTGACAAAGGAAACGATCACGGTCATCGGAGCAAGCAGAACGGATGCAGGCGTTCATGCAAAAGGGAATGTAGCAGTATTTGATACAGAGTCAACGATTCCGCCGGAGCGATTTCTGTATGCTGTAAATTCACTTCTGCCGGAAGATATTGTCGTGGTAGATTCCTGTGAAGTGCCGGCAGACTGGCATCCGCGTCACTGCAATACAGAAAAGACGTATGAATACCGTGTCCTGAACCGGAAGCTTCCGGATCCGATGAGAAGAAGGGATACTTATTTTGTGTCATTCCCGATGGATATGAATCGCATGAAAAAGGCGGCAGAGTATTTAAAAGGGACACATGATTTTAAGAGTTTCTGTAATGTGCATACACAGGTGGAAGATACAGTGCGCACGATCTATGATCTGGAAGTACTTCGTGAAGATGATATACTTACGTTTTGTGTGAGAGGAAATGGGTTCCTTTATAACATGGTACGGATTCTGGCGGGGACCTTGATCGGAGTCGGCCGCGGATTGATCGATCCGGAGAAGATTCCGCAGATACTGGAGGCAAAAGACAGACAGGAAGCGGGCATGACTGTGCCGCCACAGGGACTGGTTCTTGTGAAAATTGACTATATAGATGAAGAAAAATAAATATTTGTTTGTGAAGGGTTGACAACGAACCGGTTCGCTGTTATGATTAGAGAAATCAACAGTACTGGATTGTTACTTTAAGAAGGCAAAACCAGATTTCAGGAAGTAAAGCAGAGAGATTTATGGACTTGAAATCTGGTTTTTTCTATATCGGCAGGACTGTAAAAGATGGGGAAATAATGAAAACGAATGAGAACAAGAGAGTTGAGGAGGACAAGACATGAAGATTTATGAAGTGAATGATTATCAGGAGATGAGCAGAAAGGCTGCAAACATTATTTCTGCACAGGTGATTTTGAAACCGGACAGTGTACTGGGACTTGCGACAGGATCATCACCGATTGGCACGTATGATCAGCTTGTGGAATGGTATCAGAAGGGAGACCTGGATTTTTCGAAAGTGCATACAGTGAATCTGGATGAGTACAGAGGGCTGACAGGGGAAGATGAGCAGAGCTATTACTATTTCATGCACAAACATCTTTTTGATCGCGTAAATATTGTAAAAGAGAACACACATGTGCCGAACGGAATGGCAGAGGATGAAGAGAAGGAATGTACAGCATATGAGAAGCTCATTGAATCTCTAGGCGGTGTGGATATCCAGCTTCTTGGAATTGGACGAAACGGTCATATTGGATTTAATGAGCCAGATAGTAGTTTTGCACGCATCACACATTGTGTGAATCTGACAGAGAGCACGATCGATGCGAATAAGCGTTTCTTTGCATCTGCTGATGATGTTCCGAGACAGGCCTATACGATGGGAATCGGTACAATCATGAAAGCAAGAAAGATTCTGCTGATCGCAAATGGGGAAGACAAGGCAGAGGCTGTTGCAAAGGCGGTTCATGGACCGATTACACCGGAGATGCCTGCATCTATATTACAGCTTCACAGTGATGTGGTGATTGTAGCAGACAAGGCTGCATTATCAAAGCTCTAATATAACTGCAGTGTTTTCCATTTACTGGAGATGGTTAAAAAATGCCGGGATACATTGATGGCGGATTATTTATTACCTGTCGTATATGATGAAAAAAATATGAGCACGAACAATGGGCTATATAGCCAAAATGCACAAGGCGAATATTTAATTAATGCAAAATATTAAAAAAGCATAAAAATTATAAATAAAATATAAAATTTATTATTGACTTTCTTGTGAAAAGTTGCTATAGTGTACCTATCAACAAACAATGCAATTTTATATGAATGGATTGTTACTGTAAGGCAGGCAAAACCAAATTCTATGTACTACGGGAAAATGGGCGGAGTCATAGAGTTTGGTTTTTCTGTTTTAGAGTGTGTCTGCAGAGTGCAGAGAGCTTATTTCAGACATATTCTGGTGAGGGAAGGTCAGTTAAATGATTATAGAAAAAATAATTAATAACAACATTGTATCTGCCAGTGATGAATCGGGAAAAGAACTTGTAGTGATGGGACGTGGAATTGGATTCGGAGCAAAAGCCGGAAATGAGATTAATGAGGCAAAGATCGAAAAGATCTTCCGTATGGAGAGCAGGACAGTGGCGGAACAGTTGAAAGAACTGCTTACAAATATGCCACTGGAACGTGTGAAGATTTCAGGAGATATCATTTCCTATGCGAAAAAGATCCTGAATTTGCAGCTGAATCAGAGCATTTATGTAACATTGACAGATCACATCAATTTTGCAATCAACCGTTATAAAAAGGGAATTAATCTGAATAATGCATTGTTGTGGGAAATTAAGCGGTTTTATTCGCAGGAATATGAACTCGGCAGATATGCAGTGAATCTGATCCAGGAACGGCTGGGTGTAGAGCTGCCGGAAGACGAGGCGGGATTTATTGCACTTCATTTTGTCAATGCAGAGTATGGTACGGAGATCAGTAATGCAGCAAATTTTCCAAATCAGGTGAAGAAAATGCTGGAAATTGTAACTGAGGATCTTGGACTGGAAATGGATGAGAATTCGCTGCATTATGAAAGATTTGTCACGCATCTGAAATTCCTGCTTCAAAGAGTTTACAGAAAAGAGCTGCTTCAGGATGAAGATATAGAGATGGCTGAAATGATCAGAAGAAAATATCCGAAAGAATTTTCCTGCAGCAAAAAAGTGGCAGATTATATTGAAAAAGAAATAGGATGTAAACTGTCTGAAGAAGAGAAGATGTATCTTGCGATTCATATCAGACGGGTATCAATAACAGAAGAACAGGAGGAGTAGTTGTGTTTGGGATTTTCAAAAAGAAAGAGAAAGAATGGACACTTGGTTCTCCGACCAGTGGAAAGGCTGTTCCACTCAGCAAAGTGAATGATCCGACATTTGCAGAAGAGATGGTCGGCAAAGGCGCGGCGGTGATTCCGGCGGATGGTAAGATCTGTGCACCGGCGGACGGAAAGATCGAGATGGTATTTCCTACGCTGCATGCGTTTGGAATGACAACGGATTATGGAGCAGAGTTGTTGATCCATGTGGGCCTGGATACGGTGAATCTGAATGGGGATGGATTCACATCTCATATACAGCCAGGCGACAGTGTGAAGAAAGGAGATCTTCTTCTGGAAGTAGATCTCGAGAAACTGCAGAGGTTAGGTTATGATACGGTAATTCCTGTGTTGGTAACCAACCATCTGGATTTTACATCTGTAGAGGGTGTCTCCGAAAAGGAGACAGCACCAGGGGAGGATCTGGTGATCATCCGAAAATAATTTTAGATTTTAGCCGGGGAAAGAGCCGGTTAAAATAAAAAGGGATTAAAAATGAGAGATTATTAAGGAGGGAATTCTATGAAATTCGTACAGAAATTAGGAAAAGCTCTTATGCTTCCTGTTGCTTGTCTTCCGATTTGTGGTATCCTGATGGGATTAGGATACGCAATGTGTCCATCTACTATGCAGGGTGGAGATGTAACTGGCATTCTTCAGCAGATCGGATTTTTCCTTGTAAAAGCCGGAGGTGCCTTGATCGATCATATGGCACTCCTCTTTGCAATCGGTGTTGGTGTTGGTATGTCTGATGACCATGATGGTACAGCAGGTCTTGCTGCACTTGCATCCTGGCTGATGATCACAAACCTTCTTTCTACTGGAGCAGTATCTGTTCTTAGAACACTGGAAGAAGGATCAACAGCATTTATCGCATTCAGCAAAATCGAAAACCCATTTATCGGTATCATCGCCGGTATCATCGGTGCACTTTG
>OLNW01001695.1_pt1 | contig 20818 bp, 11 predicted proteins | sample 1672121 | NCBI WGS metagenome assembly OLNW01 (sample SAMEA3136648, study PRJEB25190) | human gut metagenome
AAGAACGGCCACACCGTAGGAATTGATGAGCTCCGGAATACCGTGGTTGATCTCGGAATCCACATGGTAGGGTCTTCCTGCCAGAACGATGCCGTGGCGGTTGTTGTCCTTCAGCCATTTTAGGGTCTCCTGACCTTTTTCCCACATGGCCTCTCTGGTCTTTGCCAGCTCGTCCCAGGCCAGGCGGACAGCCTCCTCGATCTCGGAGGCCGGGATTTCCGGAAACTCTTTGGTAAGGCCAAGGGTGATGGTCTCGGGACTCTCGAAGTTCAGGAAGGGATGGCGGAAACGGATGCTGCCGTCCCTAAGTTCGTCGATGTTATTCTTGATGTTTTCCGGATAGGAAGTAACGATGGGGCAGTTGTAATGGTTGTTCGCATCCGGGAACTCTTTCCGCTCGTAAGGAATGCTCGGATAGAAGATCTCCTTGATGCCCTGACGGATGAGCCAGGTCACATGACCGTGAGCCAGCTTGGCGGGATAGCACTCGGACTCACTGGGGATGGACTCGATGCCCAGCTCGTACATTTTGTGGGAGGAGGCCGGTGTGAGGATGACCCGGTATTTCAGCTTCGTGAAGAAGGTGAACCAGAACGGGTAGTTCTCGTACATGTTCAGAACTCTCGGAATGCCGATCTCTCCGCGCTCTGCCTCGTCTGCCTCCAGCGGTGTGTAACTGAAGAGGAGTTTATTCTTATATTCAAAAAGGTTCGGGATCTTTTCTTTATTCTTTTCCTTGCCCAGACCACGCTCGCAGCGGTTTCCGCTGATGAACTGACGGCCGCCGGTGAAGCGATTGATGGTCAGACGGCAGTTGTTAGTGCAGCCTTTACATTTTGCCATCGTGGTGGTGAACTGAAGCTTGTTGATCTTCTCGATGGAGAGCATCGTGGTTTCGGCACCTTCCACATAGCGCTCTCTTGCGATGAGGGCGGCTCCGAAGGCTCCCATGATACCGGCGATATCCGGACGGATGGCCTCGCAGTCGGCGATCTTCTCAAAACTTCTGAGAACTGCGTCGTTGTAGAAGGTTCCTCCCTGGACAACGATGTGGCGGCCGAGCTCTGTGGCGTCGGAAACCTTGATTACCTTATATAAAGCGTTCTTGATGACGGAGTAAGCAAGGCCTGCGGAGATATCGGCGACGGTTGCACCCTCTTTTTGGGCCTGTTTTACCTTGGAGTTCATGAATACGGTACAGCGGGTTCCAAGGTCGATGGGGTTCTCGGCAAAGAGAGCAGCCTTCGCGAAATCCTGGACGCTGTAGTTCAGGGAGTTGGCGAAGTTCTCGATGAAGGAACCGCAGCCGGAAGAACAGGCCTCGTTGAGCTGTACGCTGTCCACGGCGTGATTTTTGATCTTGATGCATTTCATGTCCTGGCCGCCGATGTCAAGGATGCAGTCTACGTTTGGATCAAAGAAGGAAGCAGCGTAGTAATGGGAGATGGTCTCCACCTCGCCCTCGTCCAGCATCAGGCCGGCTTTGATCAGGGCCTCGCCGTAACCGGTGGAGCAGGAGTAGACGATTCTTGCGGTATCCGGCATCAGGGAGTAGATCTCCTGGACGGCGCGGATGGCGGTTTTTAAGGGGCTTCCGTTGTTGCTGCTGTAGAAAGAGTAAAGCAGGCTTCCGTCCTCACCGACGAGGGCTGCCTTTGTGGTGGTGGAACCGGCGTCGATGCCGAGAAAGCAGTTTCCTTCATAGGTGGAAAAGTCTCTCTTGGCCACGCTGTACTGGTTCTGGCGCTCGGTGAACTTCTCATAGGCTTCTCTGGAAGCGAAGAGGGGATCGAGTCGTGCTACCTCAAACTCCAGCTTGATGTTGGAGGAAAGTTTTTTCACCATCTCGGAGAGGGAAACGGAAACCTTCTCGTCGTAGTTCAGCGCGGAGCCGATGGCTGCGAAAAGATGGGAGTTCTCCGGGGTGATGGCGTGCTCGTCGTCCAGCTTCAGCGTGCGGATGAAAGCGGCTTTGAGCTCGGAGAGGAAGTGCAAAGGTCCTCCCAGGAAAGCTACATGGCCGCGGACCGGTTTACCGCAAGCCAGGCCGCTGATGGTCTGGTTTACGACCGCCTGGAAAATGGAGGCGGAAAGGTCTTCTTTTGTCGCGCCCTCGTTGATCAGGGGCTGGATATCGGTCTTTGCGAAAACGCCGCAGCGGGCGGCAATGGTGTAAAGAGCTTTATAATCTTTCGCGTATTCATTCAGGCCGGTGGCATCCGTCTGAAGAAGGGAAGCCATCTGGTCGATAAAAGAACCTGTACCGCCGGCACAGATACCGTTCATACGCTGCTCCACATTTCCGCCTTCAAAGTAGATGATCTTCGCGTCCTCACCGCCGAGCTCGATGGCTACGTCCGTCTGGGGAGCGCAATGCTGCAGCGCTGTGGATACGGAAATTACCTCCTGAACAAAAGGAACCCCGAGGTGTTTGGCCAGGGTCAGTCCGCCGGAACCGGTGATCATGGGATGAACGGTGAGTTCCCCTAAGGCGTCGTGAGCTTTTTTCAGAAGAGAAGAAAGAGTCTCCTGGATGTTGGCGAAATGCCGCTCATAGTCAGAAAAGAGCAGATTTTTTTCTTCGTCCAGGATCGCGATCTTCACAGTAGTGGAACCGATGTCGATTCCTAAAGTATATCGGTTTTGCGTCATATGTACTTACAGGAAAATCCTGTGTCCTCCTATTCTCTGTATGGAATAAAACGATGGTGTGTCAGACTCTGAGAGAGAAACTTCCTTTTATAATAAAAGGTTTCTCAGAGCATATGAGGCTATTATAGGGCAAAGCCGGAAAAAATTCAACTGACAAAGATACCAAACTGTCAGCTTCTGAATCGAAACTTGTTGCAAAAAAAGCCATATCACGGTATACTAAACTGATGAGCAATCAATGACAAAAAAAGGATGGTGAATCATGTATCAGCTGATAAAAAGAGACGGCAAGGCAAAAAGAGGCCGTTTTACAACCGTACATGGAGTGATTGAGACGCCGGTATTCATGAATGTGGGAACTGCGGCGGCGATCAAGGGCGCAGTCTCCACCATGGATTTACAGGAGATCGGTACCCAGGTGGAGCTCTCTAACACCTATCATCTTCATGTGCGCCCCGGCGACGAGGTTGTGAAGAAGATGGGAGGTCTTCATAAATTTATGGTATGGGACAAACCGATCCTGACCGATTCCGGCGGATTCCAGGTCTTCTCCCTGGCAGGACTCCGGAAAATCAAGGAGGAGGGCGTGAAGTTCAACTCCCACATCGACGGCAGAAAGATCTTCATGGGACCCGAGGAGAGTATGCAGATTCAGTCTAACTTGGCCTCCACGATCGCGATGGCCTTCGATGAATGCCCGCCGAGTACCGCCAGCCGGGATTATATCCAGAATTCCGTGGAGCGGACTTACCGCTGGCTCGTTCGATGCAAAAATGAGATGGCCCGCTTAAACAGCCTGCCCGATACGATCAACCCCCATCAGATGCTTTTCGGCATCAACCAGGGCGGTATTTATGAGGATATCCGTATTGAGAATGCTAAGGAGATCGCGAAGCTTGATCTGGACGGCTACGCTGTAGGCGGTCTGGCTGTGGGAGAGTCTCACGAGGAAATGTACCGGATTCTGGACGAGGTTGTGCCCTATCTTCCGTTGGAGAAACCGGTTTACCTGATGGGTGTCGGCACACCGGCCAATATTCTGGAGGCCGTGGACCGGGGCGTGGACTTCTTCGACTGCGTATACCCGAGCCGGAACGGACGTCACGGCCACGTTTACACGAAGTACGGAAAGCTGAACCTTTTCAACGCGAAATATGAGCTGGATCAGAAGCCCATTGAGGAAGACTGCCAGTGTCCGGCCTGCCGTCATTACAGCAGAGGCTATATCCGTCACCTTCTGAAAGCCAAGGAAATGCTGGGCATGCGTCTCTGCGTGCTCCACAATCTCTATTTCTACAACCATTTAATGGAAGAGATACGCACAGCCATCGAGGAAGGACGCTACAAGGAATTCAAGAAAGCCAAGCTCGAAGGAATGGAACAGGGCGAATAATCAAGAAAAAAGGCTTGATGTATTCGGGAAAATTGTGTATAGTAGTAAGCATGCACAGGCGTTAGCCATAAGGAGGAAAAAATATGTTTTTATTATCAAGTGACACCGCAGCAGCAGGCGGTATCGGCATCGGCTTCACTCTGGTTTACATCGTTGTAATCGTAGTGATCATGTACTTCCTTGCCATCAGACCCCAGAAGAAAGAGCAGAAAAAGCTGAATGCCATGCTGGCAGAGCTGGCTGTAGGCGACAGCGTAGTAACCACCAGCGGTTTCTACGGCGTTGTCATCGACATCACCGATGAGGACGTGATCGTGGAATTCGGAAGCAACAAGAACTGCCGTATCCCCATGAAAAAAACTGCAATCTCTCAGGTTGAGAAACCGGAAGCAGAATAATTTTACCGAAAAGGCGTTGGATTTTCCAACGTCTTTTTTTATGCATCACTGTAACTTTTTATTGAAAAACAGTGAAAAATGAATTATGATATACTTTAACGCAGCAGAGAAAGGATGATTGTGATGAATTATAAGATAGCAGTGATTTCCGGTGACGGTATCGGTCCGGAGATCGTCCGGGAAGCAAGAAAAGTCCTGGATGTGACAGGAAAAAAATATGGCTTTTCTTTTGACTACACAGATCTTCTCATGGGAGGCGCTTCCATCGACGTGAACGGCGTGCCCCTCACCGACGAGACCATTGAGAAAGCCAAAGCAACCGATGCAGCCCTGATGGGTTCCATCGGAGGAGATGCCAAGACTTCTCCCTGGTACAAGCTTTCACCGGACAAACGCCCGGAGGCAGGCCTTCTGAAGCTTCGGAAATCATTAAATCTTTTTGCAAATGTGCGGCCGGCTTACCTCTATGAGGAACTGAAAGCAGCCTGCCCCTTAAGAGATGAGATTATCGGCGACGGTTTTGATCTGGTGATTATGAGAGAGCTCACCGGCGGCCTTTACTTCGGTGAGAGAAAGACCATCGAGGAAAACGGTGTGAAAAAAGCCATTGATACCCTGACCTACAGCGAGACCGAGATCCGCCGGATTGCCAGGAGAGGTTTCGATATCGCTATGAAGCGTCGGAAGAAAGTCACCAGCGTGGATAAAGCCAACGTGCTGGATTCTTCCCGTCTCTGGAGAAGCGTTGTGGAAGAAGTGGCGAAGGATTATCCGGAAGTCACCCTCGAGCATATGCTGGTGGACAACTGCGCGATGCAGCTCGTCCGTGATCCGAAGCAGTTCGACGTGATCCTGACCGAGAACATGTTCGGAGATATCCTTTCTGACGAGGCCAGTATGGTGACCGGTTCCATCGGAATGCTTTCCTCCGCCAGCCTCAACGAGACAAAATTCGGTCTCTACGAGCCGAGCCACGGTTCCGCGCCGGATATCGCGGGCCAGGACAAGGCCAACCCCATCGCAACCATTCTTTCCGCAGCCATGATGCTCCGCTTCTCTCTGGATCTTGACGAGGCGGCAGATGCCATCGAGGCAGCGGTAAAACAGGTCCTGAAGGACGGCTATCGCACCGGCGATATCATGTCCGAGGGATGCACCCTGGTGGGAACCGTGAAGATGGGCGATCTGATCGCAGAGAGAATCCAGTAAGAGATAGAAGGAGTGTATATTATGAGAAGTGACGCAGTAAAAAAAGGCGTACAGCAGGCGCCGCACCGTTCTCTTTTTAATGCCCTGGGATTTACCAAGGAAGAGATGGAGCGTCCCCTGGTTGGTATTGTAAGTTCCTATAATGAGATCGTTCCCGGCCACATGAATCTGGACAAGATCGTGGAGGCTGTAAAAATGGGCGTGGCCATGGCAGGCGGAGTACCGAGAGTATTCCCGGCCATCGCCGTCTGTGACGGTATCGCCATGGGCCATGTGGGCATGAAGTATTCTCTGGTTACGAGAGATCTGATCGCCGATTCCACAGAGGCTATGGCAATGGCTCATCAGTTTGATGCTCTGGTTATGGTTCCGAACTGTGACAAAAACGTCCCGGGTCTTCTGATGGCAGCAGCCCGTCTGAATATCCCCACTGTATTTGTCAGCGGCGGCCCGATGCTGGCCGGCCATGTGGAGGGCAGAAAGAGAAGCCTTTCCAGCATGTTCGAGGCAGTCGGAGAGTACACCGCAGGTAAAATCAATGCGGAAGAGCTGGAAGAGTACGAGTGCAAGGTCTGCCCGAGCTGCGGTTCCTGTTCCGGTATGTACACCGCCAACAGCATGAACTGCCTGACCGAGGTTCTCGGCATGGGCCTTCAGGGGAACGGCACGATTCCGGCTGTTTACTCTGAGAGAATCCGTCTTGCGAAAAAAGCTGGCATGCAGGTTATGGAGCTTCTCCGGAAAAATATCCGCCCGAGAGACATTATGACCAGCGAGGCCTTCATGAACGCCCTGACCGTAGATATGGCTCTCGGCTGTTCCACCAACAGCATGCTTCACCTTCCGGCTATCGCTCATGAGGCAGGCGTGGAACTGAATGTGGATATCGCCAACGAGGTGAGCGCACGGACTCCGAACCTCTGCCATCTGGCTCCGGCAGGCCCGACTTACATGGAGGACCTGAACGAGGCAGGCGGCGTTTATGCCGTGATGAAAGAGCTGACGAAGAAAAATCTTCTGAACCTCGACTGTATGACTGTGACAGGAAAGACCGTCGGCGAAAATATCGCAGACAGCGTCAACCGCAACCCGGAAGTTATCCGCCCCATCGACAATCCCTACAGCACCACCGGCGGCCTGGCTATTCTTAAAGGAAATCTGGCACCGGACTCCGGCGTTGTCAAACGTTCCGCTGTTGTGCCTGAGATGATGGTTCATGAAGGACCGGCCAGAGTCTTCGACTGTGAGGAGGATGCGATCGCAGCCATCCTCGGAGGCAAGATCGTGGCAGGGGATGTGGTTGTCATCCGTTACGAGGGACCGAAAGGCGGCCCGGGCATGCGTGAGATGCTGAATCCGACCTCCGCGATTGCAGGTATGGGTCTTGGTTCCAGCGTAGCCCTCATCACAGACGGCCGTTTCAGCGGAGCTTCCAGAGGAGCCTCCATCGGCCATGTGTCCCCTGAGGCAGCTGTGGGCGGCCCCATCGCTCTGGTGGAGGAGGGAGATATCATCTCCATCAATATTCCAGAGAACAAGCTGGAACTCAAGGTCAGCGATGAAGTGCTGGCTGAGAGAAGAGCAAAATGGCAGCCGAGAGAGCCGAAGATCACTACCGGCTATCTGGCCCGCTATGCAGCCATGGTTACATCCGGAAACCGCGGCGCAATCCTTGAAATCCCGAAGACAAAATAAGTGACTAACTGGAGGAAGAAGAATGAAATTAACAGGTTCCCAGATCGTTGTAGAATGTCTGAAAGAGCAGGGAGTGGATACCGTTTTCGGTTATCCCGGCGGCGCGATCCTGAATATTTATGATGAACTCTATAAACATGACCAGGAGATCCGTCACGTCCTCACCTCCCATGAGCAGGGAGCTTCCCACGCGGCGGACGGCTATGCGAGAGCCACCGGAAAGGTCGGCGTCTGCATGGCTACCTCCGGACCGGGCGCTACCAATCTGGTCACTGGTATCGCCACCGCATACATGGATTCTGTTCCCGTCGTTGCCATCACAGCCAACGTGACCGTCCCCCTTCTGGGCCGGGACAGCTTCCAGGAGATCGACATCACCGGTGTTACGATGCCAATCACAAAGCATAACTTTATCGTAAAAGACGTTGCGGAGCTTGCTGATACAATGCGCCGCGCCTTTTTCATCGCCCAGGAAGGCCGTCCCGGTCCTGTCCTGGTAGATATCACGAAAGACGTGACTGCAGCTGTGACGGAATATACCCGTCAGGAGCCCTGGCCGGTTCTGCGGAGCACCGAATATATCAAAGATGCAGATCTTGAGACGGCTGCGGAGATGATCAACAAGAGCGAGCGTCCCTTCCTCTATGTGGGAGGCGGAGCCGTGATCTCCAACGCTTCCGAGGAAGTGCGGGCTCTGGCTCACAAGATCAACGCTCCCGTGGGCGACAGCCTGATGGGAAAAGGCGCTTTCGACGGCAGAGACGAGCTCTACTGCGGCATGATCGGTATGCATGGCACAAAGGCTTCCAACTTCGGTGTGACAGACTGTGATCTGCTTATCGTCATCGGCGCCCGTTTCAGCGACCGTGTGGTTGGAAAGGTCTCCAAGTTTGCCGAGAATGCCAAAATTCTTCAGATCGATGTGGATCCCGCAGAGATCAACAAAAACGTCATGGTGGACGCTTCCATCATCGGCGATGTGAAGGAGGTACTCAAACGCCTGCTTCCGAAGCTGGATGAGAACGCTCACGAAGACTGGGTAAAACATATCGAGGAGTATAAAAATAAATTCCCGCTGAAATACGATCCTGCAGGTCTCACCGGCCCCTATGTGGTGAAAGAGCTCTACCGGATCACCGAGGGAAATGCTCTGATCGTCACCGAGGTTGGTCAGCATCAGATGTGGGCGGCTCAGTATTATAAATACAAAGAGCCCCATCAGCTTCTGACTTCCGGGGGCCTGGGCACCATGGGTTACGGCCTGGGCGCAGCCATCGGAGCCAAAGTGGGCTGCCCGGAGAAGACCGTCATCAACATCGCCGGAGACGGCTGCTTCCGTATGAATATGAACGAGATCGCCACCGCTGCCCGGTACAACATTCCGGTCATCGAGGTTGTCATCAACAACCATGTTCTGGGAATGGTGCGTCAGTGGCAGACTCTTTTCTACGGAAAACGCTATTCTAACACGATCCTCAACGACAACGTGGATTTCGTGAAGCTGACAGAAGCCATGGGTGCTGTAGGCATCCGCGTGACGAAGAAGGAAGAGTTTGAGCCCGCCCTGCGGAAAGCTATGGAGCTTGGCCGTCCGGTAGTCATCGACTGCATCATCGACAAAGATGACAAGGTATTCCCGATGGTTCCCGCAGGAGCAGCCATCGAGGAAGTCTTCGATCAGGATGACTTAAAATAAAAATCATTAGCTGCATATGCAAAGAAAGAGTCCATAATCAAAAATGGGCTCTTTTTTTATCCGCGGGCGGTGGATTTGCTGGTAAAAGCTTTCGCGTTGTGCTACAATAAATTTTATATACTAAGGAAGATTGGGGCCGTTTTAAATGGTATCGCGGAAAGACATAGAAGATTTTTACAAAAAATATAAGAAAAATTTGGATGCGGAAGCGCAGGTGATCGCCCGCCTTCTTCAGGCGGAGGATCAGGAAATCTGGCTGGAGAAGCTGAGGAAGAAAGCCAGGTCCATGAGAAACCTCTACATTGAGAACGAGGCTCTTCTGAATCTCTATGTCCGTCCGTTCTTGAGCGGAGAGGTTCTTTTAAACGATGAGCTGGCTGACTGCTTCCTCCATGAGATCATCGACTGCAGAGCAGAGGGCTACGAGGATGATCTGGCCTTTCGGGAAGTGACAGAGCTTCTGAATGGCTATTTCAGGGAGACGAAGAACCGGGGCGGCGAGATCTGGTGCCTGAACATTCTGGGCGGCTTGTACAACGCGGGCTCCGGGGAAGGCGACGGGGAGCGGAGCAAGGCATATTTCCAGCAGATTGTGGAGCGAAAGGATCTCTATTTTGAGATCGAAGATCTGGGTGTGCGAAAAAGGATCATTTACGCTTTTTATAATCATCCCGTGGTATCGGTCAATTTCCGTCAGGTAAGCTGTGAGGAGCTCTTAAGGATTCTGGATGAGGCTATGGATTTTTATAATGACCCCAGAGTACGGGAAAAAGACGGAGAAAATCTGGACTTTGACGAGCTCATCGACGAGCTGAATTATGACGTTTTAGGAAACTATATCTGCGGTTCGGACCGGGCGGATGTGACGGATGAATTTCTGATTCGCGGAGAAAAAGTTCTGGGGGCGCTTTACGAGGCAGAGCTGAAGAAAAATCCCAACCGTTTCGAGATGCCCGATGAGATTTACTGCAACTACCATCGCTGTCTCTTTTTCCTTGGAAAAATGAGCTGCACGGATTTTGTGGAGGATTACTGGGCCTTCTGCAGCTATATTCTGGAAAATGAGCCCCTGGGCAGCCAGAAGGGCGTGGAATTTTATGACAGCCGGGTCTTTCAAATCGCGACAGTCCATCTGACGAATATTCTCTATGTGATCGTCCACTACAAAGACGAGTACCACGGCGACCGGGAGATCTGGAAGAAATGTGCGGACCAGTATCTGAACATCATCCGCAACCTTCCCCGGACCGGAAATAGTGCCTTTGTAAACGATATGGTGACCCGGTCACTGGCAGATTTTATTGAGCTGGTGGATGAGGGGGAGGTGGATTTCAACCTCCTGATGAACGCCACTCTGAACCGGGACGAGGAAACCCTTCTTCATTCCTCCATGGTGGGCCAGATCGCGGCACGGATTATGGAAAGCGTTTTCGCCAACTGCCCCGACCTTCTGGTGGGGTCTCTGGACTGCCAGAACGTTGTGGAGGTCTTTGAAAACCGGGAAAAAATCATGACCTACGTCAATGAGGCAGCTCAGGTCTTCGATATCGGAAAGATCAAGATCGGCGAGATCATCAACAAACAGTCCCGTCAGCTGACGGAGCGGGAGCGGAAAAGAATCCGAAAGCACTGTGAGGATGGCTATGAAATTACCCGGAAGGGAAAGTTGCTCCGGAAGTACGGCGACGTTGTACTGGGCCATCATAAATCCTACGACGGAAAAATGGGATATCCGGCAGATTTTGACAACACCGCCTCGCCTTATCGTTTTTTTATCGAGCTCATCCACATCGCGGACAGCATGGATGCGGCCACTGACAGTCTCGAGAGAAGCTATAAAGGTGGAATCCGTTTTCAGCAGTTTCTGGATGAACTGGAGCAGGGCCGCGGCTCACTCTATTCTCCGGAGCTGGTGGATCTCCTTCGCTCCGACCAGGCGCTTCAGGAGGATCTGACTTATCTTCTGAGCGCCGGAAGGAACCGGATTTACTATGATATTTTCGGCACTCTGGTTCGGGAGGAGACGAAGGAAAGCGAGGAAGAAGAGGCTGCGCTTCCCCTGCTTCGTGAGTTTTTCTGTCTGGACGATATCCGCAACTTTCTGGAGACCGCCGGAAAGAGCCAGGGCGCTTCCTTTGCCCTGAAGGATGAGAAAGGCCTCATTTGGGAAAGCGGAGAAAGCGGGGATGGAGAGAGCTTTCTGGAACCTATTTCCCTTCACGGAAAGACCATTGGTCAGCTTCAGGTAAAGGTGAAGCCGGACAGCACTTTTTCCGAGGAGCAGCGGCAAAGTCTGGCTGTACTTTGCCGTTCTCTTCTGACCAAAGAGTACGAAAATACCTGTCTGGTGAAAAAATATGAGAGTGACTTTGACGAGCGGGACGATCTTCTGAACATGATGCAGGAGCGCGGAAATGAAAACCTGGGATTGATCCACGCGCTGGCGGAGGATTTTCTCCTGATTCTCTATGTGAACATGCGAACCGGCGAGTATAAGGTCTCTCACAGAAATTTAGGCGGCTGTTTCCGGAACCTGCACAGCGGCTATTATGACGATTTCCGCAAGGATGTGCTGGCGAAGGCTGCCTGGCCGGAGGACTGGGAGACGATCCATGGAAGCCTGCGGCTCCATGAGATCTCCAGGTTTTTTGTGAAGCTGGGAGGCATCTTTGAGACGGAGCTTCGCCTGGAGACAGGGGAAGGCTATCGCTGGGTGCGTCTTCGTTTTACCCAGCTGGAGGAGCAGAACACAATCCCCAGCGTCATGTCCGTTTCATTCCAGGATATTCACGAAACGAAGAGCCGGAGCGAGCAGATGAACGAGGCTCTGAAGGAGGCCTATCATACGGCGGAGGGAGCCAACCGGGCCAAGAGCCTTTTCCTCTCCAGCATGTCCCACGATATCCGTACTCCCATGAACGGCATTGTCGGAATGACGGCCATCGCCATGAAAAATCTGGATAACCGGGAGCGGGTGGAGGACTGCTTAAGAAAGATCGACGACTCCTCCAGGCTTCTCTTAAGCCTCATCAACGATGTCCTTGATATGTCCAAAATCGAGAGTGGCCGGATGGAACTGAGCCGCCAGCGGATTTCCCTGAAAAAGCTGATGAACGAATCGGCGGAGGTCACAGCGACGGAAGCTCGGAAAAAGAAACAGGATTTCCGGGTGGAGATCGATCTCATCCACGAGTACGTCCAGGGTGATCCTGTGCGCCTTCGCCAGGTATTTATCAACCTTGTCTCCAACGCTGTGAAATATACGCCGGAGGGCGGCCGGATCCGCATGCGCCTGATGGAATTTCCGAATAAAACGGGCGAAGAGTGCCGCTACCGCTTCCAGGTGGAGGATAACGGCATCGGTATGTCGAAGGAGTTTCTTGAAAAGGTTTTCGAACCCTTTACGAGAGCTGATAACAGCATGACCCAGAAGAACCAGGGAACGGGACTCGGCCTTTCCATCACCCATTCCGTGGTGGAGATGATGGGCGGCGTCATCGAGGTGAAGAGCGAACCTGGAAAAGGAAGCATTTTTACCGTCATCTTACAGTTCTCGGCAGAAGAAGCACCAGAGAAAAAAGAAGAAAGCGGCCAGGAGAAAAAACGGCCGGCTGCAAGCTTTGAAGGCTTCCGAGCTCTTCTGGCGGAGGATAACGAGCTTAACCGGGAGATTGCCGAGACCTTCCTGGAGGACTTTGGTATAAAGGCAGAGTCCGTTGTCAACGGACAGGAGGCAGTGGAGCTTCTGAAAAAACGCGGCGATGGCTACTTCGATGTGGTCTTTATGGATATCCAGATGCCGGTGATGAACGGCTACCAGGCGACCCGGGCCATCCGGGAGCTTCATACCCCCTATACCGATCAGCTTCCCATCATTGCCATGACGGCCAATGCCTTTGCGGAGGATGTGCAGGAGGCTTTCCGGGCCGGCATGAACGAGCATGTCACCAAGCCGGTGGATGTGCGGAAACTGGCCCTGGTTCTTGATAAATATCTGAGTAGAACAGACCGATGAGCGACTCCTTTACGGGGAAAACGGAAACCTGGAAAGGAGTTTTTTACATTAAAACTGTCTGTGAAACAAAGACAAGTGTAACTGGTAGGAAAATAAAGGGTTGACAATTCTTTCACAACGCGCTACACTTTAGTGAATTAAAGAGATAAGAGGAGGAAGCAAGTAGTGAAGAGAGTGTACAATTTTTCAGCTGGACCGGCTTGTCTGCCGGAAGAAGTATTAAAAGAAGCTGCGGAGGAAATGCTGGATTACAACGGTTCCGGAATGTCCGTGATGGAAATGAGTCACCGATCTTTGGCTTTCGACCAGATCATCAGGACCGCAGAACAGGATTTAAGGGATCTGATGCAGATTCCTGACAACTATAAAGTGCTTTTCCTGCAGGGCGGAGCGTCCCAGCAGTTCGCCATGATCCCCATGAACCTTATGAAGAACCGCGTGGCCGATTATATCGTCACCGGCCAGTGGGCGAAGAAGGCATGGCAGGAAGCACAGAAATACGGAAAGGCCAACAAGATCGCCTCTTCCGAGGATAAGACCTTTTCCTATATCCCGGACTGCAGCGATCTTCCTATCAGCCCGGATGCGGATTACGTCTACATCTGTGAAAACAATACGATTTACGGAACAAAATTCAAAGAACTCCCCAACACGAAAGGAAAGACTCTGGTGGCTGACGTGTCCTCCTGTTTCCTTTCCGAACCGGTGGATGTGACAAAATACGGCATTATCTACGGCGGCGTCCAGAAGAACATCGGCCCGGCCGGCATGGTCATCGCCATCATCCGTGAGGACCTTATCACTGAGGATGTCCTTCCGGGAACGCCCACGATGCTTACCTACAAGACCCACGCGGATGCGGGTTCTCTCTACAACACCCCCAACTGCTACTGCATTTACATGTGCGGCAAGGTCTTCAAATGGCTGAAAAAGAACGGCGGTCTCGCTGCCATGAAGGAAAAGAATAAGAAAAAAGCGGCGATTCTTTATAATTATCTCGACGAGAGCCGTCTCTTCCATGGCACCGTGGAAAAGAAAGACCGTTCCCTCATGAATGTGCCCTTTGTCACCGGCGATAAAGAGCTGGATGCCAAATTCGTCAAAGAGGCAGAGGCGGCAGGTCTTGTGAACCTGAAAGGCCACAGAACCGTGGGCGGCATGAGAGCCAGCATCTACAACGCCATGCCGCTGGAAGGCGTGGAGGCTCTCGTTGCCTTTATGAAAAAGTTTGAGGAGGAGAATGCGTGATGTTTAAATATACCTGCCTGAATGCGATTTCCGAGAAAGGCACGAGCCTTTTCGGAGCGGATTTTGAGAAAACAGAAGATATCAGGGAAGCCGACGCGGTCATGATCCGCAGCGCTTCCATGCATGAGATGGAACTTCCTCCGATGCTGGAGGCCGTGGCGAGAGCCGGAGCTGGCGTCAATAACATTCCCCTGGAAAAATGCGCGGAGCAGGGCATCGTGGTCTTCAACACCCCGGGAGCCAATGCCAACGGCGTGAAAGAGCTGGTTCTGGCCGGCTTGCTCCTGGCTTCGAGAGATATCATCGGCGGTGTCGCCTGGGTCCAGAGTGAAAAGGATAGCGAGGACCTTGGAAAACGGGCCGAGAAGGAGAAAAAGCATTTTGCCGGCTGCGAGCTCAAAGGAAAGAAGCTCGGCATCATCGGCCTGGGAGCCATCGGCGTTCTCGTGGCCAACGCGGCAGTCAATCTGGATATGGAGGTCTACGGCTATGATCCCTACATTTCCGTGGACGGCGCCTGGAAGCTCTCCAGAGACATCCATCATATCCAGGATGTGAACGATATCTACCGGGAATGCGATTATATCACGATCCATGTGCCGCTGCTCGACAGCACGAAAGAGATGATCAACGCCGATGCCCTGAATCAGATGAAGGACGGCGTGGTGATCCTGAATTTTGCCAGAGACCTTCTGGTGGATGAGAAAGCCATGATCGACGCCCTGAACCAGGGAAAAGTAAAACGCTATGTCGTGGACTTCCCCACACCGGCCATCGCGAAGACACCGGGAGCTATTGTGATTCCTCATCTCGGGGCTTCCACTCAGGAGTCCGAGGACAACTGCGCGAGAATGGCTGCGGAAGAGCTCATCGATTACCTCGAAAACGGAAACATCCGCCATTCCGTCAACTATCCGGACTGCGAGATGGGTGTCTGCCAGGAGGCCTGCCGTATCGCCATCAACCACCGGAACATCAAGAACATGATCGGTCAGTTTACCACCCTGTTCGGCGAGGCGGATATCAACATCGCGAAGATGCTCAACAAGAGCAAAGGAAATTACGCCTATTCCCTTTTCGACCTGGAAAATCACCCCTCAGAGGCGGTTCTCGAAAGCCTGAAAAAAATCGACGGCGTCTTAAAAGTCCGTATCTTAAAGTAAAAAGCAAGAGGCTGCGCCACGCAGCCTTTTGGCGTTTCTGGGGCTGCAAAAAGGAAATATATGAAAAAAGCTTGAAAGTGAAAGTAAATATGGTAAAATTATGACAGCGGCGGAGCGGAAGTTCCGCGCAAAATAAAGGATACAAGGGGAGGTGTGTTGGGATGAACGAAAGACTGTATAACCTGATGGACTGGGCAGAGATCGAGGCAGTCACTTATGCGGAGACCGATAACCCGCACAGTCTTTTGGGAGCACAGGTCACGGATGAGGGCATCCTGATTCAGACATTTGTTCCCACGGCAGCAGCCATCAGTGTTGTATGCGGAAAGAAAACGTACCCAATGGAACTGGAGGATGAGGCGGGCTTTTTTGCAGCCCTGATTCCTGGAAAAAGGATTCCGTCTTATACACTGCAGGTGACCTTTGACAGTGGAGATACGGCCTGCTGGCAGAATCCCTACGATTTTGAGCCGCAGATCACGGAGAAGGAGCTGAAACGCTTCCGGGCGGGGATCTGCTATGATATCTATGAGAAACTGGGAGCCCATCCCATGACCGTGAAGGGAGTTTCCGGCGTCTATTTTGCCGTCTGGGCGCCTCATGCCATGCGCGTGAGTCTGGTGGGTGACTTTGATCTCTGGGACGGCCGCAGGCTTCCCATGAGAAGACTTTCGGATTCCGGTATTTTTGAACTGTTTGTGCCGGGACTTCCGGTGGGAACCCTTTATAAATATGAGATCAAGGCGAAGAACGGCCTTGTTTTCCTGAAAGCAGACCCCTACGCCAATGAGACGGAAGAGCAGCCGGGAACAGCCTCCGTGGTGACGGAGCTTTCCGGTTTTGAGTGGAAAGATCAGGACTGGATGGGCGGAAGGAAGAAGCATGACTTGAAAAAAGAGGCTATGGCCGTCTACGAGATGCATCTCGCTTCCTGGAAAAAGAAAGAAAACGGTGAAATTTACAATTTCCGGGAACTGGCTCCTCTGGTGGCCTCCTATGTGAAGAAGATGAATTACACCCATGTGGAGCTTATGCCCGTCATGGAGCATTTTTCTGAGGAATTCTGGGGTTACCAGGTCACCGGTTATTACGCGCCGGCGAGACAGTACGGAACGCCTGAGGATTTCATGTATTTCATGGATTACCTTCACCGGGAAGGAATCGGCGTGATTCTGGATTGGGTTCCGGCTCATTTTCCAAAGTATGATTTTGGCCTGGGCGGTTTCGACCTGCCTTTACGAGCATCCCGATCCCCGGCGGGGCATCCATCCCGAGTGGGGTACCTACGTTTTCGATTATGGCAAGCCGGAGGTTTCTAACTTCCTCATCGCCAACGCTCTTTTCTGGGCGGAAAAATATCATGCCGACGGTCTTAGGATGAATGCTGTGGCTTCCATGCTCTATCTGGATTACGGCCGTCAGGGCGGCGAGTGGGCTGCCAATATGTACGGCGGAAATGAGAATCTCGAGGCAGTGGAATTTTTCAAACATTTAAATTCCATCTTTAAGAAAAAAGAGCCCGGCGCCGTTCTCATCGCAGAGGAGTCAGCTGCCTGGCCCGGCGTCACCACTCCGGTGGAAGAGGACGGACTTGGCTTTGATTTCAAATGGAACACCGGCTGGACTGATGATCTTCTGGGCTACATGAGCCTGGATCCGATCTTCCGCGGGTATCATCATGGCGAGCTGACCTTTAGCATGATCTATGCCTACAGTGAGGACTACATGCTGACTTTTTCTCATGACGACATCGTGAACGGAAAGGAATCCATGATCCGGAAAATGCCGGGCAGAACGGCCCAGCAGGAGGCAAACCTGAGAGCTGCCTACGCCTATATGGTGGCCCATCCCGGAAAGAAGCTCCTTTTCATGGGACAGGAGTTTGCCCAGGAGGAAGACTGGAAGGCGGAAAAAGAGCTGGAATGGGATCTTCTGGAAAAGGAAGATCATCTGGAAATGCAGCAGTTTGTCAGTGAACTGAATGATTTTTATCGTAAGCATCCTGCTCTTTACCGTATGGATTATGACCCTGAGGGCTTCGAGTGGATCAACAGCATCTCCGCCAATGAAAATATGCTTGTTTTCACGAGAAATACGGAGAAAAAAGAAGATACCCTTCTGGTGGTGGCCAATTTCTCGCCTGTCACCTATGAAAAGCACACGGTGGGCGTGCCCTGGCCGGGAAAATACAAGGAGATTTTCAACAGTGACCGGAAGGAATACGGCGGCAGCGGGGTCGGAAACCCCAGAGTAAAACAATCCAGAAAGGAAGAGTGTGACGGCAGGAAGGATTCCATCACGATTACCGTTCCTCCCATGAGCGTTCTTTTCTTTGCCTACACGGGGACTGCTCCCAGAGCGGCAACCAACCGGGAGGCAAAAATGGATAATAAGAAAAAACAGGAGGAATTATGAGAAAACAGAAGAAAAAGCATACCGTGTTGAAGGTGATCCTGCTGATCGTACTGATCCTGCTCCTTGTAGCAACAGGAGGAGCCTTCTGGGTGTACCAGAAATTCAGCGATACGGTAGGAGAGATGAATTACCGGGAACTGGAAAGCGATAAACTTGAGATCAACCAGCAGGTGAAAGAGAACAAGGCCTTAAAAGGCTATACCAACATTGCTCTCTTCGGCCTGGATTCCCGCGAAGGAAATCTGGAGCAGGCCAACAGCGATACCATCATTATCGCCAGCATCAACAACGACACGAAAGAGATCAAGATGGTCTCCGTTTACCGTGATACTTACCTCAATATCGGTAATGATATGTATCGGAAAGCTAATGCGGCTTACGCCAACGGCGGTCCCGAGTGGGCAGTCAGCATGCTGAACACGAACCTGGACCTGGATATCAAAGAGTTTGTCTCCGTGGACTTCAATGCCCTGGTAGACCTCATCGATGCTATCGGCGGAATCGAGATTACCGTGGACGAGGAAGAGGCAGGTTATGTAAACGGCTACTGCGTGGAGACCTCCCAGGTGACCGGAAAATCCTATGAGGACCTTCCCGGCGCAGGCACCTATCTCATGAGCGGTGTACAGGCTGTCTCCTACACCCGTATCCGTTACACCTCCGGAAATGACTTCAAGAGAACCGAGAGACAGAGAGAGGTCATCGGAAAGATCGTGGATAAAGTGAAGACCATGGGTATCAGCAATCTGATGGATCTGGCTCACACGATGTTCCCGAAGGTGCTCACCAGCTTCTCTGAGACAGAACTGATCAAACTTGGTCTGAATATCCTGAATTATAAGCTTGCTGATTCCTGTGGCTTCCCGTTTGCTCACCGTACCAGTCAGAGTGATTACAATGAGGTTCCGGTTACTCTGGAAAGCAATGTGACCCAACTGCATGAGTATCTCTTTGGTGATTCCGCTTATCAGCCTTCGGATATGGTCGTATCCCGAAGCCAGGAGATCATCAACGCCACCGGTTATGATGATCCGTCTCTTGCAAGCACGGAAAACTACAGTACCGGCGAATAAACAGTCTGTGTACTGATATATGAAGAAAAGGCATCCTTCTTGTGTGAATGAAGGGTGCCTTTTCTTTGTATAGATCAGCATAAACTAATTATCCATTTACGTCTTTTAAGAGGGATTTTATCCCGCCTTCCCGGCTCTGGCCTGCACCGATCCGGACAAAGCAGAGTAACCGCTTTCCAAAATTGGAAAGCAAAACTCAGATTGATTACTCATTTCCAGAATTGGAAAAAGGGTGTGTCAGGAATGTCCATCCCCTTGCAGATCTGGGGGAATGCTTCCTTAAAACTGAGGAGCGGGGCAACCAGCGCAAAAATGAGCGGGTTCAAAGATGGAGTAACGAAATGGGACCACAGCCCGGCAGGCCAGAACCCGCGGTGTACTCCTAAGGTACATGGCTTTTGGACAAAATTGTCTGAAAGGTCAATGTTGAACTATCCCGGTGTAGCTCAGCGCAAAATTGAGTTCAGAGCCTCTTGAAATATAATATGCTTAACCAGGCAGCCAGCAGAGCGGCCGTGGCTCTCCGTCCTGAGTCTTGCACAGGAGGGGATGCCTTATGAGTACATACGAGGAATTTATGATCATCATAGCTGTTGCAAGCTTAATTGTATCAATTCTGAATCTGACACATAAAAAATAGCCGTCCTGACCTCTGGAAAAGTTTAAGACGACTATTTTTATAGCAAGTTTTTAAATTACGCCGGGTCGGGTGAAGTGCGCTCACCTTCCGGCTCCCTTGTTAAGTATATTATAGCAGATTGTACGGAAATGTCAATTATCGGATGAAGCTTTGCTAAACTACATTATTATATAGGAAGATACACAAAGATAGACAAAGAAAGGGTGATTGTATGGTCTATATCAAGGCAAGACCTAACGGGGGCTTTCTTATCACAGTGAGCTGTGGGAGAGATGCACAAGATCACAAGATCAGCAAGTCGGTAACAATGTTCACCGGATGCCGCCGGGGAGAGTTAATTGCCCTGCGGTGGTCTGATATTGATTTTGAATCTTCTTCGGTGAAGGTAAGCAAGAGTACATGCCGCACGAATGGGAAGATGATTACGAAAACCACAAAGACAGGAGCTACCAGGGAAATAGCAGTCCCGGAGCTGATCTGTAAAATGGCACGGCAGTGGCAGATAGAACAGCTCCGGCAGCAGCTTATGATAGGTTCCAAGTGGGAGGGAGAAGACTTCGTTTTCACGCAATGGAACGGCCGGCAGATGGGATTGGAAACTCCGTACCATGCCTTTCAAAGAATTATAAAGAATTACAATGAGAACAGGAAAGAAGGAGAGCCGGAACTTCCGGTGATCCCGCTACACGGTCTGCGCCATACTGCTGCCACGCTTTTGATTTCTCAGAAGGTAGATATTCGGACCGTATCCGGGCGGCTGGGGCATGCCAATGCATCCACAACACTGAATATATACAGCCATGCGCTCAAAGAATTGGACAAAACAGCATCGGAAAAACTGGGAGATATGCTCTTGAAAAGTGGAAGTTGAAAAAGTCCGGTCGACAATCGGTCGACAAAACCGGAAAAAATGGAGATTTTGAGCTGTCAGAAAATTAAAAAGAACATGAAAAAAGCCCGTATTTACGGGCTTTTTCTTTTAAGCTCCCGGCCGGATTCGAACCGGCGACCTACGCATTACGAATGCGTTGCTCTACCAGCTGAGCCACGGAAGCTTATCAAGCGCTTTGCACTGACTCATACATTATATACGGGATTCCCGGATTTGGCAAGTGTTTTTTGGAAAAAAGTGAAAAAAGTGAAATTAATATATTTTTGGAAAAAACTTGAAAAAAGTAGTTGACAATCCGGCGGCAGTGGTGTATTATACTCATTGTCGCC
>OLNW01001698.1_pt1 | contig 20811 bp, 18 predicted proteins | sample 1672121 | NCBI WGS metagenome assembly OLNW01 (sample SAMEA3136648, study PRJEB25190) | human gut metagenome
CGCCAGCGGCCCTATATTAACTTGATTAAGTCACACAATTGAACCAGCCCCAGGTCAGGGGCGAGGAGGTACAAATGAGCATCGTAGGCCCGAGGAAGTACCTGAAGGAAATCGACTGCGGTACGACGGTTGTCTACCGCCATTGCCCCTTCGAGCCTCCCACGGAGGCGAGAATCAAGCGAATCGACAAGGAGCATTACGTTGTCAAGTCCACCGCCGAGCTTCGGCGCTACTCGCCGCGCTCCGAGACCAAGGGAGACAACCTGCACTCCGTGCGTCAGTCCTTCAACCGCCTGAAGTCGGTCATCAACGCCAACGTGCGCGGCAACGATTGCGTGAGGTTCCTCACTCTCACCTACGCCGAGAACATGACCGACAACGCCCGCATATCCTCCGACTTGCGCCAGTTCTTCAAGCGGCTCCGCAAGATGTACGGCCCCATGGAGTACCTGTACGTCAAGGAGCGCCAGGCCCGCGGGGCGTGGCACATGCACTGCGTGCTGTTCTTCGACGGCCCGGCCCCGTACATGGCGAACACCGAGGACGACCACCCCGTGCGCGACGCCTGGGGCCACGGCTTCGTCAACGTCCAGGGGTTCAGCGGCGACATAAACAACCTCGGGAACTACCTGTGCGCGTATCTCACCGACGACGACCAGCTGGGAAAGAAGGGCGCGAGGCTCGCGAACTACGAGAGCGGCATACGCCTCTACAACTGCTCGCGGGGCATATCCCGCCCGCGCGAGTCGCGCGTGTCCTGGGAGGACTACGTGGAGCACGTGACCAGCCCGAACGTCTACCTGGTGAGCGAGGGCGACTCCTCGTTCACCGACGGCGACGGGAGGCCCGCCAAGGTGGTCAATCAGGTTTTCATCGAGAGATAGACAATCCGCCGCCCCTCGGGGCGGCTCGGTATACCCGTTCTGGCATCTTAGCGCGTTGTACTCTTTGTGGCATGACCACGACTCAGAAACTGCGCGGCCGGATGCGGCGGAGGCGAGATCGCGGATGAGCTGGATGTGGCGCGACCACGGGTCTCTTACGGAAAAGCGCGGCGGCTGATGCCGCTCCCGCCACGGTGCCGGATGAGGGACGATTGGAGGAAGAAATGGAGAAGTACGCCGGAATAGACATCGCCAAGAGAACGCACTGGATGTGCGTCACCGACGGCGAGGGCCGCTTCCTGATGGAGCCGAGGCCCTACGGAAACGACGCCGACGGCCTGTCCCGCATGGTCGCAGACCTGGACCTGTGCGGCGGCGACGTGGCCGTGGGCATGGAGTCCACGGGCTGCTACTGGCGGAGCTGCTATAAAGTCCTCGCCGAGGGCGGCTACCCCGTCTCGGTCATCAACCCCGTTGTGACCTGCGCGGAGCGCAAGTCGGGCAATTTGGGCCGCGCCAAGACGGATAGGGTGGACTGCCTCGTGGTCGCCGACGCGCTGCGCAAGCAGGGCATAGCGCCCACGCCCTCGCCTGATGCCGACGCCGCCCAGTTGCGCGACCTGTGCCGCTTCCGCCGCGCGGTCTCGGAGTCGATGTCGCGCGCCAAGATTCAGGCGGTGGCGCTCCTCGACCAGGTGTGGCCCGAGTACGGCAAGCTGTTCTCGGACAAGTTCGGGGACTCCTCCCGAGCGGTGCTTCGCCGCTTCGCCCTGGACGAAATGGACGCCGACGGCCTGGCCGACGACCTGTGCGGCGCGAGCAGGAACCGCTTCGGCGCGGCCAAGGCCTCCGACGTTCTGGAATCGCTCCGCTCCACCTGCGGCGTCCCCGCCACCGACGCCCTGCGGCTGCAATTGCGCCTCCTGCTCGACCAGCTTGACTTCTGCGCCGCCCAGCTCGCCGAGATCGACGCCGAGGCCGACTCCCTCCTGGACGCCGTGGCCCCGACGCTTCCGACCGTCCCCGGCGTGGGCCGCGCCACCGCCGCCCAGATAGCCGCCGAGGTCGGCGACGCGACGAGGTTCCGCGACGCCAAGGCGCTAGTTGCCTACGCGGGCCTCGACCCCACCCGCCGACAGTCGGGCGGCTTCGATCCTGACCGTAACCGCATCAGCAAGCGCGGCAGCGCCCACTTGCGCCGCTCTCTCTACATCGCCGCCCAGGCTTCGCTTCGCGCCGACTGCGAGTTCCGCGATTTCTACGATCGCCTCCGGGCCAGGGGCTACTCGCACCGCTACGCCGTCTGCGCCGTGGCGCGCAAGATGCTCTGCGTGTGCTGGGCGCTCATGCGCTCGGGCGAGGAGTACAGCCGGGACAGGCACCGGGCAAGGGGAAAGGCCCCCGAGGGGGCCTCTCCGGTCGATGCGGGCTAGGCCTCGTGGACGAGCCAGCCTCCCGTCTCCGTGCGGATGATGTTGTATCCCACGGCCTCAAGGGCGTCGGTGAGCGATTCCAGCTGGTCGGGGTCGTAGATGATCGGAAGCCCCTCGTCCACATCGTGGAGGGCGTACCACATGGCCCCGGCGTCGTCGTACTCCGTCCACTCGCCCCGAAGCTCTGCGGCGTCGGCCTCCTGGTCGATCTCCTGCTCGTCGTGCCAGTCGATGATGGCGGCCAGCGCGGATTTGCTGAAGTGCTTCAGGCCCTCCCAGGAGGAGAGGTCTTCGACGGTCGCTACGATGTAAAGCATGGGATGCCCCTTTCGTTCCGTGGAGAGAGGCCCTCTGCCTCGCTCCTGATGGGGCGTCCGGCTCACGGGGCGGGCGGCGCGTCAAGGCTTCCCGGAGGAAAAGTTTTTTCACACTGAATTTCCGTTGAAAAAGAAAAAAGTTTTCCTCGCCTTGACGCGCAGTTCGCCCCGTGAGATCGTGCGCTTCATCTGGTGCGATGCATAGGGCCGTCCTCGGACGGGAGGGGCCTTCCAGGTCTCGCAAGTTTGACCGTCGGGGTCATCTCTGACCGTGCGGCTCGGAAAAAAGTTCTTGACAAAATGATAGCTGGTCTCTGAGCAATTCCCTGATCAGCCCTACAATGGCCGTTACCATGGTTGCCAGTTTGACTGAAGCGCACTCCTACTCGTGGAGTTGGCTTTTGGCCCAGCCCTCGTCGATGGCGGCGTTGCACTGCGCGTCGAGGAGGGCGGCGCACTCCTCGGGGGTCGTCTTGCCCATGAGCAGGTCGTGGATGCCGGTGTAGAAGACATCGCGCACCGTCTGGGTGTCGGGGCTGCCGCCCGTGAAATCCCATACGTTATCGGCATTGGCGCGGAACAGATCGTAGGAGGGGATATCGGCGCCATAGCGATCGGACACGCGCTTGCTCGCCGGTATCGCGCCCGCCGCATAGTCGAGCCAGCGCTCATCGGTGTACACATAGGAAAGGAAATCCTTCGCCACCTGCAGCTTCTCGGCGTCGCCGTTGTCGAAAACCTGAAAGCCCGAGGCGAAGGCGGTGGCGCTGCCGTCCGCATCGGGCCCCGGGAAGTTCACGAGCCCCACCGTGTCGCCATAGCGCGTGATGGAGGCGTTGTTCACCATGTAGATGGCCAGCTGCCCCTGGCGGAACAGGCTGGAGCAGTCCTCGATCTCCAAATTCTCCGCATGGGGCGGGAACCAGCCGCGGCCCACGCCCTCCTGGATCCACCTCAGCGCCGCTATGCCCTCGGGCGCCGAGAGGTTGAAATGCCCCGTGTCGTCGTAGATGCTAGATCCGGCGGAGCGCAGAAGCGTCACGATATGGGTGTCGCCTTGGGAGCTGCCCGCGTACATCATCATCGGGAAGCTTCCTTCGGGAAGCGAAGCGGCGAGCGCGTCCAAAATGCGCGTCCACTCGTCCAGCGACCAGGCGGTGATCTTCCCTTCGGCGACGAACTCCCCAAGCCCCGCGTTGCGGAACATCTCCTTGTTGTAGGCAAGCACGTTCTGGCGCGCCAGATAGGGCATCATATATGCGCGGCCCTCCACCACGCCCATGTTCCACAAGTCGTCGAAGAGATCGTCGCGGATAGCCGGGGCGACAACGTCGTCCAGCGGCACGACGCGCCCGGTGCGAATGTAGGTGGAGATATTGAAGTAATCGCCGTAAAGCACATCCGGCGCCTTGTCCGTGTCGAACGACCCCTTGACGGCCTCGTCGTACTGGTTCTGCTCGAAGACGACGACCTCGACGTCGACGGGCCTCTCGTAGTCGCGTTGGAACCCCTCGGCCATGCCCTGAATGACCGTTTCCACCTGGCTGATGGAGTCGTCGAAGACGACGTCGTGCCCCGTGCGGGGCACCTTGATCACCAGACGAACGGGCGCGGCACCCGTGAAGGGCAGGCTGTTGCAACCGGCGAGGGACAGCGTCCCTGCGGCCGCAAGGAAGGCCGCTCCCGCGCAGAAGGCGCGGCGGGTCATGCCGCGACGAGGGATCGGCGGCACGACGCTTTGCGTCGGCGGAAATGCCGGCTCGATCATCCCGCGATGTATTCTGCGGCTCTCGCTACTCATGAGGCACCGCCCTTCCGAACGGCCTCGAGCTTTTGCAGCATGACCGTCACGTTCAAAGGCTTGCTGAGGAAGTCGTCCATGCCCGATGCCAGAGCGCGATTGCGATCTTCGGCGAACGTGGAGGCCGTGCAGGCGAAGATGCGCACCGTCTTGGCATCGGCTCGCTTCAGATCGCGGATCGCACGAGAGGCCTCGTAGCCGTCCATGACCGGCATCTGGGCGTCCATGAGGATGGCCGCGAAATGCCCCGCCGGCGATTCGGAGAACAGGCGCACGGCCTCCTCGCCGTTTTCGGCCACGGTGATGGAGAAGCCCTCCTCGGTGAGGATGGACGAGATGATGTCGGCGTTCAGCTCGTTGTCCTCGGCCACGAGGATCTCGACGGGCGCCCGAGCGGCTTCGACACCAGACGGCGAGGAGACGGCCCGAACGGCTCCGGGGGCCCCGGGGGCTTCGACGGTTTCGGCGGTTTCGGCCTCCACCTTTTCCGCGCGTTCTACGCCTCCCACGCCTTCCGCGCCTTCTGCACTCGACGAAATCAGCGAGGGCGCCTGGGCAGGCGTCAGCCCATCACCATTCGCGACAGTAGGAAGCGTCACGATGACGGTGAAGCAGGAACCGCACCCCGGCTCGCTTTCCACCGTGATGGAGCCGCCCATCTGCGTCATGAGCAGGTAGCTGATGGACATGCCCAGCCCCGTGCCCTTCTGGGAATCGCTGTTGCGGTTGCGCTCTTGCGTGAAGGCGTCGAAGACGTGCTCGGCGAACTCCTTGGTCATACCGCAGCCGGTATCGGCGATCGACACCGTGAGCACGGCCTCATTCCCCGACGCGTACACCGCCTCGTGCACCTTCATGGAGATGCGGCCGCCCTCGGGCGTGAACTTCACCGCATTCGACAGGATGTTCATGAGAACCTGCGACAGGCGCACCTCGTCGCCTCGAAGCCACGGGTGCTCGACCGTGCGCGACAGCTCGAAGCGGATCCCGCGGTCAGCCATGGGCCCGCGCTGCATCTCGCAGACATTGTCGACCAGCGCGTTCACGTCGAAAGGCTCGCTCGTCAAATCAACCTTGCCGGCCTGCAGCTTCGACATGTCCAGGATGTCGTTCACGAGCGATAGCAGGTACTGGGCGGCCTTGCCGAGCCGATTCACGTAGTCGCGCATGGCGGTGGCGTCGTCCACGTGCCGCTCCATCAGATGGTTCAGGCCGATGATGCCGTTTAAGGGCGTGCGGATCTCGTGGCTCATGTTCGAAAGGAACTCCGTGCGCGCGACGGCCTCCGCCCGAGCCTGGATCGACTGCCTCATGAACCGGTAGATGACCGCCAGCATGATGGAGATGACCGCCACCATGGCCCCGAGCATGCCCACCGTCATGGCGATAAAGGGGGCGAAGCGCTGGCTGAACACCTCCGTCGGAACCGTCATGATGAACGACCACTCGGTACCTGCGACCGGCGCGAAGGACATGACGAGATCCTCGCCGGCGCTCGTCGTGCAATTGATGACGAAGCTCTCGCCCGCGGCGATGTTGCGGCGGATGTCCTCCACCGTGACGCCGTCGTCGATGCGCCCGGCCTCGAGCGTGTCGTAGAAGTTGTCGCGCCCGGCGAGGTCGGTGGCAGGGCTGGCGCTCACGATGTAATAGCCCCGCGCGTTCACGACCGAGGAAACGCCCTGACCGTCGAAGCTCTCGATGACCAGCTGGCTGGAGATAGTGGACAAGTCGCTGCGGGCGAGCATGGCCACGAAGGTTCGCCCGCCGATTTCCGTATCGGGCAGGCGGATGCCGAAAATGAGAGACTCCTTGGTGGTTTCCAGCCGGCCGTTCTCGTCGTCGTAGAGCATGGCGAAGTGCTCGCGCCCGTCTTCCATAAGCTCGTCGTAGGCGTGCTCGTCGGCACCGAGGCGCACGTACGAGCTGCTGTAGAGCGTGCCGTCGGCTTCCATGAGATAGACCGCGTTGAACATGGCCGACGAGGCCGCCTCCAAGTTCAGCTGCTCCTGGGCCTCGTGCACCGTCTGCACGTCGTAGACCTCGAGGCGGTCGGCCACCGAGCCCAAGCGCGCGTAGCAATTGTTCAGCGTGCCCTCGATGGTCTCCACATCGTGGCGGGATATCTCGTCCACGGAGGTCATGAGGTTGCCGGCGACCGTCGCGGAGAGTTGGGCCAGGTAGACGCAGACCGCGACGACGATGACGACCGCCGCGGCCGATACGATGGCAATGTACTTTCTGCGCTCCAAAAGCCGTCCTTGTGCATGCTTGTTATTCCTGCGTCAGTTTATCACTGAAAACAAGCGGTCACGAGAACGTAACTCGACGGTGAACTTGAAAGGGCCCGCAACCCAACCGTAGGGGGCGACCTTGGTCGCCCCTCTCAGGCGAGATCAACGTGCTTGACGAGGGCGAACCGAGGTTCGCCCCTGCGAGAAGGAGCTTTCGAGTTCCTTGATGGCGGCGTAGAAGCGCTCGTTTTGGGGCGTGGGGATGCCATGGGCCGCGCCCAGGCGGTTGATGGTGCCCGAGAAGAGCTCCACCTCCGTGGGACGGCGCGCCAGCACATCCTGGCGCAGGCTCGGCAGACCCTCCGGGTTCAAGTGGTCGATGATATCGAGCCAGTAGGCCACGTCCTCTTCGGTGAGACCCACGCCTTCCGCCCGGCCCACCGCCGCCACCTCGCGCATGGCGGCGATCATGGCCTCGCGCGCCTCGCCGGGTGCGTGGATGCCGCTGAAGCAGCAGTCGTAGACGGCACAGGCCTGGTTCACCCCCACGTTGCAGATGAGCTTGCCCCACAGCTGGTGCCGGATGTCATCCGGCGTGATGAAGGGCTGGTCGATGGCGGTGAGCCATTCCGCGACGCGCTCGAGGTTCGCCCGCTGGGCCGCGTCCTGGGCATCGTGGACGCCCAGGGCCATCACGCCCACGCAGCCGGCGGTCACCGTGGCGCCCACCTTGCGGGAGTCCATCTGCTGGGCGACGCACAAAAGGACGCGATCCCACCCGAAGCGCTCGGCGAGCACTTCCTCGCTCGTGACGCCGTTGAGCACCGAGATGATGGCAGTATCGGGGCCGACGAGCGGCGCCGACTGCTCGATGGCCTCGGGCAGCGCGCCGTACTTCACGGCGTACAAGACGACATCGAAGGGATCCTCCGCGGCGCGCTCGGCAGCCTCATCGTAGGTCAGATAGGTGACGCGGATGGGCTCGCCGTTGAACGTGGCGGCCTCGGCGCGATAGCGCTCGGTGCGGGCCGTATCGGCGACCACGAAAACGCGCTCGGGCCCCATGGCGGCCCCGAAGCAGCCGGCATACATGGCCCCCAGCGACCCGAACCCGACAATGGCGATATTTTCAATAGGCTTCATAGGAGCCTCCTTGCTATTCAACGATGGCAATGCGCAGCGGGAACACGGGGCGCCTTGACCGAGCGAGTTCCGCAGATGGTATCGAAGGCGCAACGACGCAGGGAAAAGGCGACCTTGGGCCTTCGATACCATCGAGGACTGTCTGAGCGAATCAAGGTGCCCCGTGGTCCCGCCCCCCGAGGAGTCGCTACTGCATATCTTCCAAACGTCCGTGTTTCTCGTAGCGGGTGACGCGGGCGATGCGGTTGTCGTCATCCACGAACACCACGCGCGGGGCGTTGTCGGGATCGGCGAACTCCTCGGGGGTCATCTGCGCGTAGCACATGATGATGACCTTGTGCCCCGGCTCCACGCAGTGGGCCGCCGCGCCGTTCACGCAGATCATGCCGCTTCCCGGCTCGCCGGCGATGACGTAGGTCTCGAAGCGGTTGCCGTTGTCGATATCGACGACCTGCACCTTCTCGTACTCCAAGATGCCCGCCGCGCGGGCAAGCTCGGTGTCCACGGTGATGGAGCCGACATAGTCGAGCTCGGCCTGCACTACCCGGGCGCGGTGGATCTTCCCCTTCAGGACGTTCAGCAGCATGGGCTATTCCCCTTCCTCGTACAGGAAGTTGTCGATGAGGCGCGTGCTCCCGATGTAGACGGCCATGGCCACGAGCGCCATGGCGCCGATGGCGTCGGTCGGCTGCATGGTCACACCGTCGACGACTTCCACGTAATCGATGCGCGCGAGCGGCTCGGCCTCGATGATGCCGCCCATGAGCGCCTTGAGCGCCGCGGCGTCGCGCTCCCCCGCCTCCACGGCCGCCTTCCCGGCGAAGATGGCCCGCGACAGCACGAGGGCCGCCTGGCGCTCCTCCGCGCTCAGGTAGGCGTTACGCGAGCTTTTGGCCAGACCGTCAGCCTCGCGCACGATGGGACAGCCGACGACGGTCACGTTCATGTTCAAGTCGGCCACCATGCGCTTGATGATGGCGAGCTGCTGGGCGTCCTTCTGCCCGAAAAAAGCGCGATGCGGCTGCACGATGTTGAAGAGCTTCGTGACCACCGTGCACACGCCGCGGAAGTGCCCCGGGCGCGAGGCGCCGCACAGCGAGTCGGTGAGCGTTTCCATGACCACGAAGGTGTTGTGGGCCGGGGCGTACATGTCGTCCACTTCCGGGTGGAAGACGACGTCGACGCCGTGGCGCTCGCAGATGCGCGCATCGCGCTCGAGATCGCGCGGGTAGGCCTCGTAGTCCTCGCCCGGTCCGAACTGGATGGGGTTGACGAATACCGAGACGACGACGCGGTCGCTCGCCGCGCGGGCGGCGTCCATGAGGCTCTCGTGGCCCTCGTGCAGCGACCCCATGGTGGGCACGAGCCCGATGGAGAGCCCCTCGGCCTTCCAGGCGGCCGCGCGGGCCTTCATGTCCGCAACAGTGCGAATGATCTCCATGGCCGGCCTCCTAGAGGTTTTCCAGCACGCCCGCAGGGGCGGCGTAGGTGTGCTCGGCGGCGGGGAACGAGCCGTCCTTCACGGCGGCATCGTAGGCGCGGTAGGCCTCGAGCATGACGTCGCCCACCTCGGCGAAGCGGCGCACGAACTTCGGCGTGAAGTCGTGGAACATGCCGAGCATGTCCTGGTTCACGAGCACCTGGCCGTCGCAGCCCGCGCCGGCGCCGATGCCGATGGTGGGGATGGTCAGCTCCGCCGACACGCGTTCGGCGAGCTCGGCGGGAATGGCCTCGAGGACCACGGCGAAGGCGCCGGCCTCCTCCACGGCATGGGCATCCTCCAGAAGCTTGCGGGCCGAGTCGGCCGTCTTGCCCTGCACCTTGAAGCCGCCCAGCGCGTTGATGCCCTGGGGCGTAAGGCCGATATGGGCGCATACGGGGATCTGGCAGTCGACGATGGCACGGATGCGGTCCGCCACTTCCACACCGCCTTCCAGCTTCACGGCGTTGGCGCGCGCCTCTTTCATGAGGCGGCCGGCGTTCACCACCGCGTCGTGGACGCTGGACTGATACGACATGAAGGGCATATCGACGACGACGAGCGCGTTCTTCGTGCCGCGGGCCACAGCGGCCCCGTGGTGGATCATGTCCTCCATCGTCACCGACACAGTGTCGCCCAGACCGAGCATGACGTTGCCGAGCGAGTCGCCGACGAGGATGGAATCAATGCCGGACTCGTCCACGAGCCGTGCCGTGGTGTAGTCGTAGGCGGTGATCATCGAGATCTTCTTGCCCTCGGCCTTCATTTTGAGAAACGTCGATACGGTAACACTCATGGTTACTTCCTTTCGATCCTGTCGCCCCGGGCCCTCCCGGGTGCAACGGTATCCTTCACTGGCGCGTATTATAAGCTCTGACGCCGGCGCAGCATCCCGAAATGTTGGTGATTTCGATCAGATTTGCCGATACTGCCATTCTTGCGATCTATAAGAAAGCCGGCTGCGACCCGCGCCCCCACAAGAGGTCGACGTTGGCGCGCGTCGCGGATCGCGCCGGGACGCGGATCGGCTCAGATACTCGCAGACGCCGGAACATGGGCCAAACCAAGCCCTCGCCGGCGCCCGAGCTAGGACGCGAGCTCCTTGAGGCGCGCCACTTCCTCTTCCGCGAGCGGACGCGAGGCGCCCCGGGGCAGATCCCCCAGGACGAGCGGGCCGAAGGCCTCGCGGTGCAGGGCGATCACCGGATGCCCCACGGCTTCCAGCATGCGACGCACTTGGCGGTTGCGGCCCTCGCGCAGGCGCACTTCCACGTAAGATCCCCTGGCGGCCAGCGCGTCGCGGCCGCGCTTGCCCCCGTGGCGCTGGCGGTACCCGCTGGCTCCGGCCCCCTCGCCGATAAGCTGCGCGGCCCGGCGGCCATCGGCGCCCTCGAGCACGCGCACGCCCGCTGGCAACGTGAGACCGTCGTCCAGCAGAACCCCTTCGCGCAAGCGCCGCACGTCGCCCGCGTCGGGCACCCCTTCCACCAGGGCCAGATACGTCTTCTCCACGTGGCGTCGCGGGTGCAGAAGCCCATGGCCCAGCTGTCCGTCGTCGGTGAACAGCAGAAGCCCCGTAGTGTCGGTGTCCAGCCGCCCCACGGGGAAAAGCCCCGGATGGGCGAGCAGCTCGTCGGCCATGAGCGCAGCCACGGTGGGGCGCCCCTGGGGATCGCTCATGGTGGTCACGTAGCCGGCGGGCTTGTGCAGCAGGAACGTGGCGTTCTCCTCGGGCAGCGCGACGGGCGCGCCGTCCACGGCCACCATGTCCGCAGCAGGATCAACCTTCACGCCCATCTCGGTCACCCGCGCGCCGTTCACGGTCACGCGGCCAGCTGCGATCAGCTCCTCGGCATGGCGCCGCGAGGCCACCCCGGCCCGAGCCAGAAACTTCTGCAACCTCATTTCGGCCATGGCGGGGGACCTACTCGTCGTCGGTCTCGAAGACGAGGGAGTCGAAGTCGATCTTGTCGACGACGCCTAGCGTGGATGCGATGACGCAAGCGAACATGGCGTCGGCGTCTGCGGTGCCGAGCGCGTCGGCGGCAGCGCCGGGCACGGCGATGCGGGCAGCTCCAGTATCCGCACCATCCCCAGCAGCCTCGGCAGCCTCGTCGTCCTCAATCTTCGCTCGACCAGCTGCTATCGCTGCCGCTTCCTCCCCGCGCTCCCCCTCCAGGGCGTCCGCGAGCACCTCGGCCGCCGCATCCGTGCCCTGGGCCAGCTCCTCGTCAGATAGCATGGCCTCGCCGTCGTCGGCCTCGAAGTCCTCGCCCATGAGCGCGCGGGCCATGGTGCGGGCCTGCTCGTCGGAGACAACCGCGTCCTTGCGCGTGGCCGACAACCGCTCCGTGATGAGCCGACGCGTCTCCGCATCGGGCGCGAAATCGGCCAAATCGGGCAGGTCGGCAGGGCTGCGCAGACCGAACTTCTCCAGAAAGCCCCGGGTCGTGCCGTAGAGCACCGGGTTGCCTGGCGCGTCTTCTGTACCCACCTCGCGCACGAGCCCCTTCTCCACCAGCGAGTTGATGGAGCTGTCGGAGTTCACGCCGCGCACCGAGGCCACCCCGGCACGGGTCACCGGCTGAGTATAGGCCACGATGGCCAGCGTCTCCATGGCCGCCGCGGAAAGCTTGCGCGTGTCCCAGGACAGCACGTACTTCTCGATGAGCTCGTGGTAGGCCGGATGCGTGAACAAACGCCAGCCGCCGGCCACTTCGCGCAGCTGGATGCCGGAGCCGCGGGCCTCCAGATCATCCCGCAGCCGCACGAGCGCCGCCTCCACCGCGCCCACCTCGCACTCGAGCATCTCGGCAAGCGCGATGGTACCCACGGGCTCGGCGGTCACGAAGAGCATCGCCTCCAGGGCGCCCGCCAGCTGGTCTTCCTGCAATCCTTGAAACATGTGCCTCTACTCCTCCCCCACCGACGTGAGGGCGTCGTCGCCTTCCAAACGCAAATCGCCCGAATTCTCGATGTAGTCGATCGCGATATCGCCGAACAGCTCGTCCTGCTCGAGCCTCACCATGACGCGCTTGTACAGCTCGAGGATGGCCAGAAACGTCACTACCGCCACATCCTTGGGGGTGCCCGGGCCCACAAGCTGCGAGAAACGCAGGTGCTTGGCCGTGCGAATGCGCTGATGAATGGCGCGCACGTGCACCTCCACGGGAATGGGCTTGGCGGCAATGTGCTCGCTTTCCAGCAGGAACACCTCACGGCGCGCAAGGGCCGCGGCCGCCTGATAGGCCAGCGCGTCCAGCGACACCCCTTCCAGGAAGTCAGGCATGAGGCCGAGGAAGTCGGCATCAGGGCCGAAGGGGCGCGTGTGCATGCGACCCTCGGCGATGAAGCGGTTGTGGAGCACCGCGGCGGCGTTCTTGAACTTCTTGTATTCCATGAGGCGCTCGACCAGCATATCGCGGGCCTCGGAGGGCGCGAGCTCCGCCAAGTCGTCGTCAAGCTCGTCGCGCTCGCGCGGGATGAGGCTTTGGGCCTTGATCTCGAGCAGCGTAGAGGCCACCAGCAAAAAGTCGCTCGCCACGTCCAGATCGAGGGTCTCCATGCGCGACACCTCGGCGAGGTACTGGTCGGCGATCTCGGTGATGGAGATAGCGCCGATATCCACCTTCTGGCGGCTCACGAGGTAAAGCAGCAGGTCGAAGGGGCCCTCGAAGCTGTCGATGCGGACTTTGTAGGACATGGGCGGCGCCGTCTCTTAGGAGAAAAACGGCGGGAACATGAAATCGAACAGATTGCCGGCCGTGACCCCCAGATACCACGAGAACGGGTTGAAGTTGAACACGTAGGGCAGCACCACGATGGCGATCATGAACACGGGGAAGGCGTACTGCTGGATCTGGTAGTACTTCGGCAGGTACTTCGGCGGCAGCAGGATGGCGAAGATGGATGAGCCGTCCAAAGGAGGGATGGGCAGCAGGTTGAAGAACATAAGGTACAGGTTGATGAGAGCGAACGTGGGCAGGAACATCACGTAGAAGTAAGCGAACAGCTCGTTGTTGGCGAAGGTGGGGTTGCTGACGAGCCCCGAGCAGCCCCACGCCACCGCAGCGGCCAGCGCGGCCATGGCGAGGTTGGCGGAAGGCCCGGCCAAACCCACAATGACATCGTCGCGGCGCGGATCCTTGAAGTAGCGCGGATTGTAGGGCACGGGCTTCGCGTAGCCGAACACCGGCCAGCCCATGACCATGAGCAGAAGCGGCAGAATGACCGTGCCGAAGGGGTCGATGTGCTTGAGCGGGTTCAGCGAAAGGCGTCCGGAGCGCTTAGCCGTGGGATCGCCCAGCTTGTAGGCCGCATAGCCGTGGGCAACCTCGTGAAGCACGAGAGCCAGGATGAAGCTCAGCACCGAGCAGATGATGTAGGGAAGGTTAACCATAGCGCATAAGTGTAGCGCACCGCGCGCCCTCATCATCGCGCCGCTTTCCAAACCCACAGAAACCGCCGACGAACGACAATGGCGTTAGTCGAGCACCAGTTGCTGGATGTAGACGTCGTTGCGCAGATCCTTGGCGTGGGCGGCGTCGATGGAGCCGTCGGCCACCATGGCCTTGATGAGCTGCAGCTCGCGGACGAGGGCCTGGGCCTGCACTTCCTCTACGGCATCGTGGGTCTCGCGCATCTGGCGGAACTGGTCGGACAGGCTGGGGGCGGCCGGACCCCGCGCGCCGGGGCGATCGGCATTCAGGCGCTCGCGACGCGAACGGCGCGGACGGACGGTGCGGTCGTCGGGGGCCTCCTCTTCCACGCCGTCCTCGCTCTCGTCCCACTGGGCCGCCCGGCGGGCGATATCGTCCAACTGGTCGTAGAGGGAGCCCACCCGCGCCACCTCCGCGCGCGCCCGGGCGGCGGCCACAGGCGAGGCGGCCGGAGCGAGTTCCTCGAGAATCTCGGCGTAGCGGTGCATGACAATGACCGTGGCCGGCTCGTCGATCAGCGGCGGCGCACCTTCTCCTGATGCGCTGTTCCCGCCATTCGCAGCGTCGCCCGCTTCGGCTTCTCGCGAATCTTCCGCCGACCCCGACGCGTCCTTGACCGCGCCCGTGAAGGACGCGTCGGCCTCGACGGAGGCGATCACATCAAGCATGAGATCGATCTCGGCATCGACGCGGGCGCGGGTGCGCCGCGCGGAGTACTTCGAGGGCGCGAGCGCAGGCACCGCGAAATCCGCCAGCACGAGCGTGAGCACGATCATGCCCGAGGCGATGGAGACGAGCGTGGCCCTGCCAGCGGCGGAAAGCGCCGCGCCTGCCGTCAGCGTCAGCATGAGGGAAAGCGTGATGCCGCCCTTGGCGCCCGCTAGCGCCATGGCGAGCGTGCCGCGCAGGGCCTCGGGTGCGAAGCAGCTGCGAGCCCCCTTCCCCTGGGCGACGGCGGCCCGTATGTCCATGGCGAGCAGCCATGCGAAGCGCACCGCCTCCAGCACCAGGGTCAGCACCACCACGACGCCCAGCAGCGTCGCCGGATCGCCCAGACTCCCCTCGGCCGCTGGTTCCATAAGCCGCGGCAGCTGCATGCCCAGCACGACGAAGATGATCCCGTTTAGCACGAACTCCAAAGTCGTCCACACGCTTTGGGCTTGTAGCTTGGTGCGGGCCGTGGCAGCCGTGTGACGCTGGGGCAGTAGGGACAGCATAAGCCCCGAGGCCACCACGGCGATGACTGCGCCGATATGCAGCGATTTCGCCGTCAGATAGATAATGAAAGGCAGAAGCAGCTCCAACATCACGTGGAGCGTGGGGTTGTCGAGCCCCGTGCGGCGCAGCACCTGCAAAAGGCCCCAGGCGAGAAGCCCCATGACAAGACCGCCGAAGAAGCCGCCGAACAGATCGAGGGCGAACTCCTCGCCCGCATGCAAAAGCGAGAACGATCCCGTGGCCAGAAGCGTGAGACAGCATTGGAACACCACGGTGCCCGTCACGTCGTTGAACAGGGCCTCCCCCTTGAGCAGCGCCTCGTGGCGGCGACCGAAGCGGCGGTCATGGGTCAGCGCCGTGACGGCCACGGCATCGGTGGATCCCATGGCGCCCCCGAGCGCGCAGGCGGCCGCCAAGGGCACGGCGGGCAAAAGCGCGTGCAACGTCGCCCCGCAGGCAGCAACGATGGCGAAGACGAGTCCCACGGAAAGCGACGCGATGCCCCAGCGGTTTTTCCACAGGGCGCCGGAGTCCACATGGCGCGATTCGTTGAAGTGCAGAGGCGCGATGAACAGGATGAGCAGCAACTCCGGATCGATGCCCCATTCCAACGGTGTGGGAACCGCCAGCGCGAGCGCGGCGCCGAGGGCGATCTGCACAAGCGGCAGCGACAGCGGCGGCAGGAACTTGTCTAGAATGCTCGAGGCGATGACCGCCGTCAGCAGAAACAAAATCAGCTCGAAGGTCTCCATCTACACCAACCCCGGAAAGCCCCGCTGGGCCAGCGCCTCGTAGGCAGCGATGGCCACAGCGTTGGAGAGGTTCAGGGAACGGGCGCCCTGGCGCATGGGAATGCGCCGGCAGCGGTCGGCGTGGGCGTCGATGATAGCCTGGTCGAGCCCGCGGCTCTCGCGCCCGAACAGCAGAAACGCGTCCGGTCCGTAGACGGCATCGCGATAGCCGCACGAAGCCTGCCCTGTGAATAAATGCAGCTCATCTTCGCCATGGGCTTCCAGAAACGCCTCGACGCAGGGCCACCGCACCACCTCGACATCGTCCCAGTAGTCGCACCCGGCGCGCTTCAGGTTCCTCTCCGTCAGCCGAAACCCCATCGGCTCCACCAAGTGCAGCCGCGCCCCCACGCACGCGCACGTGCGAGCGATGTTCCCCGTATTCTGAGGAATCTCCGGTTCCACAAGAACGATGTTCAGCATTACGCCTGCTCCTGCTGACGGGCCATTTCGGCTTCCAGCTCCTCGGTGAGGGTGAACCACTCCTCCTCGGCGGCGGCCAGGCGCTGTTTCAGTTTGGCATGCTCGGCGATGGCGTCGGAGGAGGCATCCTCGTTCACGTAGAAGTCGGGGTCGGCCATCATGGCAAGCAGCTCCTCCATGCGGGCGTTGTCTCGCTCCATCTGCTCGTCCAGCTGGGCGATGCGCTTACGGTGGTTCTTCAGGGCGGCATAGGCGCGGTTGCGGGCCTCGGCCTCGCGGCGCTTCTGCTCCTTGGTCTTCGGCGCGCTGCCTTTGGGCGCGGTGAGCTGCACATCACCGCCCTTGGGGGCCGTCGTGACCCCGGAGCCCTTCACAGCTGAGGAGGGCTGACCAAGGTCAGCCCCTACGGAACCATCCCGAGCAGCCGCCGAGCTCGAGCCTTGGCGGTCGCGACGGCGGTTCACGGTGATCTTCGTGGGGGCCGCCGCACCAGCGCGGCGCTTCTCGGGGGCCGCGCCGCTCCCCTTCCCGTGGATGCCCGCATCGGCCAGGGCCTCGTCCACCACCGAGCGGTCGGCGTCCACGTCGCCATCGAGCTGGCCCGACTTGTACAGGTAGTAGTCGTAGTCGCCCTCGTAGTTGGTGATCTGGCCGTCCTTCACCTCCACGATGCGGTTGGCCACCCCGCGGATGAGATGCCGGTCGTGGGTGATGAACAGGATGGTGCCGTCGAAGTGCTGCAGGGCCTGCTCCAGCACGTCGGCGCTGGAGATGTCCAAGTGGTTGGTGGGCTCGTCCAAACACAGCAGGGGCTTCGGCGCCACGAGCATTTTCGCCAGGGCGAGACGCCCCTTCTCGCCGCCGGAGAGCACCGACACCTTCTTGTCCACGGCGTCCCCCGTGAACAGAAACGCGCCCAGCAGGCTGCGCACCTGGGAGATGGACCAGCCGGGCGCGGCATGATCCAGCTCCTCGAAGACGGTGTTGCCCGCGTGCAGCTCTTCCAGCTGGTGCTGGGCGTAGTAGGTGAGATCGACGTTCACGCCATAGTCGATGGTGCCCGCATCGGGCTTTTCCACGCCGGCGATCATCTTCAAAAGCGTCGACTTGCCCGCGCCGTTGGGGCCCACGAGCGCCACCTTGTCGCCGCGGTACATCGTGAAGTCGATGCCGTCGTACACCGTGTGGTCGCCGTAGCGCTTCACGAGACCGCGCGCCCGCACCACCTCATCTCCCGTGCGCGGCGGCTGCACGAAGTTGAAGTGCACCGTCTTCTTCTCCTCGGGGATGACCGGCAGCGTCTCCTTGATCTTCTCGATGCGCCGCTCGCGTTCCTGGGCCTGCTTGGCCTTGGTGGCCTTGTAGCGGAAGCGGTCGACGAAGGCCTGCAGATGCGCGATCTCCTCCAGCGACTTCGCTCGCTCGGCCTTGATGCGCTCCAAGCGCTCCTCGCGTGCCACCAGGTACTTCGAGTAGTTGCCCTTGTACAGGTTCACTTCCCCGTTGTCGATTTCCGCCACGCGGTCGACCATGTTGTCCATGAAGGCGCGGTCGTGAGAGACCACGATGACGGTGCCGGCGTAGCCGCGCAGGAAGCCCTCGAGCCACTTCACCGATTCCAGATCGAGATGGTTCGTCGGCTCGTCGAGCAGCAGCACCTCGGGGTTGCGGATGAGCAGTTTCGCAAGCGCGATGCGCATCTGCCAACCGCCGGAGAACTCGGTGGTGGAACGGGTCATGTCGCGCTCGGTGAAGCCGAGGCCGAACAGCACGCTTCGCACTTTCGACTCCAGCGAGTAGCCGCCGAGCATCTCGTAGGCGTCCCGCGCCCGGCCCACGGCCGCCAGCTGAGCTTCGGTGGGGTTCGCGCCCAGCTCCGCCTCCAGCTTGTGCAGGCGCTGCTCCGCTTCAAGAACCTCGGTCTGGGACGAGATGACCTCTTCGAAGACGGGCAGGTCCCCCATCTCGATGGCCTCCTGCTCCAGATAGCCCACGCGCGCCCCCTTGGCGAAGAGCACGCGCCCCTCGTCCGGATCGTCCTCGCCGGAGATAATGTTGAGCAGCGTCGTCTTGCCCGCGCCGTTAGGGCCCACGAGCGCCAGCCGGTCGTACTCTTCCAAGCGGAACGTCACGTCGTGGAACAGCGTGCGACCGCCGTAGGATTTCGAAAGATGTTCAGTTTGCAGGATCATAAGCGTTTCCCGAATCAGTCGTCGAAGGGCGAGTCCGAGCCGCCCCGCTTTTGCCAACTGCATAGTGTAGCGCATCCGCGCAACGATGCGCCCCGCTATGCCTTTCGGTACTTCTGAAAACGGCTGTTGGGCTTATCGGGAATCGCCCGTACCCCCTCACGCCTCAACCAATTCGAAGGCCTTCCGATAGACGGTCTCCGCCTCCCAGCCCCTGGACTCCACTTCTTCCAAGGTGAGCCACGCGAAGGACTCGTGCTCGTGGCTCAGGCGCACGTCGCCGGAGCGCCAGCGGCAAACGAAGTCGACGCCGAGAATCCGTCGCCCCGGGGCGCGCATCGTCCAGGCATTGAAGGGCTCGCCGACCTCGATTTCCAGCCCGGTCTCCTCGCGCACCTCGCGCACCAGCGCCTCCTGCCAGCTCTCGCCCGCTTCCACACATCCCCCCGGAAGATCCTCCTCGAGATCGGGCGCGATGCTGAGACGGCGCGCCGCATCGGGCTTGAACAGGAACAGCATGCGGCCGTCCTTGAAGACGCACCCTTTCACCGCAACGCGCTCCCTCGGCTTCGACGCCGCGGCCCCGTCGGGGCCATCGGTTTCATGTTGGAGATGCGCCACGGCTGCCTCCTCAAGTAGGTTCTTCCAAGACCCCCCTACCATAGCAGAGAGCTCCTCAATTCGTGCGCTCAGACTCCTTCGGTTCACGAAGTGCTGCTTTTCTGCACGAGATCTCGAGTTATAAGCGTCTAGAAGAGACAGAATTAACGAATAGCGATATCCCCAGCATCTAATGAAGCAGTTTCCGAGAGAACAGACGCTTACAACTCGAGATTTGCTGCATTTTGCCGGCGGTTCGCCGACCGGAGCCGCCTACAGCTCGTCGACCGAAGCCGTCTACAGCTCCCCGATCTTATCGACTGCGAAAAACGCCATCCATAGAAAGCTAACATCGCGATCGGAATACGAGGCGACGAGGAACGAAGCCAGAAGACGGTCGCAAGGAGCGTCGCCCGGGCCAAGAATCAAACCCGACAAGGAGCGTCGCCCGGGCAGAGAATCAAACCCGAGAGAACGCCTTCGGAACCGGAACGGCGGCGCCCAAGCACGCAGCGGCAAGGACGAAGACAACGGCTTTCGCGGGAAAGCACAGGATGAGCAGCAAGGCCACCATCAGCGGCTGGCGCATAGCTGCGCCCAGAAGGGCCGCCGTGCTGACAGAGAGCGCGAAGACCGGGTCGATGCCAAAGAGCCCGGCGGCGGCATAGCCGATGGCGATCCCCGAGAAGATGAGCGGGAAAAAGTGACCGCCACGCCAACCGAGTCCGAGGCACACCTGGCTGGCCAGCACCTTGAGAAACCCCGTCGCGAGCAAGACCCCAGCACCGAGGGCCGTCCACTGCTGCGCCAGCATCTCGGTCTGGGCCTCGCCGGCGAACAGGGTAAAGGGGAGGAAGATCCCGAGAGCTCCCAGTATCGCGCCGGCAACGACCGCCTTCACTACGACGCGATCGCCGAGCCGCGCGGACAGCTTGCCCACGGCCCAGCCGAAGCCATGAAAGAGCCAGCCGGCGCAGGCGCCGAGCGCGACGACGGGAAGTGCCCAGGCGAGTTCGGATGTCCCCACTGCCATGGCGGAGAAGTGCGGCAGCCCCGAACCGCCGCCAGCCGCCTCGTTGAGCAGCATGAACGCCCCCAGCGCCCCGGCCACGGAGAGCAGGTACACCGCCGTTTTGACCGGTTTGGAAACCTGGGGCGCGGAAACCACGGTCGCAGCGGACGCGCCGCCCCCATGCCGACGCCCGTCGGTATCGTCCGCATAGCCGAACAGCGGCGCCGCCAGGCCGAACAGCGGGGCCGAGAAGATCGCCGACAAAATGGCCGCCGTGCCCGCGTTCGCCAGCTCGCGCATCTCGGCGCCCATGAACTTGAGTCGGTCCCCCACCCAGCTGCAAAGCCCCGCCACCACGCCGGTAAGGCCGGCCTCGGGCCCGATGCTGCCGCCGAATAAAAGCGGCAGGAGAGCGCCGAAGAACATGGCTCCCAAGTGCCGGTAATCGTAGCGCCCGGTTTTCTTCACCTCGGCGAGCACCGTGTTCATATCATCGGGGTACGGCCCCACGTTCTTTTGAAACAATCCAATGGCAACGCCGCCCACAACGCAGAAGGCAAGCGGGTACACGACAGCGGGCATCCCTATCGCCGCCAGCCACGCCGGCGCCTTCACCCACAAAAGATCGAGGCCCGCGTTCATGAGAAAGAAGAACGCCCAGCAAAACGCTCCGGCGCAAGCCCCGAGCGCCACGGTCACCACAGCAAATGCAATCCGTTTCACGACGGCTTCCTTTCCTGGGCGAAAAGCTCTTTGGATACGAAAAAGGCCCCTCCGAGGAGGGGCCTGCTGTTTATGGTGGTCGCTACAGGATTTGAACCTGTGACCCCCGCCGTGTGAAGGCGAT
>OLNW01001699.1_pt1 | contig 20807 bp, 23 predicted proteins | sample 1672121 | NCBI WGS metagenome assembly OLNW01 (sample SAMEA3136648, study PRJEB25190) | human gut metagenome
GGAGCTCCCTGATTATATAAGAAAGGCAAAGGAGATAGGCTACACATATGTTTATCTCACATCCAACGGGGCACTTGCTACTCCGGAGAGAATACGGGCAGTTATTGATGCCGGACTTGACAGCATAAAGTTTTCAATTAATGCACCTGAGAGAAAAATGTATGCATTTATACATGGTAAAGATGATTTTGACACTGTTTTAGAGCACCTGAAGTATCTTAATCAATACAGAAAAGAATCCGGCAGAAATTATAAGATTTTTGTAACCGGAATCCTTACAAGATATACAGAAAACATGAAAGATATGTATTTTGATGTATTTAAGGGACTGGCGGACGAGATAGTATTCAAAAACGTATACAATCAGGGCGGATATATGCCTGAAATAGATACGCTCCTAAGATGTACATATGACAATGAGGAATACAGAAGATGTAATCTTCCTTTTGATGCGATATCAGTCACATGCGAAGGCTACCTGTCAGTTGAGAATGCAGATTTTGAAAATATGCTTGTAGTAGCTGATCTTAATAAAGTATCACTTAAGGACGGATGGTATGGCGAAAAAATGAAGAAGATACGTCAGGCATTTATTGATGACAAACTTGAAGGAACACTCTGTGACGGATGCGTACACCACAGATTCAGTGAAGCAAAACCTCTGACACCTGAACTTGCAACAGATAATCCGGATATATTTTCTGACAGACTGGTAAGGGAGAGACTTAAGAAGGCAGGATACATAGATTAGGAACACAGAGCGGAAGAGGAGATAGCGATGAAAAAAGTATACATGAGTTTCAGCTCGGATTTTCTTCATTACGGCCATATTGAATTAATGAAGAAAGCAGCCGCAATGGGTGAGCTAATAATAGGTGTACTGAGTGATGATGTAATAGCCTGTTACAAAAAACCACCGCTGGTATCATTTGAAAACAGATGCAAGCTTTTTGAAGACTTCGGTTTTGTTACACGGGTCATAAAAAAGGATGAACTGAGTTATAGAAAGATATTAGAAGAGTATCATCCTGATATAATCGTACATGGGGATGACTGGAAGACCGGTCCAAAAGCGTCAGTGAGAACTGAACTGATAGAACTGTTGAAAGAATATGGAGGAGAGCTTGTTGAATTTCCATATAATGTTGAAAACAGCGTCAACCTGGTAGAGGATGTGTTTACCGGAAGACTGTCAATGCCGGAGATAAGGCGTGGCATGCTTAAACGTCTGATGAGACTAAAGCCATACATACGTGTGATGGAGGCACATGATGGAATAACAGGACTTATTGTTGAAAATGCAGCATATGAATCGGAACATGGCCGTGTGGAATATGATGCAATGTGGGAATCAAGTCTGTGTGATTCAACATCAAGAGGCAAACCGGATATAGAACTTATTGACTGGTCAGACCGTATAGCGAGAATCAATGAGATAATGGAGGTGACGACAAAGCCGATTATAGTTGATGGTGATACAGGTGGGCAGACAGAACATTTTATATATGTTGTTCAGACGCTGGAGAGGATAGGCGTATCGGCAGTTATAATAGAAGACAAGACCGGAACGAAGAGAAATTCACTGTTTGGAACAGATGTAAAACAGACTCAGGATGAACCGGAGCATTTCGCAGATAAGATAAGGGCAGCAAAAAAAGTACTGCGTACCGGTGACTTCATGATAATAGCAAGAATAGAGAGTCTTATACTGAAAAAAGGTGTGGATGATGCTGTTGAAAGGGCAAGATGTTATGTCAGAGGGGGAGCCGATGGGATAATGATCCATTCGAAGGAGAAAACACCGGATGAAGTATATGAATTCTGTGAAAGATTCAGAAAGGAATTTCCGGATGTACCGATAGTTGTTGTCCCGACAACATATAACAATATACCTGAAAGAGAGCTTGCAGAACACGGAATAAATGTAATCATACATGCAAACCACCTGATAAGAAGTGCATTTCCGGCCATGGAAAAGACCGCTGTAGAGATACTTAAAAACGGATGCTCGCAGTGTGTTGATGATGCATGTATGCCTATAAAGAAGGTTATAAGCTTCATACCGGTAAAAGGAGAATGATAAAAATGGAGAAAAAAGCAAAGCTTGTTTATGTACCTATGGCAGTAGATATAGTACATCCCGGACATATCAACATAATAAAGAAGGCATCAGAGCTTGGGGAAGTTATGGTAGGGCTTTTTACTGATGAAGCAATTGCATCATATAAGAATCCTCCATATATGGATTATGAGATGCGCAAGACAGTCATTGAGAATGTAAAGGGAGTGAGCTGTGTTGTGCCACAGTCCACCAGAGATTACGAGCCGAACCTGCGTAAGTATAAGCCTGATTATATGGTACACGGAACAGACTGGCGTGAGGGACCGCTTGCTGATGTAAGGGCAAAGGCAATAGATGTAATGGCAGAATGGGGCGGTAAGATAGTTGAACCCGAATATACAAAGGGTGTTTCGTCATCAATGATTAAGAAGAAGATAAGAGAGCAGTAAGTATGGATGTAAAGGAATTTTTAAACATAATAGGTTCGGAGTTCTACACAGGTGTCCCAGATTCGCTGCTAAGGCCGGTCTGTGATTACCTTATTGATACATATGGCACATCAGGAAAGCATATAATAGCAGCTAATGAGGGAAATGCCGTGGCAATTGCGGCGGGATATTACATGGCGACAGGCAAAGCGGCAGTTGTTTATATGCAGAACAGCGGAATCGGTAATACGATAAATCCGGTTGCATCCCTTCTTAGCAGCGATGTTTATGCTATTCCATGCATTTTTATTGTAGGATGGAGAGGTGAGCCGGGAATTAAGGATGAACCGCAGCATTTATATCAGGGGAAAGTCACGGACAGGCTTCTGGAAGATATGGATATAGCAGCATATCATTTAAAAAAAGATACATCATACGATGAACTTTGCATGCAGATGTCCGCTTTCCGTACACTGCTTGAAAAAGGGAAGAGCGTAGCTTTTATCGTGAGCAAAGGAGCGCTTTCATATGAGAATAAGACAGAGTACCATAACAACAGCACAATAACAAGGGAATCTGTCATTAAGTTAGTTACGGAAGCTTCAGACGAAGATGTAATAGTTTCAACAACAGGAAAAGCAAGCAGGGAGCTGTTTGAAATAAGGGAGCATAATGGTCAGGGACACCAAAAAGATTTTCTTACGGTCGGCTCAATGGGGCACAGCAGCTCAATAGCACTTGGAATTGCTGTTAACAGACCTGAAAGAAAAGTGTGGTGTATTGACGGAGATGGCGCAGTAATAATGCATATGGGTTCCATGGCAGTTATAGGGAATGTATGTCCGCAAAACTTTGTGCATATAGTGATTAACAATTCAGCACACGAGTCGGTAGGCGGAATGCCAACAGCAGCATCTACAATGAATCTTTGCCAGATAGCAATGGGATGCGGTTACAAAGAGGCGTATACTGCAGAGACGGAAAAAGAATTAAGAAACTGTCTTATGGAAGCAGCAAAATCAAACCAGCTTACATTTATAGAGGTAAAGACCGCAATAGGGTCCAGAAAGGATCTTGGAAGACCGACAACAACACCAAAAGAAAATCTGAAAGAGTTTATGGAGAATATGAAAAAGTAGCCCATAATAAACGGAGGGAAAAAGCTATGAACTTTCTGGAAATCCTAAACGAAGTAATTAAAGATAACTCTTCCTCAAATCAGGAAGAATTAAAAAAATTATTTTTTAATATGACACAAGATGAGAAAAGTAATGCATTAAATGACCTGAAAAGCTGCATGGATGGGGATTATGCAGGAGAGATATATCTGTTATCATATCTTATTTATATACTCAGGGATGAGAGTATAATTAAAATGATGTATGATGTTATGGAAAGTAATGATATAGACCCTGTATCTGCGTTGAATTGTATACACCAGATTGGTTCATTTGCATTCAGCAACAGCATTAATAATGGTGGTGGAAGTGAAAATTTCCTGAGAGACAATGATATATATATTAAGATGGTTGACAAGATCTGTTCCAATATATCCGGTGGCATGTTAGAATATATGCCATATGAGAAGCGCAACAGGAACAAGGTAATTATAACATCAAGAGCATTATTGTCGGAGCTGCATGCACCTACCATGATAATATGCAATCTTTATAATTATCTGCAGAAGCTGGGGTATGAGGTTATTGTACTTGTCGGATACATGGGAAAGCTTCAGAAAGAAAAGAAAAATGAGATATATTACATTACAGTAGATAATAATCTTACAGAAGAAACGCAGCTTTTTCAGACTGATCATTTTGGATTGCATATTAATGTATGCAATATATCATTTTCGGCGGAGAACTTCTATCAGGAGTTAGATATGGCTGTCAATTATGTGCGCATTAATAACCCCGAATTTATTATAGATGTAGGCGGAGAAAACATAATAGCGGATGTGTGTTCTAAGTTTACAACAGTATGCAGCTATCCGTGTGTGGGAACACCTGTACATTCGGCAGCACCGGTAGTCATAAGATGTTTTCACTGTGAAGGAGAAAAAGAAGATATATATAATTCTTACCTGACTAGTGCTCAGAGAGTGTTCGAGTTGGTAACAGGAAATGAATTAAGTTCAACAGGGGATGTAACGGGAGAAATGAATTCCCTGAAAAAAGAAAATGATAAATTTATTATATTAGTTGTAGGCAACAGACTTGACAGTGAGGTATCAGAAGAGTTTGTAGACATTCTTGATGTTGTTCTTAGCGCAGAGCCACAGGTGTTTGTAGAATTTATTGGTGAATGTAACGGGCTGAAAGACAGAATCGGTAAAAAGGATAATAAAGACAGATATATTTTTCATGGATATGCAAGGAACCTTCAGGAAGCCATGTCAGTGGGAGATTTGTTTGTTAATCCACCGAGAACCGGGGGCGGGACAGCAGCAACAATAGCACTTAAAAACAGAACACCTATAGTTACTCTTGATAATTGCGATGTAGCATTAAGGGGTGATGGATTTGTATGTGAAAGTCTTGAACAATATCCTGAGCTCGTTAAAAGATATATACATGATGAAGAGTTTATGCGGGAACAGCAGAATTATTGTGCTAAACAGAATAAACTTCGTACTAAGGTTGACAGTGTTGGCAATGTAAAGAAATTCTGTGAAGAAATACGGGAATATATATTATTAATGGAGGGAAAAATGCATGAAGTCAATACCATTTAATAAAGCAGTATGTCTTGAGAATTCAATTGAGTGCCTTGAAAATGCTGTAAAAGACAATAAGCTTTCTGGTAATGGAAAGTATACTAAAATGTGTACTGAGTGGATGGAAGAAAGATTTGGAGCTAAGAAAGTACTTATGACGACTTCTTGTACCGCAGCATTAGAGATGTCAGCTATATTGCTTGGGATTAAAGAAGGCGACGAAGTAATAATGCCTTCATACACATTTGTTACAACGGCAAGTGCATTTGCCAAACAGGGAGCCAGAATTGTATTTGTAGATATAAAACCGCATACAATGAATATAGACCCGGATTGCATTGAAAGAGCGATTACTGATAAAACAAAAGCAATAGTAGTTGTGCATTACGCGGGTATTGCATGTGAGATGGACAGGATAATGAAGATTGCTAATTCGCATGGTATACCTGTTGTTGAAGATGCTGCACAGGGGGTTATGGCAACGTATAACGGACGGTATCTTGGAACAATTGGGACATTTGGATGTTACAGTTTTCATGACACTAAGAATTATACAATGGGTGAAGGTGGAGCACTTGTTATTAATGATGAAAAGTACATAGAGCAGGCAGAGATTATCTGGGAGAAGGGAACAGACCGATCGAAGTTCTTTCGTGGTGAAATAGACAAATATAGCTGGGTGGCTCTTGGTTCATCATATCTTCCGAGTGAACTTAATGTGGCATTCCTCTGGCCCCAGCTTAAGTGTGCGGATGAGATTAATGAGAACAGAAGGGCAACATGGAATAGATATTATGAGGCATTTGAGCCTTTGATGAAAAAAAGGCTGATTGAATTACCGGTTGTACCTGAGGGATGTTACCATAATGCGCATATGTTTTGGATTAAACTTAAGAATCTGGATATAAGAAGTTCATTTATACACTATATGAAGGATAAAGAGCATGTGAGCTGCGTATTTCATTTTGTACCGCTCCATACTTCTAAGGCAGGCATTGAGTATGGGCGTTTTGATGGTGAAGATTTATATACAACATCCGAAAGTGAGCGTATAGTAAGATTTCCATTATTTTACAAGATAAGTGACGAACAGCTTGACAGATGCATATCACTTGCAACACAGTGGATTAGTGAGAATCTGGGGAAATAGGAAAATTGCAATAAATTATAAACAAGGCTGAATATCAATGCGATATGCAGCCTTGTTTATATCTTTTATAATTTAAAGTTTAAAATACGCCTTCTTAACCTTCTCTCCATCCTTAAGCTTCACGCATACCTGAATCTCTTCAATATCCTGGTTCTGATATTCGGCAGGTGTAAGTGTGTTGTCGTCTGAATAGTCACGGAGCAGAGTCCAGTCACTGTTTTTGGAACCGTGGACACGGCTGTAGAAGCAGTATTCCGGCTCTGAATCCATGCCATACAGTCCTTTGGCAACCAGATTGCCATCACTGTCTTTTTCAATCCATGCATTGGAAATATCAACATTTGAATAGTATTCCTCATATGATTGATAGAAGTAGCCGGACAATTCATCATCCGACGGGTTCGCCCTGATAAGGTCAATGAGGAGATATGTAAGGGCGTGTGCGCCTTCGGATGACATGTGTGAAGAGTTGTGATAGAACGAGTCAGCTCTTGCAAATACATCCGGCTTTGCATATGTGAAATCATAATAGCGGATGCCATTGTCATCGGCAAGCTTCTGGAATATGGCGTGCGCTTCGTCATAATGCCCCATCGTAAGAACGTAGGCGTCATCAGCACCCGGAGTAACCATGATAAGTTCAATGTCATTATCTTTGCAGAGCTTGACAATCTTATTGAAATATTCAGTCGCAATTGAGGAATATGAGCCCTGCCATGTTGTCTCAGAATCCATGCTCAGCTTGCCGTAATTCCAGTTCCCCATTCCCTGCTTATAGAGACGCGTGCCTGATTCGGAAAAATAGTACTGGTTCTTATACTGGTAGGTATCAATGCAGGACTCGAGACTGTAGAACTTACTATACCCCGTTGTGAACGGCTCAAACGTAATCTTAGGCAATGCAAAAGTACTCCATATCGCAGGACGCTTGACAAACATATCGAGACCGAATGCTGTCTTGGCAAGAGACGGCCTTATAGCTGCAAGCGTCTTAATTGTGGAGTTGGTATTAGTGCGGTAATAAATATTATTGTTCATGTAGTACTGATACCATACATCCATAACAACATACTGCGGCTTATTGTCAGACAGAAAATCTTTTAAAATGAGATATGAGTCACATGGAAGCTGACCTTCACTGCCAAGATTAATAGACTTCACGCCGAGCAGTTCGTCAAATTCTTCCGTGACAAAAGAGCCATATGTCGTTGACGGACCGATAAAACACATGGTATAGTCTTTGGATTCGTGTGCCTCATTAAGAGTACAACGAAGAAAATTATTCTCAGACAGATAATAGCTGAAATTAAAATATAATATATAAACAAGGCACAATACACAGATAAATCCGATTGCCTTAATAATCTTTTTTGTAGAAGCTCGCATATAAAAAGTCCTTCACGTAATGTCATTATTGCGTTATCAAATATTATATCAAATGCGGTAAAACTTTCAAGAATGAATTGGTTTATATCAGGGGAAATGTTATAATTTACAAAGAAACAGCGCAATGTGTGACAGGCAGCCGATGTCAAATATACAGATAACCGGGATGGAAAAGAATGACAACAGTAAGTATTATATTATATATATGCGGAGATGAAGACGTTGATACAGTGCTTGCAACAGCGAAGAGCATGGCTTTATGCGATGTTTACGAAGCTGCTGCGGTATGTGCGGATAACTGTGATGTGTACCGGGAGGAGCTTGAGAAGCTTGGAATTGCTTTTGCTGACGCAAGCGGCAGGGATTATTCTACGATATCACAGTTTAAGAATGCGGCAATATCGTATACATCTGGAGATTACATGATATACATTGCGCCGGGGGAGATAATTGATGACGGCATAATCAGCCGTCTTATGACACCGGAAGATGACAGATGTTTGACACTGCCGGAGCTGATTGAAAAAGGCGCAGGACGCCTTGAACGAATTGCCATATCAAGAAAATTCGCGGCAGAATATTCCGGGTTCAATGACAGGCTGGGATGCGGTGAAGATTTTGAACTTGCGGCAAGGGCGCTGGCTTTGGAAGATAATATTGCGGAAAAAGACACGAATGTCCGGATAATTATGTCTGAACAGCCATGCGTGATGCTTTATCAGGAACATTATCTCATGTATGCGTATGTATTCGGAAGATATGCCGCACAGCTGCAGGCGACTGAGTGCTTTGACAGGCTTCTGGCAAAGTATATAACGGAAGCGGATGCATATGGAATCGGACAGTATTTTACATCAGAACTTGAGCTGATGATAGCTAAGAAGGACGAGTACTACAGGATTGATGATGCGATAAGACCTGTAGTTATATACATGGGAGATCCGATATGCTTTGATGTGCTTAAGTCATTTGCATATGAATTTGCCAACAGCCTGAAACAATGCGGTGTGCCGGTAATTATGTATGACATGGCAGAACATGGAACCGGAGGACTGGCACGGTTTGTAGGTAACAGGTACCGCGCGGTTGTGGGATTCCAGACAGCGTTGTTCTCGGTTAAGATGAAAGATTCCAATGAACTTGTTAACAATCTGATTGAGGCACCAAAGTTTAATTTCCTTTATGACCATCCATTGTATCTGTATTATCATTTTACACTGCCTCTTGACAGGTACTATGTGCTTACGCAGGATGAAAATTATGCTGATTACATAAACAGGCATTATCCGGCAATTAAAGCAGGCAGGCATCTGCCGCCGGCCGGTATTGAACTTCTGCAATCAGAGCAGACAGCGTGGGACGACAGGGTATATGACGTGGTTTTTGTTGCATCATATCATGATTACAGAGAAAGAATGGCAGCGCTTGAGAGAGAATGCAGGCCTGAGGTTAAGGATATTGCATACAGGCTGCTTGAAAAGATGAAGGATAACCCCAACATGACAAGTGAAGCGGCACTTGCTGATGTTATCCATGAGTGCGGTGAGCCTGCATGCACTGTGGATGAAGCAGGCGCATTTGCAGCAACACTAACAGACTGTATGGATGTATGCCGTATTGTGATGTTCTACTACCGCGAAAAAGTAATAGAGGCAATCCTTGATGCAGGCATCACGCTTCATGTGTTCGGCTCAAGCTGGAATAACTGCCCGCTTGCTGTAAGGGATAATCTTATAATACATCCTGATGTATCTTACAGGGAAGGCATAAAGCTAATGGGACAGGCTAAGGTTGCGCTTAACATAATGTCATGGCACAAAGCGGGAATGACGGAGCGTATAGCTAATACAATGCTTAATCATACAGTGTGTCTTACGGATAAGACTACATATCTTGAAAAGCATTTCACTAATGGCAGGGATATTGTAATGTATGACCTTGAGAGAATAGATGAACTGCCGGGAATGATTAAGAATCTGCTTGCTGATGATGCAAAGATGCGTGCGATTGCTGAAGCAGGATATGAGAATGCATCGGCAAACCACAGATGGATTAACAGAGCAAGGGATTTTGTGGAACTGCTGGATGGGTTAGAATAACGGTCACTTTGTGTGTGCACAAGCATACAAACATGATATGCGCAAAGGGCAGCGCAGGAATAGGAATTGGTATGAATGTTTTATTTCCTGAATGGAAGAATTTTGGCAAAGAAGATATGCTTGATGCAATGCATAATCTCGGCATTAATGTAATATGCGTTGAGTTTGAGGCGATACATGACCGCGTTAATCCGGAAGCTGAGGCGAAGCTGGATGCGCTTATTGAAGAGTATCTTAATAAGGGGGATGATTCTGATGCGGTATTTACATTTAATTACAGCCCGCTGATATCTAATGTATGCAAAAAGCATAACGTAAAGTATGTGGCGTGGGTATATGACAGTCCTCTGGTGTCGTTATTTTCATATACGATAATTAATCCATGCAATCATGTCTATGTGTTTGACAGGGCACTTGCGGACAGATTCGCATCGGAAGGAATAACAACGGTGCATTACATGCCGCTTGCCGCTAATGTCAGAAGACTTGATGCGATGAATGTAAGTCCATCGGGGAATGGCAGAGGGCTGGCACCGGAGGCAGTTAAGCGCGTAAGTGGTGATATTGCATTTGTCGGTTCAATGTATAACGAAAAGCATCAGTTGTACGAACGGCTTTCATCTATGCCGGATTTTGCAAAGGGATATCTTGACGGAATTATAGAAGCACAGATGAAGGTGCAGGGATATTTCTTTATGGAAGAGATGCTCAAAGGTCCGGTGCTTGAGGAGATGAAGAAGGCACTCAATTACAAACCGAACAGGGATGGTGTTGAGACACCCGAATATGTATACGCTAATTACTTCCTTGCGCGTAAACTTGCAGAGAGGGAACGCCGCCATCTGCTCGGGATGCTGGCAGAGGAGCTTCCGGACAGCCGTGTAAATTTGTATACACACAATCCGACACCGGAGCTTCCGGGGGTGCATAATGTGGGAGCGGTTGATTATTACAATGATATGCCGTATGTGTTCAAATGCAGCCGCATTAATCTCAACATCTCGCTTAGGAGCATACAGACGGGGATACCGCTGCGCTGCATGGATATTATGGGGGCGGGGGGATTTCTGATGTCGAATTATCAGGCGGATCTTCTTGAACATTTTATTCCGGGGGAAGATTTTGTTTATTATGAAAGTGATGAAGACCTTATAAGTAAATGCCGCTACTACCTTGAACATGATGAGGAACGCCGTGCGATTGCGGCAAACGGTCATATTAAGGTGGCGGCGGCACATACTTATGAGGACAGGGTAAGGCAGATGTTTATGTAGAAGAGATGCTTATGAATTACATGAAAGCGCCATATCCATCATCTCAAGCAGTCTTGTATCATATGAGTGATACCGGACTGCTTTTTCATATCCACGGCGTGCAATTGCCTCACGTTCGCTGTCATGTGCCAGATAGTAAGCGCATTTGTCATGAAGCTCTTCCATTGATGAGAATGCTTCAACCTCGCTTCCAATCTCAAAATATTCCGGCAGCTCAGCCTGATAGTTGGTCAGCAGGAATCCTCCACAGCCGAGAATGTCGAATATCCGCAGTGACAGGCCGGAGCGTATTGAGCGTGCGGTTATGTTAAGGTTGATTTTGCTCTGGTTGAATATAAGAGGCATCTCGGTATGTGAGCGCGCAAATCCGCGGTTGTGTATATGCGGCAGGACAGATGTATCACTGCCGGTGTACAGGTCAACGCTGAAATTCTCTGACAGCATCTTGAGCGCACGGATACGCTCCTGCTCGGCAGCTTTGACACTTATATACTGCTGTGCCACAAGTGCCTTCCATGCGTGGCGGCTGGCCTCTGGGAATGTATAATGGTCTGGTGCATTGGCAAGGAAAACATTTACAAAATCATCGCTGAGGCACTCCTCTATAAAATTATATCCGTATACCTTAAGCTGCGCATTAATGAGTGCATTGGCAAAGCCTTCATAGTAAGCGGGAAGCTTTACCTGATTGTACAGGCACTTTTCGGTATACAGTGAACCGATGAATGATATGTCACTTGCAAAATGCTGCTTCTGCGCAGAGCCTGCATTGTCGATTACGCGGCGGCTGCGCTGAATATTGGTGGCGAGCGGAATGTGGAATATATGTCCCGGATTATCTGCTGCAAATTCATCATACAGGCAGCGGTCGAATAAGAATACCCGGTTGCACGGAAGCTTTATCGAATCGGAATACAGCTCCATAACCGGACTGTCGACGATAAGTGAAAAATACATTATCCCATATATGCTGCATACTTCTGCAATCCACGGAAAGAAATTGACTGTGAATACAAGTGAATAGGCAGTGCCGCTGTCAAGGCGCTTCTTTAGCACAGTTATTCCTTCGGCAGGTGTTATTTTTTTGTTATATATCTCATCAGTAACCTCATCAACATGTACAGACATTCTGTTAAATGCTTCGATGATGTCAGGTTCACAAATGCTTCCGTATCTGTATATTAAAATATTCATACTAATCTCCATTCCTGTGCTGCATTTTGCACATATCAAGTTTGTGCGCAGACACCAGTCTTTATATGAGATATTATATAAAGGAGTGGGACAAAAGGCAATCTCACAATCTCAATCACGTAAAAGAATGGCAGAATATAAAGTTTCTGCATGTTCATGCCGATACATATTTATAATCTGATGCTGGGAGGCGGAAGCTTGCAGCATTTTGTACAAAGACAGTAAGAAAGGGATAGAATAATGGCAGATAATACAGTTAACGGAGCAGATAATAAGGAAGTAATTGAAGCGGTGCTTACTGCATCAGAATATTGCAAGAAGCTTGAGAGAGCACTTGGTAATGTTGCATTTGAATTTGAGAATGGCAAGGCTGATGACACTGAGGATTATGCAAAGAGCATACTCGAAGGTGTGAACTGGACGATACAGGTATACAATGCAACTAAGGATTACCTTAAGGAGATTGGTGTTGAGGTTGACCAGAATGCTGTCAACGAGGCAATTAAGGCAATCGGCAAAGCGTATGAAGATGACGATGACAATGCCAAGGCAGAGCTGTTCAAGGGTGAGCTTAAGAACTTTATCGGTGCAATAGCACTTGCAGGCGGAAGAATTAATTGAATTAATTAATTAAAATTTAATTGACAGAATGGCATATATAAAGCGATAATATTGTGATAACTGTTTTATTATATCAGAACAGCACGGAGGTCAGAATGAAAGGTTTCGTTAAGAAGATATACAAAGATGTTATCGCTGTTATTGTTATGCTGGTGCTTACCGGCGTATTGATGTATGTATTTATGGATATGCAGAATTTTGACCTGCAGTATCCGATGTCATACGACGGCGGCGATGGAATGTCATACCTTGTTAATGCCGTAACACTTAAAGAAGGCATGAATACTATGGAGACGGACAGGCTTGGTGCGCCTTACGGATATTATGGGTATGATTTTTATGCAAGTTCACTGCATAATTTTGATAATATGGTGCTTAAGATATTTGTGGCATTCACGGATAATCCTGCAATTGCAGTTAATCTTATGTTCCTGTCAACATTTCCTATGATTGCGCTGCTTGCGTACTTTGCACTGAGGCAGATGAGGATACGACCATGGATTTCGGTTGCCGGAGCGCTTACATTTACATTTATGCCGTACATATTCATGCGCGGAATGAATCATTATGTGCTTGCATGCTACTATTTTGTGCCGATATCGATTCTATTCTGTATATGGATATATGAGGATGACAATTTCTTCAGACTTAACAGAGGATTTTTTAAGAACTGGAAGAACTATTTTGCAATAGTTTTATCAGCATGCATAGCTAATAACGGAATTGCCTATTATGCATTTTTTACATGTTTCTTTCTTATTATAACAGGGCTTGTAAAAGCGCTTAAGGAGAAGAAGTTCGGATATCTTGGCAAGGCATTATCGCTTATAGTTCTTGTGGCCGGATTTATGGTGGGGGCGCTTATACCTAATGTGCTCTACATAAGGGCGAATGGAGCCAATAAGGACGGATTCATACGTACTCTTGACGGTGTTGAGACATATTCGCTTAAGATAGCCCAGCTGTTTATTCCGCTGGAGTCACATGGAAATTCGTCACTTGAGAATATTATAAATGAATATAATGACGCAATGCCGCTTGTTAATGAGAATTACATGGCTTATCTTGGAATTATGGGATGCATCGGTTTTCTTGCGCTGCTTGTTGTACTGTTTCTTAAGCGCATGGGAGATGACAAGCCATACAAAGTCCGGCTTGAGCTTTTGTCGCTGCTTAATATCGCTGCGATACTTCTCGGAACGATAGGAGGCTTCGGAAGTCTGTTCGGACTGCTTGTTACGGATATGATAAGATGTTATAACAGAATTTCGATATTTATAGCATTTATCTCGATAGCTGCAGTGTGTATACTGCTTAATGTACTGGGTACAAGGATTCTTGAGTCAGGCAGAATTGCAAAGCTTGGCAGATATGCATGCGGCTCGGTATATGGGGTGTTTGCTGCGGTGTGTGCAGTGGTGACACTCTGGGGCATATGGTTCCAGTATCCGGGACTTAGGTTTGATTATGATAACTTTAAGAATTATTATATATCCGACCATGAATTTGTAACCAGAATAGAGGATTCTCTTCCTGCAGGCTCGATGATATACCAGCTTCCTTATCATGAATATCCTGAGGGCGGCGCTGTTAATGATATGAATGATTATGATCTCTGGATAGGATTTATCCATTCTAAGACATTAAGATGGAGCTATGGCGGTGTTGTCGGAAGAGATGCTGACAGTGAACAATGATGATGTTCCCAAGATGCTTAAGACTGTCAGGGAAAAAGGATTCGCAGGAATATATATTGACAGACGGGCATATGAGGATGATGATGTATTGAATCTTGAGAATGCATTGAGAGGACTGCTTAGTGAAGAACCGATAATAAGTAATAACGGTGCATTGAGTTTCTTCTATATTAAATAGTATCTGATACATGGTTGTAAGAGGCAGGGTATTGTACCCTGCCTTTATATGGATTGTTCCTTAAAAAAAACAATATTTTTTTAAAAATGTTGTTGCAAATATCAGATTTATTAGGTATACTAATCCTTGCTGTGACATGATAGCAATGAAACGAGAAGTTGCTGCGAAGCGAAAGCTAAGCAGGTTATTCCGTGGAGCGAATGTCAAAAACCGATACAACCCATCGGTTTCAACAAAATGGCGACAAGTCACTGTACAGAATATCATCTGTTAATTATACAGAAATGACCGCGAGAGTAATTATGAACATGATAGTTCATGATACACGCGGGGGAGTGTACAGTCACCGCTTGTCGTACTTAAGTTCTAAAGTGCGAAAAGGAGGCGACTTTTTTATTATGGCAAATCAGGTAATGAGAATTACATTGAAGGCATATGATCATCAGTTAATTGATCAGTCAGCTAAGAAGATTATCGAGACAGTAAAGAAGACGGGAGCTCAGGTGAGCGGACCGGTACCTCTTCCAACAAAGAAGGAAGTTGTTACAATTCTTAGAGCTGTTCATAAGTATAAGGATTCAAGAGAGCAGTTCGAGCAGAGAACTCATAAGAGACTTATCGATATCCTCACACCATCACAGAAGACTGTTGATGCGCTCTCTAAGTTAGAGATGCCTGCTGGTGTATACATCAATATCAAGATGAAGTAATTCAAACCATAACAGTTGCATTGATGTATGGGTTGACGCATCGGGTAAGACAACGAGGTTGAATTTTTTCATAAACTAAGTAGTAATCCTGAAGGGTTTAATATAGAAGCAACACAAACCGCAGTGGTGAAGGTTCCACTTATATTTAACTGTTCTAGGATGATGAGATGCGCTTACGCAACAAGGTTTACCGGGTTCGTAATCATCTTATCCGCTGTAGATTAAACAGGAGGAAAGATTTAATGAAGAAGGCAATTTTAGCTACAAAAGTCGGAATGACTCAAATCTTCAATGAAGACGGTGTTTTAACACCTGTAACTGTTCTTCAGGCTGGCCCTTGTGTAGTAACACAAGTAAAGACGCTTGAGAACGACGGTTACGAAGCAGTTCAGGTTGGTTTCGCAGACAAGAGAGAAAAGCTTGTTAACAAGCCAATGAAGGGACACTTTGACAAGGCTGGTGTTTCTTACAAGAGATTTGTAAGAGAGTTCAGATTCGAGAATGCCAGCGAGTATAATGTTAAGGACGAGATCAAGGCAGATATCTTCGCAGCAGGCGATAAGATCGATGCTACAGCCATTTCAAAAGGTAAGGGCTTCCAGGGCGCTATTAAGAGACATGGACAGTCAAGAGGACCTATGGCTCATGGTTCTAAGTTCCATAGACATCAGGGTTCTAATGGATCAGCAACAACACCTGGTAGAGTATTCAAGGGCAAGGGAATGCCTGGTCAGATGGGAGCAAAGAGAATCACAATCCAGAATCTCGAAGTTGTGAGAGTTGATGCCGAGAACAATATCATCTTAGTTAAGGGTGCAGTACCTGGACCTAAGAAATCATTAGTAACACTGAAAGAGACAGTAAAGACTGATAAGTAATCTTTACTAGGGAAGGAGGACCACACAGATGGCAAACGTATCTGTTTATAATATTGAAGGCAAAGAAGTTGGCTCATTAGAATTGAACGATGCAATCTTCGGTGTAGAGATCAATGAGCATCTCGTACACATGGCCGTTGTACAGCAGCTTGCTAACAACCGTCAGGGTACACAGAAGGCAAAGACACGTTCAGAGGTTTCCGGTGGTGGTAGAAAGCCTTGGAGACAGAAGGGAACAGGTCACGCAAGACAGGGTTCAACAAGAGCTCCACAGTGGACTGGCGGTGGTGTTGTATTTGCACCAACTCCTAGAGATTATTCATTCAAGATGAATAAGAAGGAGAAGAGAGCTGCCCTTAAGTCAGCACTTACTTCTAGAGTAGTAGATAGCAAGATCGTTGTTCTTGATGAGATCAAGTTCAATGAGATTAAGACAAAGAATTTTGCAAATGTTATGAAGAACCTTAAGCTTGATAAGGCACTTATGGTTATCGGAGATAACGATGCAAACGTAATTCTTTCAGCTCGTAACATTCCTGATGTTAAGGTTTCACAGCCTAACACAATTAACGTATATGACATTCTTAAGTATGACACACTTGTTGTTACTAAGGATGCAGTTGCAAAAATCGAGGAGGTATACGCATAATGGCAGACATTAAGTACTATGATGTAATCCTCAAGCCAGTTATCACTGAGAAGTCAATGGCTGACATGGCTGACAAGAAGTATACATTTCTTGTTCATACAGATGCTACAAAGTCTCAGATCAAGGAAGCTGTAGAGAAGATGTTCGCAGGAACAAAGGTAGCTAAGGTTAATACAATGAACCGCGACGGCAAGAAGAAGAGACGCGGAATGGTTGTTGGTAAGACAGCAGCTACAAAGAAGGCTATCGTACAGCTTACAGAGGACAGCAAGGATATCGAGGTATTCGAGGGTCTTTAATTAGCACAACAGTGTAGAAAACAATATTACACAACATGTTTAGAACATGAAAGGAGTTAAGAAAATGGGAATCAAAACATATAATCCCTATACACCTTCCAGAAGAAATATGACTGGTTCAGATTTCTCAGAGATTACAAAGTCAACTCCAGAGAAGTCACTTCTTGTTTCACTCAGCAAGAATTCAGGTCGTAACAATCAGGGTAAGATAACAGTCAGACACCGTGGCGGTGGAAACAGAAAGAAATATAGATTAATCGATTTCAAGAGAAATAAGGAAGGCGTTCCTGCAAAGGTTATCGGAATTGAGTACGATCCTAACAGAACAGCTAACATCGCACTTATCTGCTACGCAGATGGCGAGAAGTCATACATCCTTGCTCCTGAAGGACTTACAGATGGCATGACAGTAATGAATGGACCTAAGGCAGAAGTAAGAGTAGGTAACTGCTTACCACTTTCTGAGATTCCGGTAGGTACACAGATTCACAATATTGAGCTTTATCCTGGTAAGGGTGGTCAGCTTGTTCGTTCAGCTGGTAACTCAGCTCAGCTTATGGCTAAGGAAGGCAAGTATGCAACACTCAGACTTCCATCAGGCGAGATGAGAATGGTTCCTGTAATCTGCCGCGCAACAATCGGCGTTGTAGGTAACGGAGACCACAGCCTTATTAATCTTGGTAAAGCCGGACGTAAGCGTCACATGGGTATTCGTCCTACAGTTCGTGGTTCTGTTATGAACCCTAATGACCATCCACACGGTGGTGGTGAAGGACGTGCACCAGTTGGTCGTCCAGGCCCAATGACACCTTGGGGCAAGCCTGCTCTTGGTCTTAAGACTCGTAAGAAGAACAAGCAGTCTAACAAGATGATCATCAGAAGACGTAACGGTAAGGCAATCAAGTAATTTAACAGGATTTTAAGGAGGTTAGAACCTATGGCTCGTTCACTTAAAAAAGGACCATTTGCGGATGAGAGCTTATTAAAGAAGATTGATGCCCTTAACGCTGCTAACGATAAGCAGGTTGTTAAGACATGGTCAAGACGCTCAACAATTTTCCCATCAATGGTTGGACATACAATCGCAGTTCATGACGGCAGAAAGCATGTGCCTGTATATGTTACAGAGGACATGGTTGGTCACAAGCTCGGTGAGTTCGTTGCAACAAGAACTTACAGAGGACATGGCAAAGACGAAAAGAAGACAAGATAATATTTGTTGAAAGGAGGTTCACTCATGGCTAGCGGACATAGATCAAAGATCAAGAGAGAAAGAAACGCTGTTAAGGATACAAGACCTTCAGCTAAGTTATCATATGCCAGAGTATCAGTACAGAAGGCATGTTTCGTATTAGATGCAATCAGAGGTAAGGACGTTGCTACAGCACTTGGTATCGTAACTTACAACCCAAGATATGCTTCATCATTAATAAAGAAGTTATTGGAATCAGCTATCGCTAACGCTGAGAACAACAATGGAATGGATCCTTCAAAGCTCTATATTGAAGAGTGCTACGCAAACAAGGGACCTACAATGAAGAGAATTCATCCAAGAGCACAGGGTAGGGCTTACAGAATCGAGAAGAGAATGAGCCACATCACAATCGTGCTTAATGAAAGATAATGAAAGGAGTATCATATGGGACAGAAAGTTAATCCACATGGCTTAAGAGTCGGTGTTATTAAGGACTGGGACTCAAAGTGGTATGCAGAAGATAATTTTGCAGATAACCTCGTTGAAGATTATAATATAAGAAAGTTTCTTAAGAAGAGACTTTACAGCGCAGGCATTTCAAGAATAGAGATGGAGCGTACAACAGACAGACTTAAGATTATCATTCACACAGCAAAGCCTGGTATCGTAATCGGTAAGGGTGGAGCAGAGATTGAGAACCAGGCTTTGCTGTGTGAATGATAATTGAGAACCTTAAGAAGGACGTTCAGAAGTTAACAGATAAGAAGCTTTCAATCGATATTAAGGAAGTTAAGAGACCAGACAAGGATGCTCAGCTTGTAGCTGAAAATATTGCACAGCAGCTTGAGAATCGTATCTCATTCAGAAGAGCAATGAAGTCTTGCATGGGCAGAACAATGAAGGCAGGAGCTAAGGGTATCAAGACATCTTGCTCAGGCCGTCTCGGTGGAGCAGATATGGCTCGTACTGAGTTCTATAGCGATGGTACAATTCCACTTCAGACATTACGTGCTGACATCAACTATGGTTTTGCTGAGGCAAACACAACATACGGTAAGGTCGGTGTTAAGGTTTGGATATATGAAGGAGAGGTACTTCCAACAAAAACAGTTAAGGAAGGGAGCGAGCAGTAATGTTACTACCTAAGAGAGTTAAATATCGTAGACAGTTCCGTGGCTCAATGGCCGGTAAGGCAACAAGAGGTAATAAGATCAGCAACGGTGAGTATGGTATCGTTGCAATGGAGCCATGTTGGATCAAATCAAACCAGATAGAAGCAGCCCGTATTGCCATGACACGTTACATTAAGCGTGGTGGTAAGGTATTCATTAAGATTTTCCCTGATAAGCCTGTAACTCAGAAGCCTATCGGTGTTCGTATGGGTAAAGGTAAAGGTAATCTTGAGTATTGGGTAGCAGTCGTTAAACCAGGTCGTGTAATGTTCGAAATCTCAGGCGTTCCTGAAGATGTTGCAAAAGAAGCTTTACGTCTCGCAACACATAAGCTTCCTTGCAAGTGCAAGATCGTTTCACGTGCAGATTTAGAAGGCGGTGATAACAGTGAAAACTAATAAGTATGTAGAAGATTTAAGAACAAAATCAGCTGCAGAATTGAATGATGAATTAGTAGCTGCTAAGAAGGAACTTTTTAACCTCAGACTGCAGAATGCAACAAATCAGTTGGAGAACACTGCAAGAATTAAGGAAGTTCGTAGAAATATCGCAAGAATCCAGACAGTTATGGCAGCATCTAAGTAATTGCCGGTAACTGAATGGACAGATTCCCAGAAAGGAGATATTTGTCGTGGAAGAGAGAAATTTAAGAAAAACTCGTACAGGTAGAGTTGTAAGCAATAAGATGGATAAGACAGTCGTTGTTGCAGTAGAAGACCACGTTAAGCATCCACTTTACAAGAAGATTGTAAACAGAACATATAAGCTTAAGGCTCATGATGAGAACAACGAATACATGATCGGTGATGTAGTTAAGGTCATGGAGACAAGACCACTCTCAAAGGATAAGAGATGGAGAGTTGTAGAGCTCATCAGTAGAGCGAAGTAATATAGAATAATATCGAATATTGCTGAAAGGAGTAATATCATGATTCAACAGGAAACCAGACTTAAGGTTGCTGACAATACAGGCGCCAGAGAAATCCTCTGCATCCGTGTTATGGGTGGTTCAACCAGAAGATATGCAAGCATCGGCGATGTTATCGTTGCTACTGTTAAAGATGCAACACCAGGCGGTGTTGTAAAGAAGGGCGATGTT
>OLNW01001717.1_pt1 | contig 20665 bp, 22 predicted proteins | sample 1672121 | NCBI WGS metagenome assembly OLNW01 (sample SAMEA3136648, study PRJEB25190) | human gut metagenome
AAATATAAAAAAGCAATCAATGGTTTTTATGAAATGGGAAGTCAAGAAACAGAAGCTGGTTTCATTGTTTTACCAGACAATGCTCTTAAAGACGAACAAAAAATTAGAAATCAAATTATTGCAGATTATAATGGAAATTCTGATGATATTGAATCTACAATTAATTCAATCACTAAAAATAATCAATTTTATATTGATTACGGCATAACTATTAATACAAAAAAAGATATTAGAGAAGCAAGTATTGGTTTAGGTGTTGTAGTTACATTTTTAGGTTTATATCTAGGTATCATATTTTTAATATCATGTGCTGCAATTCTTGCTCTAAAAGAGTTATCAGAATCAAGTGATAATGTAGAGAAGTTTAAGATGTTAAGAAGAATTGGTGTAGATGAAGCAATGATTAATAAGGCTTTATTTAGACAAATTGGAATATTTTTCATGTTTCCACTTATTTTAGCAAGCATACATTCAGTATTTGGAATAATGTTTTGTAACAATATTTTAAAAACAATGGGTGTTAATTTTAATTTAAAATCAGTTATAATAACAGCTTTATTTATAATATTTATATATGGAGGTTATTTCCTTATAACTTATATATGTAGTAAAAATATAATTAAAGAAAAATAATATATCTGATAAAACGATAAAAGAGGCTATTACAAGCCTCTTATTTTAATACTCCAATTTCTCCATATCAAATAATGGAGAGTCATAAAAATCTTTAAGTTCTATTTTTAAAGTTTTACATATTTTAAAGATAATTGTAGAACTTGGATTATCTACATTGTTTGCCAATAATGCTCTTAATGTTGATGGCGCAATAGCAGATAATTCTGCAAGTTTATTTGGAGTGTAATTATATTTGTTACATAATTCAAGTATTCGTAAAGTAATTGATCAAGCAGTACGAAAGGATTATAAAAGTTTTTTTGTATTGCTTTTTTTATCAAAAAATGATGGAAATAAATGGATTTGGAGGAGTAGTAAGAAATGTTTGAAGAATTATTAATATCAGTACTATTTATTATTGTTTTAATTATTTTGTGCATAATTTCTAATTTGTATTCAAAAAAGGAAGAAGAAAAAGAAAAAAATAAGAGAAGGCAGGAATATGAAGAATTACATACATTAAGTGTAAGAATTAATTATCATAGAAGCCAAGAAATTAGTACTTATAAAATAGATGAATATAAAATAGGGGATTGGGAAAATTTAGGGAGTTCTATTTGGCTACATAGAGTAAAAAGTTATGTAAATTTCAAGATAAAAAAGTTTGACAAATTTTTTAAAAAATTATATAATAGTCAAGTTGACAAAAAATAAAAAAGAAGGGAGAAAGAGAAATGGAACAAGAAGAAAACATACTAGGAAAAGAAAAAATAGGAAAATTAATTAGAAAATTCTCAATTCCTTGCATAATATCAATGTTGGTTAACTCACTATATAACATAGTAGACCAGATATTCATAGGACAAGGTGTTGGATATTTAGGAAATGGAGCTACAAACGTAGTATTCCCATTAGTAATGATATGTTTAGCATTTTCACTAATGTTAGGAGATGGTGCATCAGCATATTTAAGTTTAAAATTAGGAGAAAAGAAAAAAGAAGAAGCAGAAAAAGGAATAGGAAATGGTGTATTACTTTCAGCAATTGTATCAGTTATATTCTGTGCAATAACACTTATATTTTTACCACAATTTTTAAAATTATTTGGTTGTACAGAAAATTTAAAAGACTATGCAATGGCTTATGGAAGCATTATAGCAATAGGTTTCCCGTTCTCAATGGTAGGAACAACATTAAACTCTATTATTAGAGCAGATGGAAGCCCTAAATACTCAATGGTAAGTATGGTAAGTGGTGCAATATTAAATACAGTATTAGACCCAATATTAATATTTGGATTCAAAATGGGAGTTGAAGGTGCAGCTATAGCAACAGTTGTAAGTCAAATCTTAACATTCATATTAAATGTTGCATACATAAAAAGATTTAAATCAATAAAATTATCAAAAGATAGTTTTAAACTAAAAGCCAGTGTATGCAGAAAAGTATCTGCATTAGGAATAAGCAGTTTTATAACACAAATGAGTATAGTGTGTGTTATGACAGCTGAAAACAATTTGCTTGGAAAATATGGAGCACAAAGTGAATTTGGAGCTGAAATTCCAATTACAGTATTAGGAATAGTTATGAAAATTAACCAAATCCTAAACAGTATAATTATAGGTATTGCAGCAGGTAGCCAACCAATAATAGGATATAATTATGGAGCTAAAAAATATGCTAGAGTTAAACAAACTCTAAAAATAGTACTTGGATCAAGTGTAATAATAAGTACAATAGCATTTATATTATTCCAAACAATACCAGACAAATTAATATTAATATTTGGTAGTGGTGATGAAAATTATATGAAATTTGCTTGCTTAGCATTTAGAACATATTTAATGCTATGTATTGTAAATGGAGTTCAAATACCATCAGGAATATTCTTCCAAGCAATTGGAAAAAGTACAAAAAGTGCAATATTATCACTTTCAAGACAAATTGTTATATTAATACCTGCAATGATAATCTTAAGTAGTAGATTTGGAATAATGGGTGTATTAAGTGCAGGACCAGTAGCAGATGGAATAGCGTTTATATTAGCAGCAATTCTACTTACAAAAGAAGTTATGCATTTGAGAAATGGTCAAAATAGCAAAGAAGTTATTGAAGAAGTAAAAGAAACAAATAATACTTTAGATAAACAAATAGTAATTACTTTATCTAGAGAATATGGTTCAGGTGGAAGATATATTGGAAAATTAATTGCAGATAAATTAGGAATAAAATTATATGACAAAGAATTTGTTGTAAAACTTGCAGAAGAAACTGGATTATCTGAAGAATATATCGAAGATAATGAACAAAAAAGAAGTCCTTTAGAAATACTAAATAACGGATATTATGCAGGATTAAATAATTCAGATGACTTATTTATCAAAGAATCAGAATTAATAAAAGAAGTTGCAAATAACGAATCTTGCGTAATTATAGGAAGATGTGCAGACTTTATATTGAAAGATAAAGAAAATGTCTTAAAAGTATTTGTAACAAGTAGTATGGAAGATAAAATCTCTAGAGTAACTACTTATTATGGTTTAGACAAAGAAAAAGCTAAAAAAGAGATTAGTAGAATAAATAAACTAAGAGCAAATCATTATAAATACTATACAGAAAATGATTGGAAAGATCCAGCAAATTATGATATATGTATTAATAGTGATGCAATTGGTGTAGAACATGCAGCAAATTTAATCTGCGAAATGGTAGCAGAAAAGGAAAAAGCATTAGCAAAATAAATTAAAGAGAATTCAATTAGAAATGTAAAGTTTCTATTGGGTTCTTTTTTTATATAAATTTTAATCAGCATAATAATCTCTGAATTAATATTTTTGATATGAATGGAGTAATATTAGAATTTCTTAAATAAATTTATGGAAAGAGTTCATGTCGAACGAAGTGAGGACTAAATGGAAGGGAGCCATCAATTTATTTTAGAAATTCTTAGATTACGTATTGAATCGAAAAAAATATTAATTTAGAGATTATTATGATAATTGTTATATTATACTGACTCCCCATTCTAAAGACTTTTTAGATAGTAATGGTATAAAATACAACTATCAAAAAATGTGAGGAGAAAAGTATGAATTGCAAAAAATTATATAAAACAATAGAAATTACAGATTTAAAAGACATGTTAAACAAAACAAGAAAAATATATGGAGAAAAAATAGCATACAAAATAAAAACAGAAAAAGAAAAATATATTGAAATCACACATGAACAAGTAAGAAACATGGTAGATTGCTTAGGAACTCAACTAATCAACATGGGATTAAAAAATAAAAGAATAGCCATAATTGGAGAAAACAGATATGAATGGGAAATAGCTTATTTATCAGTAGTTTGTGGAACAGGAATAGTAGTTCCATTAGACAAATCTTTACCAGAAAATGAGTTAGAATCATTAATAGAACGTTCAGAAGTTGAAGCTATATTTTATTCTAAAAAATATGAAGATGTACTAACTAAAATAAAATATAAACAATCAAACAAATTAAAGCACCTAATTTCGATGGATAATACCGAAAATAACGAAGGAATTTATTCACAGGAAGAATTAATTAAACAAGGAGAAAAACTTCTTAAAAACGGAAATAGAAAGTTTGTTGATGCAAAAATAGAACCAGAAAGTATGAGTATAATGTTATTTACATCAGGAACAACATCAAATGCCAAGGTAGTAGCACTTTCACATAAAAATATATGCTCAAATTTGATGGATATAGGAAGTATTTTAGATGTGACATCTGAGGATACATTACTTTCAATATTGCCAATTCATCATGTTTTTGAATGCACAGTTGGATTTTTATTTTCTCTATATAAGGGAGCAAGAACTGTATTTTGTGATGGCTTAAGACATGTAGTAGACAACCTAAAAGAATATAATGTAAGTGTTATGGCATGTGTTCCAGGAATATATGAAAGAATATTTTCAATGATTGAAAAACAATTAAAAGAAACTGGAAAACTAAATGATCTATTAGAGAAAAAAGAAAAATACGAAAAACTTTCAATGGAAGAAAGAAAAGAAGAATTTAAAGAAGTACATGATATTTTAGGTGGAAATATAAAGTTATTAATTAGTGGTGCAGCATCTTTAGATCCTAATGTAGAAGAAAAATATAATTTAGTTGGGCTAAATTTAGTTCAAGGCTATGGACTTACAGAAACGTCGCCTGTTGTGGCTGTTGGAACAAAAAAAGAAAGAAAAATAGGTTCAATTGGTAAAGCAGTTCCAAGTGCTAAAGTAAAACTTGTAAATGTTAACAAAGATGGAATGGGAGAACTTGTTGTAAGTGCTCCAAGTGTAGCTTTGGGATATTACAATGATTCGAAAGCAACAAAAGAAGCATTTAAGGGTGAATGGTTTTACACAGGTGATTTGGCAAAAATAGATGAAGAAGGTTATATATTTATTTGTGGAAGAAAGAAAAGTGTTATTGTATTAAAAAATGGTAAAAATATATTCCCAGAAGAGATGGAAAATTTAGTTAATAAAATTGAAGGGGTAAAGGAATCTTTTATATTTGGAAAACAACAATCAGAAAGCCAAGATGATATAAAAATAAATGTAAAAATTGTTTTTGACAGAGAAGTTGTAAAAGAAGCATACAAGGTAAATACTGATGAAGAAATATATTCAGAGTTTGCTAAGAAAATTAAAGAAATAAATAGTAAAATGCCAAGATATAAATCAATAAAAGGTATTTTGTTAACAGAAAAACCATTAATAAGAACGACAACAAATAAAATAAAAAGGCAGGCAAATTTAGATGAAATTAACAAAGCTTAAAACCAAATACATGGGAAGAAATTTTATATATTATAATGAAATTGATTCAACACAAAAGGAAATTTGGAGAAGAATAGAAAAAAATGAAATAGAAAATGGTACAGCAGTAATGGCAGAGTTTCAAACAAAAGGTGTTGGTACTCATGGAAGAATATGGCATACAGACGAAAGCGAAAATATAGCATTTTCATTTTTTGTAAAAACAAATTGTACTCAAAATAAATTACAAGGATTAACAATTGAAATTGCGCAAATTATAGTTGATATTTTTAAAGAAAAATATAATGTGAAAATTGATATAAAAACTCCAAATGATCTTATTATTAAATACAAAAAAACAGGGGGAATATTAACAGAGAGTAAGATGCAAGGGGAACTTGTTAAATTTTTGGTAATAGGGTTAGGAATAAATACTTCAAAAATGAATTTTACAAAAGATATTGAAGACATTGCTACATCAATTAAAAAATCATATGGCATAGAAGTTGACAGAGATTTTGTATTATCGGAATTTTGTAATAGATTTGAGGAAGCATTAGAAAGGAGATTAAAAAAATGAAAATAGGATTTTTATTTCCAGGTCAGGGATCTCAATCAGTTGGAATGGGAAAAGATTTGTATGACAATTATGAACAAATAAGAAATGTATACAAAATGGTAGAAAATGAAACAGAAATTGATATAGCTAAAATTTCATTTGAAGGACCTGAAGAAATTTTAAACACAACTAAAAATACGCAGTTAGCAGTTTTAACAGAAAGTCTAGGAATATTAGAGATATTAAAAGAAAATAATATAAGGCCAGAAATGATGGCAGGTTTAAGCCTTGGGGAATATACTGCACTTATTGCAAGTCAAACATTCAATATTTTAGATGGAATAAAATTGGTTTGCAAAAGAGGAGAAATAATGCAAAACTATGTACCTAAAGGAAATTGGAAAATGTCTGCTATTATGGGAATGAGTGAAAAGGATTTAGAAGAGGTTGTAAAAAAAGTAACAGAAGGATTTGTTGCGATTGCAAATTATAATACAAAAGGACAAATAGTGATTTCAGGAGATGAAAATGGGATTTTGGAAGCTGAAAAAATTGCAAAAGAATTAGGTGCAAAGAAAGTTACAAGATTAAACACAGCTGGACCATTTCATACTAGCAAATTATCAGTATGTTCAGAAAAACTACTAGACGAACTTAAAAATATAACAACTAATAATGAAAAAAACAATGTCGTAAAAAATATAGATGGTAAATTATATAGTGAAAATGATGACATTAAAGAAATTTTGGCAAACCATATTAAAAATCCAGTAAAATTTACAACTGTTTTACAAACAATGTATGACTCTGGAATAGATACTTTTATTGAAATTGGACCAGGAAGAACTTTAAGTGGATTTGTAAAAAGAATGAAATTTGAAAAACCAGTTAAAATTATGAATATAAATAATGTTCAAAGTTTAGAACAAGTAATAAAGGAGATAAAAGAGAATGGATAAAGTAGCTTTTGTAACAGGAGGAACAAGAGGAATAGGAAAACAAATAGCAATAAATTTAGCTAAAGCAGGATATGATATAGCTATAAATTATAGAGAGGAAAACGAAGCTTTAAAAGAAACAAAAATTGAGATTGAAAAACAAAATGTAAACTGTTTTCCTGTAAAAGGTGATGTTTCAGTATTTGAAGATTGTGAGCAAATGGTAAAAGAAATTATAGATCAATTTGGAAAAATAGATGTACTTGTTAATAATGCTGGAATTACAAGAGATATGCTTATATTAAGAATGAAGGAAAAAGACTTTTCTGATGTTATAAATGTAAATTTAATTGGAACATTCAATGTAACTAAAAATGTAGTTCCATATATGGCAAAAAAGCGTAATGGAAGGATAATAAACATATCATCAGTAGTTGGTATAAGTGGAAATGCAGGACAAACAAACTATAGTAGTTCTAAAGCTGGAATAATTGGCTTTACCAAAAGTTTAGCAAAAGAATTAGGCTCAAGAAATATTCTAGTTAATGCAGTAGCACCAGGTTTTATAAAAACTCAAATGACTGATGTTTTAAAAAATGAAGTAAAGGAAGAAATAAGTAAAAACATACCATTAAAAAGAATTGGAAATGCAGAAGATGTTGCAAATGTAGTAGAGTTTTTAGCATCTGATAAAAGTTCATATATAACAGGTCAAGTTATAAATGTAGATGGTGGCATGTTAATGTAAAAAGATTTGATATAAAAAGGAGAAATTAAGAAATGAAAAGAAGAGTTGTAATAACAGGCTTTGGAGCAATAACTCCGATTGGAAATAATGTAGAAGAAATGTGGCAAGGTATAAAAGATAAAAAGTGTGGAATTGATAATATTTCTTTATTTGATGCATCAACTTTTAAAACAAAATTAGATGCAGAAGTTAAAAACTATAATCCATTAGACTATTTTGAGGCTAAACAAGCTAAAAGATTAGACAGATGTTCACAATTTGCTTTAATTGCTTCAAGAGAAGCAGTTAAAACAAGTGGAATAACAAAAGAAAACACGGATTTTAATAAAGTTGGAATATTTGTAAGCTCTGGTATTGGTGGAATTAGAACAATTCAAGAACAATGTAACATTAATTTTACAAAAGGAAATAAAAGAATATCACCAATGTTTATACCTATGTCAACTGCAAATATGCCTGCTGGAAATATTTCAATTGAATTTGGATTTAAAGGAGAATCAATTTCTATATTAACAGCATGTGCATCATCAACACATGCAATAGGGGAAGCATATAAAACAATAGCTTTAGGACAAGAAGATGTGATTTTAGCAGGTGGTACTGAAGCAGCGATTAGTGAAGTTAGTGTTGCAGGATTTGAAAATATGAAAGCATTATCAAATTCAGAAGACAAGAATAGAGCAAGTATACCATTTGACAAAGAAAGAAACGGATTTGTTATTGGTGAAGGTGCTGGAATTTTAGTTTTAGAAGAATTAGAACATGCTAAAAAAAGAAATGCTAAAATATATGGAGAAATAGTTGGATTTGGTTCAACAACAGATGCATATCATATTACATCACCTGCGCCAGATGGAGAAGGGGCAGCAAATGCAATTATAAGGGCCATAGAAAATGCACAAATTACTACAGCAGATATAGATTATATAAATACACATGGCACATCAACACATTTAAATGATTTGACAGAAACAAGAGCAATAAAACAAGTATTTAAGGAAAATTCTAAAAAGGTAAAAATAAGCTCTACAAAATCAAATATGGGACACTTACTTGGAGCTGCAGGAGCAGTAGAAGCAATTATATGTATAAAATCAATGGAAGAATCTTTGATTCCACCAACCATAAATTACAAAGAAAAAGATGAAGAATGTGACTTGAATATAGTTCCAAATGAACCAATAAAAAAAGAGCTTAAATATGTAATGTCAAATTCATTAGGATTTGGCGGACATAATGCATGTATTATAATGAAAAAGATGGGAGAAGAAGAGTAAATGGAATATGACAAAATTAAAAAACTGATGGATGATATGGGGAATTCTAAATTAACAAGTATAGATATAGATTTCCCAGATGGAACAAAAATAAGCATGAAAAAAGATGCGGTTCAAGAAAAAATTGTAGTTGCAGAAACTACAACAGATATTGTAAAAGAAGAAAAAGAAAAAACTCCTGAAATTAGTAAGCCTTCAGGAAATATTGTTAAATCACCTATGGTTGGAACATTTTATTTAAAACCATCTCCAACATCTGAACCATATGTTGAAATAGGAAAAACAGTACAAAAAGGAGACACACTTTGTATAATAGAAGCAATGAAATTAATGAATGAAATAGAATCAGAATATCAAGGAAAAATAAAAGAAATATTAGTAGAAGATGGTAAACCAGTAGAATATGGAACTGAATTATTTATAATAGAATAGGAGAAAAATATGTTAGGAAAAGAAGAAATAAAAGAAATAATACCACAAAGAGAGCCATTTTTAATGATAGATGAGGTTGAAGAATACACACCAGGTATTTCAGCAATTGCATATAAAAATGTAGATGAAAATGAATGGTATTTTAAAGGACACTTTCCAGGAAATCCTATTATGCCAGGGGTTTTAATTGCAGAGTCTTTAGCTCAAACAGGAGCTGTTGCAATATTATCACAAGAAGAAAATAAAAACAAAAATGCGCTATTTGGGGGAATTGACAAAATGAAATTTAAAAAACAAGTAATTCCTGGAGATAGATTAAAACTAGAAGTAAAAATCATAAAAAGAAAAGGTCCAATAGGTATAGGAGAAGGAATAGCAACTGTAGATGGAAAAGTAGCAGCAAAAGGAGAATTTACCTTTGCGGTAGTCTAAATTTAAAGATGGGAGTTGAAACACTTGAATAAAATATTAATTGCAAATCGTGGAGAAATAGCTGTAAGAATAATAAGAGCTTGTAGAGAAATGAATATAAAAACTGTTGCTGTATATTCAGAAGCAGATAAAGAAGCACTTCATACAAAACTTGCAGATGAAGCTATATGCATAGGACCTGCAAACTCAAAACAAAGCTATTTAAATATAAAAAATATTATAGAAGCAGCCAATATAACTAAAGCAGATAGTATCCATCCTGGATTTGGCTTTTTATCTGAAAATTCTAATTTTGCCAAAATATGTGAAGAATCAAATATAAAATTTATAGGACCAAAATCACATGTAATAGATTTGCTTGGAAATAAGTCAAATAGTAAGGAATTAATGAAAAAAGAAGGAGTACCAGTAATACCTGGTTCAGATGGAAGTATAAAAAACTTAAAACAAGCTATATTGGTTTGTGAAAAAATAGGATATCCAATACTACTCAAAGCTGCTGCAGGTGGTGGAGGAAAAGGAATAAGAATAGTTAATTCCTTTGAAGAACTTGAATCAAATTATAATATAGTAAAACAAGAAGCTAAAAATTCATTTAATGATGATGAAATTTACATAGAAAAATTTGTTGAAAATCCAAGACATGTGGAAATTCAAATATTAGCAGATGAATATGGAAATGTAATTCATTTAGGAGAAAGGGATTGTTCAATACAAAGAAATCATCAAAAAATAATAGAAGAAACACCTTCAACTATTCTTGATGAAAAACTTAGAAATAAAATGGGAAATGCTGCTATAAAAGCCACTAAAGCTGCAGGATATACAGGAGTTCGGAACAGTAGAATTTTTGGTGGATAAAAATAAAAATTTTTATTTCATGGAAATGAACACAAGAATTCAAGTAGAGCATCCTATAACAGAAATGAGAACAAGAATAGATTTAGTAAAAGAACAAATTAGGGTAGCTGCAGGCGAAAAATTAAAATTCAAGCAAAAAGACATAGAATTTTATGGCCATTCTATTGAATGTAGAATAAATGCCGAAAATCCAAGCAAAAATTTTATGCCTTCTCCAGGAAAAATATTAGAAATGAATTTACCAGGTGGGAATGGTGTAAGAGTTGATACTGCAATATATAATGGCTATACAATACCACCATATTATGATTCTATGATTGCTAAAATTATTACTTTTGGAGCTAACAGAAATGAAGCTTTAAGTAGAATGAAAAGAGCACTAGAAGAAACTGTAATTGATGGCATTGATACTAATGTTGATTTTTTACTTTCTATAATTACAAAGCCTGATTTTATAAGAGGTAATTTTGATACATCTTTTATTGAACACATTGATATATAAATAATTTTTAGAATATAAACTTTTCATTACATTACTCGGTTTATTACGAAATTTAAGAAATTCTAATTTATTTTAGGGCACCCTTCCACTAAAGTGAACTCTTTCCATAAAATTGCATAAGAATTTCTAAAATTTCTTCATGCACATTCGTAATTTCATTTAAAGTTTATATTTCTAAAAATTACGAAATTTTGTAAGAAAGGAAATAATCAAATTTAATTGATTGTACAAATAATATGATTGTTGATAAAATTAAAAAAAGAGAAACAAATAATATAATAAACAAGAAAAATAAAGTTGACATACCAGTTGGTAAATGGATTAAATGCGATAATTGCAAAGAAATTCAATATAAAGAAACTGTAAGAGAAAACTTAAGCATATGCCCAAATTGTGGTCATTATTTTAGAATGCATATAGGAAGAAGATTGCAACTAGTTTTAGATGAGGGAACATATAAAAGATTTGAATTAAATATAGATACAACAAATCCATTAGGATTAGAAGATTATCCAAAAAAAATAAAAACTCTACGAGAAAAAGTAAAACTAGAAGAAGCCGTAGCTTGCGGAACAGGAAAGATTAATGGAGAAGAAGTAGTTATATGTGTAATGGATAGTGCTTTTTTAATGGGAAGTATGGGAGCTGTTGTTGGAGAAAAAATAACATATAGCATCGAAAAAGCAATACAATTGAAATTGCCTCTAATAATATTTACAGTATCAGGAGGAGCCAGAATGCAAGAAGGAATAATATCACTTATGCAAATGGCGAAAACAACTGCAGCTTTAACCAAATTAGATGAAGCAGGTTTATTATATATATCAGTACTAACAGACCCAACATATGGTGGAGTTACAGCATCTTTTGCAACACTTCGGAGATATAATAATAGCAGAACCAAAAGCAAGAATTGGATTTGCAGGCCAAAGAGTAATAGAACAGACAATTGGAGAAAAACTGCCAAAGGATTTTCAAACAGCCGAATTTTTATTAGAACATGGTTTTGTAGACAAAATAGTTGAAAGAAAAGATTTAAAAGAAACATTATACAAACTAATAAAATTGAATCAAAATTAAATTGAGTATCTCAATTGTTAGAAGGAAAGGAATAAATTTTGAAATGAAAAAAAATATTATATCAGCTTGGGAAAAAGTAGAAATAGCAAGAAATCCTAAAAGAAAAACAGCTTTAGAATATATAGAAAACATTTTTGATGATTTTATAGAACTTCATGGAGATAGACACTTTTCAGACGATAAGGCAATGGTTTGTGGGCTAGCTAAAATTGGAAAACAAAATTATACAATAATTGCTGAACAAAAAGGTAGAACTACAAAAGAGAATATAGAAAGAAATTTTGGAATGCCAAACCCTGAAAGCTACAGAAAAGCTATTAGATTTATGAAACAAGCAGAAAAATTTAATAGACCAATAATTACCTTTATTGATACTAAAGGAGCATATCCCGGAATAGGAGCAGAAGAGAGGGGACAGGGGGAAGCAATTGCTAGTTCAATGTTTGAAATGGCAAAAGTAAATGTACCTGTTATTTCAATAGTAATAGGAGAAGGATCATCAGGAGGGGCTTTAGCAATTGGTGTTTCAAATAAAATTTATATGATGGAACATGCAATATATTCTATACTTTCACCAGAAGGATATAGCAGTATTTTGTGGAAAGATTCAACACGATATAAAGAGGCTGCTGAAAAAATGAAACTTACAGCTAAAGATTTATATGATTTAAAAATAATTGACAATGTAATTGAAGAACCAATAAAATATGAAGAAAATACATTTAAAATGATTACAAAGAAATTAAAAGAGTTAATAACAAATGACATAGAAAAAATGAAAAAATTAGATAAAACAGATTTAGTAGAAAACAGATATGAAAAATTTAGGAACATATCAGGTTTTAAGGAGGTATAAAATGTTATTAGAAAATAAGAAAATATTAATAATGGGAATAAGAAATAAATGGAGTATTGCATATGGAATTGCAAAATCAGCATATGAAAATGGAGCAGAGCTTTTATTTACATATATGGGCGAAGAAAATAAAGAAAAAATAGAAAGTTTAATCTCAGAATTCAAAGGAAGTAAAGCATATGTACTTGATGGAGCTTCAGAAGATAATTTGGTAAAAGATGTATTTAGTAAAATAAAGCAAGAAAATGGAAAAGTAGATGGAATAGTTCATGCAATTGCACATGCAAACACAGAAGACTTAAGAAATGACTTTATAAATACTAGTAAAGAAGGATTTGCACATGCTGTAGATGTAAGTGCTTACTCTTTAGTATTAGCTGCAAGAACAGCAAAAGAACTTGATATGTTAAATGAAAATGCAAGTATTGTTACACTTACATATCATGGCTCAACAAAAGTCTTAGAAGGTTATAATGTAATGGGAGTTGCCAAAGCAGCTTTAGAATGCAGTGTTAGATATTTGGCAGAAAATTTAGGTAGAGAAGGAATTAGAGTAAATGCGGTTTCTGCAGGTCCTATAAAAACTCTTTCTGCTAAAGGTATTAAAGATTTTTCTTCTATTTTAACAATTGTAGAAGAAAAGTCTCCTTTACATAGAAATGTTACAACAACTCAAGTTGGAAATATGGCAGCATTTTTACTTAGTAATTCTTCTGAAGCTATTACAGGGCAAGTAATTTATGCTGACAGTGGATACAGTATTATGGGCGTTTAATTATAACTTTGACATTTCTCATTCAAATCAAGTTATAGGTGTATTGAATTTTTTGAGGTAATATGATATAAAATTAAACTAGAGGGAAGTGATAAATTGTGATAGAACTAGAAGAAAACTCTAGAAAACTAGAAAATTTAAACAAGAAAATAAAAGATTTGGGTGAATCTCTTTGACATAGATAAAATAGAAGCAGAACTAAAAGAACTAGAAGATCAAACAATTCAAGAAGGCTTTTGGAATGACAGTAAAACATCTAGTAAAGTTTTAGCTAGGATAAAACAATTAAAATCAAAGTGTACATCATTTAGAAAAATAGAAACAGAAATACAAAACATGTTAGAACTAACTGAATTAGTAGAGCTAGAACCAGATGAAGATGTAGCAAAAGATATATTAAAAAATACTAAGAAAATTGAAAAAGAGCTAGAAAAATTAGAATTAGAAACATTACTATCAGGAAAATATGATGAAAATAATGCAATAGTAACAATACATCCAGGAGCTGGAGGAACAGAATCTCAAGACTGGGCTGAAATGTTGTACAGAATGTATACAAGATGGGCTAATAAAAATAATTATGAGGTAAGAGAATTAGACTATTTAGAAGGTGAAGAAGCTGGACTAAAAAGTGTTACTTTTGAAGTCATTGGACAAAATGCTTATGGATATTTAAAATGTGAAAAAGGAGTTCATAGATTAGTTAGAATATCACCATTTGATGCTGGTGGTAGAAGACATACATCATTTGCATCTGTTGAAGTTTTACCAGAAATAACAGATGATATAGAAATAGAAATAAATCCAGATGACTTAAGAATAGATACATACAGGGCATCTGGTGCAGGTGGACAACACATTAATAAAACATCATCTGCTGTAAGAATAACTCATATTCCAACAAACACAGTAGTAGCTTGCCAATCTGAGCGTTCTCAAATTCAAAATAGAGAGACAGCAATGAAAATGTTAAAATCCAAATTGTTAGATTTGAAAGAGCAAGAACAAAAAGAAAAAATAGAAGATTTGAAAGGTGAACAAAAAGATATAGCATGGGGAAGTCAAATTCGTTCATATGTTTTTTGTCCATATACAATGGTAAAAGATCACAGAACTAATTATGAAGTTCGGAAATGTTGAATCAGTAATGAATGGAGATATAGATGGCTTTATAGAAAGTTATCTAAAGATGAAACTATAATATAAAAAACGAATAAAATATAGGGAGCAGGTTTTAAATAAGACTTTTGCTCTCTATATTTTATTTAAGAGGTGGTCCTAATGGACACAATAGTCCTAAAATTTGGTGGAAGCTCTGTAGCAGATAATGAAAAATTAAACTTAGTAGCAAATATAATAACTAAACTTTATGATAAAGGAAATCGTATAATAGTTGTTTTATCTGCACAAGGAAAAACAACAGACACTTTAATAAATCAAGCCGCAGAATTGTCAGATAACGTAAAATTACGCGAATTAGATACATTATTAAGCTCACGGTGAACAAATATCAATATCAAAATTAGCAATTATTTTAAACGATAGGGGATATGATGCAATAAGTTTAACACGGTTGGCAAGCTGGAATAATTACGAATAAAACAAATCAAAATGCTTTAATTAAAAACATAGATACTTGTAGAATATCAAAAGAACTAGAACAAAATAAGATAGTAATTATAGCGGGATTTCAAGGAATAAATGAAAATGGAGATATTACTACACTAGGAAGGCGGAGGTTCTGATACAACAGCAGTTGCAATTGCCGCTGCAATGCAAGCAGACAAATGTTATATATTTTCCGATGTTGATGGAGTGTACACGGCAGATCCAAATAAAGTTATAAACGCAAAAAAATTAGCTTCTTTGACATATGAAGAAATGCAACAAATTTCAAGTGAAGGAGCTAAAGTATTACACAATAGATGTGTTGAAATAGGCGAAAAATATGGTATTCCTATTATAACTAAATCTACATTTAATAATAAAAAAGGCACTGTAATTTCTGATGCCATAGAAGGAGACTCAGTAAAAAGTATTGTAAAAAACGATGTTTCAAGAATTTCTATAATTGGAAATGGAATTGTTAGAAATTTTAAAGTTATAACTGATGTTCTTGATTTGATAAAAGAAAATAAGCTTCAAATGTTAAATTTTGAAGTCTCTGAAACAAAAATATCAGTTACTTTTAATAGTATTGTTAATGATAAAATTTTAGAAAAAATGCATAAAATGATTTTCGAATAAAAAATTAAGCCAGAGTAAAGTCTCTGGCTATACATATAAATAACTACATAATTTTTGCTGCTTCTTTTGCAAGTTCACTACGAACTGATTCATCTTCTTCAAAATATACTTGCCATGCTAAAGAATTACCTTTCCATATTTCTGAAGCATATGTTATACCATTGTATTTTTCATTTAGTGATCTTTCATCTGTTTGTGAAGGGTCACCTAATAATACAATTTTACAACCTTCTGCTGCTCTTGTTATAATTGTTTTTATTGTTTTGGGCTTAATATTTTGACATTCATCTATAATGTAGATAGCATTTGAAATAGAAGCTCCACGCAATGTTTCTACTGGTTGAATATCAATAATATTATCTTCAAACAATTTAGCAACGGGATCTTCATTACTTGAAGAATCATTGTTTTTATTTTTCTTAGAATCTTTTTTTAATAAAATTCGCAAGTTATTTTTAAATCCAATGATATATGGATCAGCTTTATTCATGATTTCTCCAGGTAAGTATCCTAATTCATTAGCATGAATAGGAGCTCCAATTAAGATTTTATCATAAACATGTTCTTCGCCGGGCTTAATAGTTTTTTCCAAATCTACTGCAAGTGATAAAAAAGTTTTTCCTGTACCTGCAGGACCTTTAACAATAACTAAAGGAGCTTTTTGTGGATCTGTAAGTAGAGCTTCCTTTAACATCAATTGCCCAGAATTTTTAGTTTTTTGGGAATATGGATGAATATCCTTAAATACCAATTCAACTAAGCAATTACCATCAAAACGAGTAAGTGCTGACTTTTGTGGATTATCCATTCCTTTTAGTGTAACAAACATATTTTGTTGAAGCTTTTGTTGAATTCCTTCAGGCAAAAGATTTACAGATATTTTTTTATCACTGTAAAACTTATCTATCAATGAATCTTCCACCGGACAAGTTAATCTTCCAGAATATTGTTCGGTTAATGCAGGAAAAATCTCATCTTTAAAGTTTTGAGCTTCAATTCCTACTTGTTTAGCTTTTATTCTAAAAGAAGTTTTTCGGCTAATGATAATAACCTTTTCATTATTTCTTTTTAAGCCTAAAGCTATTTGTAAACAACGTTTATCATAGTTGTTTAAATCTGGAAATTTTTTTAATGATCCATGATCTTCTTTAAAATGATTAGAATCAATTAGTTGCAATATTGAACCATTTGATTGTTTACAACCATTTTCTACTAATTCATTAGCATCAAAAGTTTCGATATATTCCAAAACTTTAATAGCTAACTTCGACTTTTCATCTGGTTTTCTTGCTGCCTTTTCTAATTCATCAATAGTTTCCATTGGAATTACAACTTTGTTGTTTTTTCCAAAACTTACCAAAGCATCTGGAACAGATGTTAGTGAACCTGCTCTTACTAAAAATGTCTTGCCTATCGCTGTCATAAAATTTTCCTCCTGTGTATATATATAGTTATTATATAAAAGTAGATAATCACTAAAATTTTAGTAATTAAATTATACTTTTACATAATTGATATTATACACTAAAAATTAACATAATGCAATTACTTTTGACTAAAATTAGCTTTTAAGTGGGTTTTCACGATATATTTAGTTCTAAAAAAGACAAACTCTGAATATATATAATTTAGTAAGGTGAACAAGGAGGAAGGAAAAATGGCAATAGAAGAAAGAAAAACAATAAGTACAGGAGTTATTCAAAATCTTATATTAGAAAATAGGGGAAAGCTAAGTATTTCCGGAGTATTAGATGTCTTAAGTTTTGATGATCAAATAGTAATTGTTGAAACAGAATTAGGTTTGTTAACAGTAAAAGGAGAAAATTTAAGAATTAATAAATTAAGTATAGACACATCAGAAGTAATTGTTGAAGGCGACATAGCTTCACTAGTATATAGTGAAAACAAAGGAACAGATAAAACAAAAGGAAGTTTAATAAGTAAAATATTCAAATAAAAAAGGAGTATAAAAAGATGATAATAAACCAATCTTATTTATTTGCAATTTTTATGATAAATGGTATTATCATAGGAATTTTATTTGATATATTTAGAATATTAAGAAAAATAATAAAAACAAGTGATATGTTTACATATTTAGAAGATATCATTTTCTGGATTTTAACCGGAGCTACTATATTATATAGTGCCTTCGTTTTTAACAACGGTCAAATTCGATTATTTATGTTTTTAGCTATAATATTAGGCTGCTTCATATATATGATTCTTTTAAGCTCAAAAGTAATAAAAATAAATGTTACAATAATAAACTTTATAAAACAAATATTGATAAAAATATTAAAAATACTTGCTTTGCCATTTCAATATATTTATAAATTATTAAGGAAAATACTGTTAAATCCTATAGTTTTGGTATTTATTAATATAAGAAAAAAATTTATATATTTCTACAAGAAAATATCAAATAATTTAAAAATAAAACAAAAAGACAAAAATAAAATAAAAATTTAGAAAAATAAGAAGGATTTTTTTAGTTTTTGTAGAAATATATAAATATGGTATCCGTAAGGAGTTATACATTAGAATTGGAGAGAATAACTTATGAAAAAAAATAAAAAAATATACAGAAACATTTTAATATTAATAATAGGAGCATATGTTATATTAACACTATTTAACCAACAAAAAATACTTAATCAATATACACAAGACAACAAAGATCTAGCACAAAAAATAGAACAAGAAAAAGAGACAAAGGAAGAATTAGCAAAGAAAAAAGAAGATGTTAATTCACTAGATTTTATAGAACAAACAGCTAGGGAAAAGTTAGATATGTATTATCCAAATGAGAGAGTTTATATAGACCAAGGAATGTAATATAGGCACATTCCTTTATTTTTTTTGCTTTTTTTGGTATCTAGGGGTTTCAAAAATGCAAAAAATATGCTATAATAGTTCTGTGAAAAATATTTATAGTCTAAAAAATTCCCAAGTATGAAAAAATAACAAAAAAATAAATAAAAATAGAAAAATTTGTAATAGGAGGTATTGATGTTGAATTTCGATAAATTAACATTAACAGAATTAAAAGAATTAGCTAAAGAAAACAATATAAAAAATATTTCAAAACTAAAAAAAGATGAATTAATAACAGTACTAAAACAAATATTAGGTGATAACACAAATACAGAAAAGAAAGAAAAAAAAGAAACTCATTATGACAAAAATGGGGACCCTATCGTAGACTACAAATTAACTAATGAAGGCGATGAAATAGTTGAAGGTATATTAGATATCTTACCTGATGGCTACGGATTTTTAAGGGGTGAAAATTTCTTATCTAGTGACAAAGATGTATATGTTTCAATGGTACAAATAAAAAGATTTAGATTAGACACAGGTGATATAGTAAAGGGAATATCAAGATATAGAGAAGGTGAAAAATTCCCATCTTTAATCTTTGTTGGTGAAGTTAATGGAGAACATCCAGAAAAAGCAATGAAAAGAAAAAGATTTGATGAATTAACACCAATATATCCAAATGAAAGAATAAAATTAGAAACTATACCAACAGACTATGCTACTAGAATGATTGACTTAATAAGCCCTATTGGAAAAGGTCAAAGAGGAATGATAGTTGCACCACCTAAAGTAGGAAAAACAACATTATTAAAGAAAATAGCAAACAGCATAAGTCAAAATAATCCTGAAATAGAATTGATAGTTTTACTAATAGATGAAAGACCAGAAGAAGTTACTGACATGAAACGTTCTATAAAAGGCCAAGTAATACATTCAACATTTGATGAATTACCTGATCATCATGTAAAAGTGGCTGAAATGGTAATTGAAAGAGCTAAAAGACTAGTAGAACATGATAAAGATGTTGTAATATTATTAGACAGCATTACTAGATTAACAAGAGCATATAACTTAGTAATTCCTTCATCTGGAAGAACTTTATCAGGAGGTATTGATCCAGCAGCTTTACACAAACCAAAGAAATTCTTTGGAGCTGCAAGAAATATAGAATTTGGCGGAAGTTTAACAATTCTTGCTACATCTTTAATTGATACAGGAAGTAGGATGGATGACGTCATATTTGAAGAATTTAAAGGAACAGGAAATATGGAAGTACACTTAGATAGGAAATTATCTGAAAAACGTATTTTCCCAGCTATTGATATTAATAAATCTGGAACTAGAAGAGAAGATTTATTATTGACTAAAAAAGAAATGGATACAGTTTTTGCATTAAGAAAAGCAATGAATAGTATGCCTGTAGCTGATGTTACTGAGCAGGTTATAAGCCAAATGACTCAAACTAAAAATAATGATGAATTTATTGATAAGATGGAAAATTATTTGGTTAAATTCAAATAAACGGGAAATAAGGGAAGAGCTTATGCTTTTCTCTTTTATATATTATTAATTTTACACAAAATCAAAGTAATACAACCAGCTTGGAGCATTGAAAAGTGTAAAAACAGTAAAATAATTGATAATAAAAAATAGCAATTTCTTGTTTGAATTGGAGGGAAAAAATGAGTTTTTCATATACTAGAAAAATAAACTATTATGAAACAGATAAAATGGGAG
>OLNW01001747.1_pt1 | contig 20476 bp, 26 predicted proteins | sample 1672121 | NCBI WGS metagenome assembly OLNW01 (sample SAMEA3136648, study PRJEB25190) | human gut metagenome
CACCTTCTATTATTGTATTAAATTAGAAACATTTTGATTAATATTTTTTTATCATTTTATATAAATTTTTATTATTGTATAGCTAAAAACATAAAAACGACCTTTTGATAAGTCGCTTATTTTCTTATATGGTAGTCTGTACGGATGACTATAATAACTTATTTTAATATTTTTATTGATATTTTGTATTATTTTTTATAAATTATGTGTAATTTTTTATACTTTTTTTAGTTTTGGGAGTTTTTTGGGAGTTTAATTACCAAATTTTACCATTGAAAAAATTAACAAATTTTGGTAAATTAAATAAAGCAAAGAAGTAGTTGGTTGTATGATGTATAATTTCATTATTTGTGATGATAGCAAATATTTTAATGACAGTTATCAAAAAGTGATAGTTGATGTAGCAAATATTTTAAATATTAAATTTTGTATACACTCTTTCTCTATATATAATGATAAATTAAAAGAATTAATTTATGATAATAGTATAGAAAATAAAATCTATATTTTAGATTTACTTTTGCCAATCGTGCCTGGCGATAAAATTGGCAGAATAATACGCGAAACTGATATGGCTAGTTTTATCATATTTATAACTTCGTTTCATTCAGAATTCGAGGATATCATTGTGAATGGTGAATATTTCTATTTAAAATTTATAGATAAAAAGGGTAATTTTCAAGAGGTATTATTTGATACTTTAAAAAGAAATATTGAAAAAAAGAAAAGTATTGAAACATTAAAAATAGAAATTAAGAATCAATTTTATCAAATTGTCCCAAACAATATAACTTACATATGCACTGAGGATAGAAAAATAGTAATACATAATATTTATAATGATAATATTACTATTTCAACAACTTTAAGTCATATACACGAATTACTACCTAATCATTTTATGCTAAGTAAAAATTGTTGCTTAATCAATATAAAAAGAATATCTAATATAGACAAAAATGAGAGAATAATATATTTTAATAATGATGATAAAACAAATTTAGTTTCTAAATCTTATTTAAATAAGATTATCAAAGAACTTAATAAAGTAAAAGGCTAGATTAAACTAGCATTATATACTTAGCATGTACATCATTAATTCTTCATCACTTATTATTTCTTCAAATAGGAACATATAATCACCTCCTATTTATATAATACGATGTTTTTTATTAAACTCCTTTTTTGAATATAAAAATTCGAAGTAAATATCTACTTTGAAAATTAAATAGCATAATATGCATTATAAATTAACTAAATTAGAATTAAAAATAACTAATGAATTAATTATTCTTTAATTCATTATACTTTTAATTGTATTTTACCATTTTTAGGTTATATTATTGTTTTTTTGTTCATAATATTATTGAGCTTAGGATACGCGCGTCGCCCTAGGCCTTTTTAATCATTACCCAATTTTTTGGAAAACCCATTGCATTAAATATTCTATTACAATCAATATGTGTAATCTTTTGTTCCAAACTTCTCATTCTTCCATTTATTTTGTTACACATATTATTAAATTCATCTGCTGGTAATAATATTTTTAATACAATAATTAGGCTAAACAAATCATTTTTTCCATTCTTATATCTTCCATCATTCAATGGAATTTCTAGTATACTATGAATATTTGTATCTGGAATGTCTTGATTACATTTAGAATTATATATTCTTTCATCATGGGCACATAAATTTCTATAATAGGCCAATGTTTTAATATATTGATTTAAATCTTCTTCTTTTATATCCCAGTGCTTTGAAACTTTAATTCTTATTGATTGATCCATTAAACTATAGAATTGACTAAGTCTACCTAAAGTAATAGCATTAACTAAAACCCATAATGGAACAAAACCATAATTCAACATATAATGATTAATATATGTTTTTTTAGATATAGAACGTGAAATGTCATTTTGGATGTTAGTTAATAAGGTTTGAATTTGTTCAATTCTTTCTTGATATTTTTTTAATGTGCACCCACTACCCTTTAACGTTTCAAAATTGCTTAGTTTTAAATAATTATCATTGCCATATTTTTCAGAAAAATTATATGCAATTAGTGAACGCAAGATATTTTCCACTTTCAAAATTTGTTTAAATAATATGTTCTTTAATATTCTATCAAAATCATACAATGCATATATTTCTTCAAACGTTGCATTAGGTATAAAACTATCCTTTGTTCCTGAAGTAATAAATAAGTCTCTATATCCATTTATTATGTTGTAATAATTATCTTCCCTCAATTTTTGAATAGCAAAATTCTCATCATTAATTTTTAATCCTCTAGCCTTTAATAATTCAATTTGTTCATCATATGATTTAAATTCTTTCATAGTAATTGCACCTCCAAAAACGAAAAAGGCTTTGGCCCACGCGGGTAACCAAAGCTCAATCACACTTTAATTATATATAATAAAATTGTATTTTGTCAACTATTTGCAATCATTTTACAATTGTTTATACATATAAATACTTAATTACCAAGTATATAATATCATTTTAATCAATAAAATGCAAATAAAAAAGGCTAGCATTTTACTGCTAGCCTATAACTATCTTTTGACCTGGATATATCAAATCAGGATTATCTATATTATTAATCTCTGCTAATCTTTGATAAGTTGTATTATACTTACTTGCTATACTACTTAATGTATCGCCTTTTTGAACTATGTACACGGTTTCTTTAGAACTATTATATAATTCGTTAACTCTTTCTTGTACCTCATCATAATTATATCCAGCATTTGTTAATCTATCATATCTATCTTGACCATTTCCCCATTTACCTTCTAAAACCTCTTGTGCTAATTCATCAACTGTTTTTTTATTCTCTTCAAATTCAGCATCTGGATAAATAAATCCTTGAAATGTATAAGAACTTCCCATGTAATAATTTGGTGCATTTAAAGTTTTTGTATAAAATTTTGAGCCACCATATGCACTATTTGAAGTAATTATTGAGCCATCACTATTGATTTTCTCAACAACAGCAACATGACCATATCCATCATTTGAATTATGGGCTTGTCCTTTTCTCCAACAAATAATAGCGCCCAATTTTGGTGTTACCCCCCTTTTATAACCATCGTTATAATCATACCAATTTTCTGCATTTCCTTTACTTAAATTTGGTCTAATTCCTGTAATTTCGTAAAATCTACCCCATGAATATCCTACACAGTTAGGTAATACCGAATTGCCATTAATCACAAGACACTCATTTAATCCACCGTTTGTATTCTTTATATAATATTTATTATCACTAGTTGGCTCTGTTAATCTTTCAATAAATTTCATAATTATTTACCTTCTTTCTTACCATTAAAATTACTTAATCCATTTGCACCAAGTGAGATTGATATACCACTTAACGCATATAAAATTATATCTACTGTTTTAAAATTACCTGTTACAGCATTTACTACTGTTAGTAATATAAATGCTACTATAAAACTCCAATATTTAGTTGGTATTTTTTCTATAAGCTTTAAATCTTTAGTAAATTCAACAACCATAAATACTATTGTTACAAACGTAGCATAAGTTGTTAATATATCCCATGTTATAAATTGTTCCATTAAATCTTACCTTCTTTCAATAATTTTTCAAAATGATCATGAACATATGAATTGCCACCTAGAACTTTATACCTATCATATAGTTCATGTGCATTTAATTTTTGTATATCTGATTTTTCAATTCCACTTTCAACATCATTTATAAAATTTACTAAATCAGTTTTTATGCTTGATAATTCAAATTCATCTATTTTCTTATTAGTTGGCTCTACAAGCCATTTTTTTACTGTGACTAGTATTGTTCCACAACTTGCGATTAAGGTGGCTAATTGTGGTATTAAATCTATTAATTTATCCATTTCTTCACCACCTAGTCTGTTGTTTTATAAATAATGGTTGTACTATATTGGTTACTCGCAGAATCTCCGTAATATAAAGGACTACCATAATGAATATTCATATTTCCATTTGTATTAATGGTTACACGTGATGTATCACCTTTGGCATTAAGTCCACCATATAAGTATGCAATAATATCACTTGCTGCTTTTGGCAAATTAGAAATTATTATCGCACCGTGTGGTATATCTTTTTTAAAAGCAATAGCATGAATATTTAAAAAAACTATATTTCCTATTTTAAAACAAATATAATTTAAATCAGATGAATATACATATTCTTCATTGAAGCTAATATTTATTGGTTCCATTAATAGTTTTTTTTGAACTTCTTCTAAATTTAAATATGGTACACATGGTGTTGCTGTTGAGCCTTCATCTAATTGTATATTGTCAATACTTCTTTCGTTTGTATCTGCATTACTATTTGTACTACACATAAACATTATACCGACAATATTTGTCGTTGCCGTAAAACTAAATGAGTATGTTGTATTTGCTTCAATAATATGGGATTTGTCATATCCATTATTATAATCATCTTGCCAAATATCCATTGTTCTGACTAAAGTAAATTGTACATTATAGTTACAAGAATTTTTAAAAGATAAAGTATATTCTTTCCCAATCTCTAGTGATTTACTTAATATTAAATTAAATCCAGCATATTGTTCTACTTTAGCTTTATATTTTACACCATTAGATGTAGTATTAATATAATCCATTGATTGTATCCATGCTATTTCTTTTAAACCTGCCTTATTTCTACTAACAACATTACTCACTCTAGCAACACTATCAGTCTCTACTGCATTTGCTATTCCATTTTCCATGTGGTTTAAATCTTCTGCGAGAATAGGTGTTTCTCCTATTTCATCATCTTTCCATGTTTTTGGACTATACATTATTTATCACCATCCTTTTTTTCTTTTTTTGCTAATTCTTCTCGTTCTTTTTCTATTTGAGTTATTTTAATGTTATGAACTTCATTTAATATTCCACTTAGTAGCATTTCGACTATTGTAAATGGTAAGTCATATTTCTTATTTATTTCATTTATTGTATTTACATATTCTTGTTTTGCTTTTTCTATTTTTAAATCTATTGACATATTTTTTCCTCCAAAATTTTAATTTTGTCTTTTAACTTTTGAATTTGCCATGTATTTAATGCGATTAATTCATCTTTGCTTAAACTGTAATACCTATCATTTTCATTTTTATACACAATTGACATTTTATCTTTTAGATTTTCTTTTTCATTTTTCAAGACTTCTTGTGCTATAAATCCGATATGTTTATGTTCTAAGTCATTATTAAAATAATAAGTTCTTGGTTGTAACTTATTGAAAAATTCTTCATAATCATCATTAATATCTTCAATTGTATTTTTTAGATTCTCATCTGACACACTTATTAATTTAGACCAATAAACACTATACCCTTGTGTATCATTTGAAATACCATAATTTCTCAATGAATAATTATCACCAGAATATGCTGCATATAGTCTATCACTTGTTAAATTCCAACATCCAATTTTTCCACTTGATGATTGTATTTCTCCACTAAATGATCCACTAGTTGCATTAATATGCCCTGTAAATGAACCATTAGTTGCATGAACATATCCATAAATTTCACAATTTCTAGCAAACATATAACCATCTGGTCTTACGTACCAATTATAACGACTATTGGCACCATCCCATATCAATAAACTTGCCTCATTTTCTGGCCTGTCTGTTCTTATTTCAAACGAATAATTACCAATTTGTTTAGTTAATGCGTTAGTTAAAATATTCCATCCACCAATTGTGCCTGTTGTAGCATTTATTTTGGATGTATCAATTCTATCTGCTGATATAGTACCTGTTGTGATATTATCACCGTTGATTATAGTACTACCCTTTGTAGCAAGTTGAGTATTTGATGAATAATTATTCTTTAAATTGTCATTAGTTGCATATGTAGCATTTGCATTTGATATTGTTAAGTAACCATTTAAGTTAATTTTACTTGCATCAATTGTAATAGTTTCAGCACTTTGATTGATTTTTGAAATTATTTCATTATTTCCGACTTTTTGTTGAACTTGTAATTCAATAGAATTTGTAGTTTGATTTATACTACTAACACTTGAATTTAATTCGCCTTTAGTAGCATAACTTTGACTAACAGTTGATAGGATTTGATTTGCTGATTGTTCTATTTTACTATTAGCCTCTACTTTAGTAGTAAATTGAGATGTATAAAGATTCTTAGTCATTAATCTAGCAAATATATATGATGTTGGCTCACTTAATGTAATTGTATAGTCACCATCTGTTAGATTAATTGTTGGATAATCAAAGTATTCAGTATTTTCTGTCTGCAGTGCGTAATTAGTTCCATCAGCATTTTTTCCAACTCTATGAATAACATAACATTCTTGATTTTCATAATCTAATACAAATTCATCATAAGTAGTTGTGCTTAAATAAAATAAATCACGAGGAATAGTATATTCTCGTGTTGTATTATCAGTTGTATTTTTAAATACAATTTTTCTTGTTTTCATAAATGTGTTAGCGCCTGGATATAAATGACTAGATGGGTACAAATAACTAAAATCTTTCCTAACTGGCTTTACTACGATTTTAATTGGCTCACTTTCATTGATATTTTGCATTGTTATCGTGCCATTTCCTTCGGCAGTTATAGTTACATCTGCTATTTCTCCAATTTCACTTTGTATTTTATCAACATCAATTCTTAACTGTGCTGTTTTTTGACTTAATTCACTATTGCTTGTTGCGAGTGCTGTAATCGATGCTTCCTGTTGGTCAACAATTAATGACACTTTAGTATTTTTTATATCTTGTTTATTTGATTTTTTATAATCATTAACAATATCATCTGGTTTTTCTGTAAATATTGTTTCACTGATTCCAGTATTAATTGTTATTTCATCATTTAATAATAAACACGGATATACATTATCATCGATTTTAACAGTATATTTATCACATAAATCATAATAACATATTCCTTGGCTATCAAAATCGTTTACATAATATTCAATGCCATATATTTTAGCAAGTATGCTCTGCATATATTCTTCTCTATCGTTCCAATTCATTATTTGATTATCTTTAATTTCGATAGCAACTTTTTGATTGTCAGATAGATTTTCGGGTTTAGATAATGAAATTTTGTCTGCATTTCTTGTTAAAATTAATGTATTTATTGGCCCATATTTTTCTTTAAATGTAACATTTATATTTTTTAAATAATCTTCATCTATAACGTCTTGTGTATCATTTATATATCTAATTTCGAGTTTATCATCATCATTAATGCATATAGTTCCGCCTGCAACTTGAGAAATTTCATCAAGTACATCTCTAAATGTATATCCAAAACCTAAATATAATTCTTTAGCGATAGTTTTATCTTGATTTGCAAATTCACTATCATTAAATAAGATCCCTATTTTATTACAAATTGCTTGTAAATAATTTTTTACGGTTATAGGATATGTTATATCTAATTTACTATAGTCAACCATTGAATAAATTAATTTATCATGACAAATTAACTTATAATGTCCACTTTCTTCCATTGTTTCACTTTCAGTAACAACAAAATTACCAAATGTAATATATTCATATTCATTATTTACTAATAATCCTAATTGATAGGTTACAATTGTTTTTAAAGGTATATCTTCACTTATTTCAATTTCTAATCCCCTCATCACTGATTGTAAAATATTGCCATTGGTGATATGTTTTACTTCAAATAATTTGTCATCATCAATTATTACTTGGCTTTTAGCATTATTGGTATAAAGCAATTTACTTTTTATTTGTCTACCTGCTACAGCAATAGCAGTTTTAAAATTTTCTGTATGTACTCTCATTCTAAAGGTTTATTCCCAACAAAGTCATAATCAAATGCTTCATGCTTATTAATCCCAGTAAATCGCATTGCTAAATCTCCTTTATGCGTGTCAATTGTTTTTCGTGTTCCATCAGGGTCGTCATATTGTATACTTTGTGTGACTGTTCTAAATATTGAATTAGTAAGAGTCTTTATTTGATCTTTAGTTAAACTTTTAGCAAATTTTACAGTTATTTTTGGATATGTACCTTTAAAAGTACCACTAAATTTACCACTTAAAGTATTAAATCCTGCATCACTACTCCAAGTATCATAGAATCCGTATGTTGCTTCTAAAATATATGGTCCCATATTAATATTATTAATTATTAAACTATCTTTACTTATATACATAATTCAACTCCTATCTATTTCTTGTAAAATCAACTTGATTTTTCTTATTAGAAACTTGTCTTTGAATTAATCTACCATCTAGATATACGTATGTAGGACCGCCATTATTTCCACCATATTGCCCTATTAAACTTGCTAATCGTGATAAATAATCTTCTCTTTCTGGTAATACATATTCATTATAACCAGCCTCTCCAATTAATGCTCTTGTTGGTTGTGTAACAATTCCACCATATGCATATGCTTCACCTCTAGTTCCTCCACCAGAACCTCCACCAAAAGAGCCACTTCCTCCACCACTTCTTACAATATTCATTCGCTCAAATATATCCTTATATTTGTCTATCATAGGAAATACTTTAGCCATTTTATCTAATAATTGTGACACATTTTCTTTTGCTTTTGCTTCAAGTGTAATTTCATATCTTTCACCAGTTAATTCTTTATATTTTTCCCTTAATTCGGTAGTATCTTCACCCAAATCATTCATTAAACCAATTTGCATATATAACATATCATAATACTGTTTTGCTTGGTCCTCATTTAATAAACCTTGGTCATATAAATCTCCATATTTACCTGTTAATATTTCGATTTGTTTAACATTTTCTTTCATTTGGCGGCGGGCATCTCTACTACCAATATTCCACCAGTTTGTATTATTTTTTAGTTCAGTTGTTTGTGTTGCTAAATTTTCGACCATGGTTTTATTTACACCAACTAATTTACTCATCTGATCTTCGGTATATTTTCCTGCCTCAGCATTTTCTACAAAAGCATCTGTCATACTATCTAATTTTTTAGTGCCCTTTTCTGCTGCATCCGCATTTGCTTTATAAGTATTTTTTACCTCACTAATTCCATTAACAATTTCTTTTAAATCATCAAACAAACTTCTACCTGTTACTGATTTATAAATTAAATCAACTCCAATAGCAATAATTCCCATTGTTGCCAATCCTTTAAGTAATGAACTGACTCCTAACAAACCACTACTAGATCCACCTATCAATAATCCTAATGATTTAACTATATTACCTATTTTTTTAGCAGTAAAATATGCGCCAACTACACCTGCAATAGCAAGTAACCATTTATAATTGTCTTTTAAAAACTCACCTAATTTTTGAATTTTATTAACCAAACTTTCATTTAATTCTGGGATTTCAATTAAACCACTAACTCCACTTGTTGATGAACTACTTTCTGATGATACTTCTTGTTGTTTCCTAATAACATCAAAATCATAATCTTGTGTTGCTTTATTTAAACCTTTTTGTGATTTTGCTTGCTTATCTAATGCTTTTGCATTTGCTCTAGCAATATAATCAACACCTGTTAATGCTTTTATAAATACATTTAAATAACCAAGTGCTTTTAGCAAAGCATCACTTATCATAGTTAATACTGGCTCCATAAAACTGCCTAAGCCTACCCAGACACTCTGTAATTTATTGGCTAATGCTTCATTTTGAGAAAGATAACTTGAACTTGCCTTTGATACAATTGTAAACATTGAACCAATACCAAATAATGATAATGCAAATCTTTTAAGTGTCTTAACACCTTTATTAAAACTTTTTGACATATTGTTATTCATCTTATCACTACTTCCACTGGCTTTATCCATACTCTCTTTTAATGATAAAATTTTATTTTTTGTTGTTTCTATATCTTTTTCAAGTTTTAATCTTTCGGATTCACTCATTCTTAAACTTGCATCAATTTGGCTTTCAGTTTCGAGTGTTTTTGTCATTGTTTTAAGTTTATATTCTAATTCTTTTAGTTGAGCATCAAATTTTTTTGTTTCTAAATCAGTTTCAATTACAAGTTTTCCATCTGACACATTATTCACCTCCTGTTACACTATTCCAAAATTCATCCAATTCCTTCTCTTCGTCTGTTTTAACGTGAAAATCCTTTAATGCAACTCTTTTTTGTGCTTCTAACAATTTATTCCTATTCTTTTCATCATTTATTTCACTTGCATCCCTTCCACGAAGTTCTCTTATGCAATTTATAACACTATCATTGGTTAATCCACTAATTAGCTCATTATACTCATACCAATGTAGATATGGTAATTCGTTTAGATTTAAATGATAACATTGTCTAATACTTGTCCTTGTTATTTCTTCATCTTGAATATAGTCATAGTCAACTTCTTTTATATCAATGTCTTCCTCTTTACCGCATCTTAAATATAATTTGATCTTTTCGGTAATAATATTTTCATCTAATGGGTTAACTTCATCTCCAAGTAACAATGTTTGTATTGCATAGCCTCTCTCTAAATTAGTTATTTCACTATCATACATTGCTCTAAAGCATGCAAGTGCTACTCTATAATCTGTATTAATAGGATATATATGTCCATTTGCTTCCATTTTAGTTGGGTACATATTACATCACATCTTTTTCCTTGTTTAAGTATTTATTAACTAACTTATTTTTCGCTTTCTTCATATTTATACGCATTTTTTCATAGTGTGGTTCTAGTGCTTCCATTAGATTTAAAAATTGCCAATAATTATTTTTATTACCAAATATTTTTTGGCATGCACCATCCCCTAGAAAACTATCAAATATCTTTCTCATTTCTAAACAAGCATTTAATTTGAGTTTAGTTCCTTCTTCAATTAATGCATTTTCATCATCCTTATATTTTTCTTCTATTTCTTTGGCAGTTTTCTTATATTTATTATCTAAATCTATAATCTTATCTGATGCCTTCATAATTCTGTCTGCAAGTCCAATATCTGTTAAATCAAATTCAATATATTCACCTTTATCATTAACCTCTAATCGATAAAATTCTTCTTCGTTTCTTTGTAGATTTAATTTTTCCATATTCCTCTCCTTATAAAAATTAGGAGGGTTATTCACCCTCCTCTTGTATTTATCCTATGCTGCTGTTACTGTAAATTCTGGTGTTTCACCTGTAATAGTGACACTACCATTTGATGGATCACCATTTAAATTAATTGTAAAAGTTATTGATGGTGTCACACCACCATCCCCACCATATGTTTCAACGGCAATAGTACAAGAAAATACTTGTGCTTTAAATGAACCATCACTATTTTTGTCATATTTATCAATTAATAATGCTTCGGTAACGGCATCACTACCTGTTGCTAAATTATATCTCAAAGCATTTATAAAATCATAGATTGAATCACCAAAATAACATTTCATATTACCATCTATTGTTACATTATAACTATCTAATGTCGAAGTCGCATTATCATCTGTAATATAAGTTTCACTTGTTGAATTTGGGTTATATGTATAAGTTGCTGTTGTAGACTTTTTTCCATATAATCCCCAACTTTTAGTATTTTCTTTTGGTGTAGTATTAAGATATAATATAATCTCTTTTCTTTTTACTAATGTTGGCATTTTTTAATCATCCTCTCTATTTCTTTTTTGAACAAAATTTTCTATTTCTTTTATATCATTAGAAAATAAAGGACATACAAAACCGCCTGTATTTAGAATTTTAATCATCTCTAAATTTTCCTTTGTTGGCTTTATTTTCTCATTTTTTTGTAAATACCTACCATGATATTTACAATTTTTTACAACTATAATTGGTTTCATTTATTACCTCTCATATGTTATTTTCATTTGTATAGAATACCTTGCTGTATTGGTAGTAGCATCTAATATTGCTCCATTATTTAAACATTCAATTGATACTATTCCATCTATTTTTGGCAAAATATTTTTATTATTGTTTTCATCAATTAAATTATAAAGTTGCTCATAAAAAGTGCTATTATCAATATTTTGCATTACATCAGCACCATAATCATTACAACTGATTAATTGAAATTGATATTGTCTAAGTGATGTTCCATCAACATATCTTTCTAATATAGGATCTACTGCTATTGGAATTATTGCAAATTCAGTAGGATTTTCACCTAAAAAATCAACATTAATTCGACAATCATCATCAATAATCCTATTGTCTATTAAATACTGTCTTATTTTTTCAATCATTATTTACACCCTCTATCCACAAACCTTTGGACATCTTTAATAACTTTATCCTTTTGTGATGTCCACATTAATTTATCCCAATGGGCTCCTGTACCTGGAGTATGATATTTTAAATCTTTGTTAGATGCAATTTTTGTTATTCCTGGTCGTGACCAATATCCATAGTCAGGATTATAAAATGCACCTTTTTTATATTTAGGGTCAACGTAAAGGTTTCCGTTAAATAAATAATGTGCATCAGGTCCCTGATAAACAATACATTTTGTTTGAACACTTGCTGTTTGATTTAAATGGCTTTTTGTTCCTCCTGGTACAAATGGTGTCATATATCTAAAGCATGATTGCGTAAAGAAAGCATGAGCAGGTCCTTCTGATTGGATTCCTAATCGTGCCTTTATAACACTTGCAGGTTGTAAGTGCATTATTTAGCACCTAGTTGAATATGTTGCATATCATCACTACCATAATCATTATTAATCAAGGTTGTAATATTGTAGTTATCAACTTTTAAGTCACTTTGTTTTGCTATCATATCTTCAATACTACCTTTTACAATAATATCACCAATAGAAAAAGGAACTTTTTCAAGCCCCTCATTGGTATTGTAAGGTATATAAACGGTTATATCATTGGCTTTTTCATATCCTTTATTGATACTTGCACCCTTACCACCTTGCCACATTACACTTTCTATTGGGTATCTATCCCATTCATCTAATCGTGTTTTTGAATTAAATCTTTTATGATAAAGAGTCATACTTGAATTAGTTATCATCAACACCACAATATAAAACATATATATCATTTATTTTAGTTTCAGATAAATATGTTTTTATTATACTTTTTAATGATTTTTGTTTTTCACTTGTAATCGGCTTATCATAATTAACTGAATAACTTCCTACTGTCTCGCTAGATTTATTTCCAGTTTCATTGTATTTTTTTATTACAGTTATTAATTCATTCACACACAATTTCAATTCAATAGGATAGTCAGATATTTTTCTAAAATGATTGGAACTAAGTTCATCAATTTGTTTTTCAGCTCGATACTCTAATAAATTAAAGGGCATTTCTGAAAGATTGCCCCCTAACTTCTTATATTCATCATAAGTTAAGTATTGGTTTTCAAATTTCATAATGCCCTCCTATATTACGCAAAATCTACTAATAGATCACTATCTAATTCTTTGATACCGTAGATAATATCAAATGATATTTTATCTTTCTTAGTATCTTGGTCGTAACCAAATACAACTCTTACTGCTAATCCATCGGCACTAGCAATGGCAGCCTTAGCAGCACCTTGTGGTAATTCTAATTGTCTAGTAACTAATGCTAAACCATTTCTATGGAAACCTAAAGAGTGTGCTTTATTTATAATAAATGCATTTACTGCTGTGGTAATAGCAAATGGTATTTTTTCAGTTACTTTTAATGTTCCTGCTCCATCTGCTAAAGTTAAGTCTTCTGCAACTTCAAATAAATAACCATTAACAATTAATTTATCCCCTGCTTTAATAGTGCCTGTTTTGGCAGTACCTTCTGATACAGTGAATTGTGTTGCACCTTTAGTACAAGTAACTTTATAGGCTGTTGCAGTACCAACAGTAGTCGAAGTATTTTCAGGTGCATTTTGACTTAAAAATGAATTCATTGTATAAACTCTACCAATTTCAGCCTCTTTTAATGCTTCTGAATCTCCCTTATAACATACTTTAGCAAAATTATCTAATGTGTTATATTTATACATAGTATCTGTTGCTAATACTAAATTTCTATTCTTATCTCTTGGTGCTTTTTTCTTATCTAATGCTTTTGCAACATTAGCAATATCTGCTATTACTGGTGTTGCTGATACAGATATTTTAGAACCTGCTTTTTCAACTCCAACAGTTAATAAATCAATATCCACTGCTTGTGCAATAGCACTTAATGCTGGTTTAATAATTTGTTCTGAAAAATCTTTAATATCTAAAGTCATTTCTTTAGAAGTTACACCAACAGTAACATCTCTATAACGATCCATTTTAACTGGAACAGAACCTTCACTTATTTCTTGTTCTTCTACTTCTCCTATAAAGTTTTTTGCCACAAATTTGGCTGGTTTACGAACTGTAATAGTATCTCCTACATTTACAAATTCCTTTGAATAATCTCTATGTACTAAATTAGCCATAGTTAAATTTGATTCTAGTACAAGTAATGCTTCATTTGCAATAACTTGTGGTGTTAAAATTTTATTCATAAATTATTTCCTCTCTCTCTAATTATTTTTTCTCCATGCTTTATATTGTTCGAAAGACATCTCATCTAAATTATTAGGTGTTGATGTAGAACCTTCTCCCATACCTGGCATGTCAACAGGTTGATTTGGATTTTCAAATAATCCAGTTTTGTCTTTTGTAAGACTTTCAAAGATTTCACTTATACCTTTTCCTTTATTTTCTGTCTTGTTTAATTCAGATTTGATATCACTAATAAGACCATTTTTGACATAATCACTAGTAAATTTCTTATCTCCAAATACAGTAATAATGTTATTGGTTAAGATTTCATCTTCTTGCTTTGCTTTTTCATCAGCAATTCTTTGAGATTCTTTTTGTTTCATATCATTAATCTCGTTTTGAAGTTTAGTAACATCATCGGAATTTGGCATCTCTTTAATTTGATTTTCCAAATTATTTATCGTATCCTTATAAGTGTTAATTTCATTTGTCAAATCTTTTTTCACCTTTTCAGTTTCACTAGTAACTGTCTTACCATGTTCTGTTAAAATAGATTTAACTTCTGCAGCACTTAATTTAACTTTCCCCTCTCCAATTTCTAAACTTTCTAAAAAATCCTTCATATCATATTCTCCTTCCACTTTTTTACAGAGGTTTAGTCCTCCTAGATTTTTAGATATTATCTTTTCTTTCAAGTCTTTAAGATAGACCAAAAAAAGCCGATTTCATTCAATCGACTTAGTGCCTTTGTAGGAATTGCACCTACTAAAACTATTAAGGCATATAAAAAACACTCTATTTTTGAGTGCTTTTATAATTCTCCAATTTTATTTAATATGCTTTCACACAAAATTCCCTCTTCTGTCAGATCATTATTATCAGTCAAGCAATGTAATTGAATATAATCTGATAATACATCTTCTAAATCTAATGTATCACTAAATTCAACCCACCTTTTTGATTTTAAGAACTCTATTTCTTTTTTACTTAAAACACTTATTAATTCTTGCATTATTTATCACCTTTTAACTTATTTACTCTTTTGGAACTTGTTTTCCATACGGTTATAATTATCCCTGTATCTGGATTAATAGAAATAGTAGCAAATTCACCTATATAATTAATAGATTTTCTTCCTTTTTCATCTACTTTTATTTTATCAATTTTTAATGGATTTGTAAAGGCATCTGCAACTTCGGATACCTTGATATTTCTTGATGTTTTTCTTTCTAATAAATGTTCACTTATTCCATTAATAGTATAACCATTAGCATTAATTCCTATTAATTTATCTTCAAAATAACTTCTAGTATTTCCACTAATTGTTCTATATCCATCTACTCTTAATCTATCAATCTTAGTAGGTAATCCACTTACTTTATGTAAGTCATAATATTTATCAGTTAGTTGTCTTATTTTTTCTTGGCAATGATATACTTCATCAATATCATTTATTGATTTAGCACCTATTTGTCTGTCCTTATATTGTCTTATTTTAGTTTCTAATTGCCTCTGCAGTTGTGTTCCCTCATAATTAGTATAATGATTACCCTCAAATTCAAATCCATTCATATTGGCTTGTTTATCATCCTCTAATTGTTCTTTTGAATACAAGGGATCAGATACACCTAAAACTATCTGATAAGTAAAATGATAACAATTAAGTTCTCCAATATGCCTATCCAAACCATTGTTGACTGTGTTATAGTCTTGATATTTAACACCATTGATAATTACATCACCTTTTGTGCTAAATTGCTTACCATCTACTGTATCAATATGGTCAGGTGCAGCATTTTTATGATGCGATATTTCTATCCCATTTGCTCCAAATTCTTTGCCAAATTCTTCTTGAAGTTCTCTACTTAATCTTCTGATACCATCCATTATGTTCATTCTAACTGATGAATCTGCTCTCCTTGAATATCCTGTTTCAAAATCTACTGTTTTTAACCCATTAGTTGCCATTTCTCTCATTGCTTGTTTTATTGCCATTTCATAAGATGTTCTACCTTGTGCAATACTTAATATCGCTTCATCTGTTATCTTTTGATAAATATCCGCTAATTTAGCATATTCTTTAATTCCTCTCGAATTAGTTTTTATATATGCAAATGTTTTGCTCATATTTATATATTCGTTAGCAGTTACTTTAGCAATTGTTCTAACATGTTCTTGCAATGCCTTATTCTGTTCATATGGAATAAAATTAATATTTTTATATTCATAAAACTGTTTAGCATATTCTTGATTTTGTTTTGCAACTTCTTCAAATATTTCATAAATATCTTTTACACTCATATCAGTAATCTCTGATATTTTTTCAACTATTTCATCTAGATCATTTCCATATTTGACAGATTGTAACACTTCTCTTAATTGGCTAGGTGTTAATGTTCCTATATCAACCATCTGTTTACCTAACTTATTAATCATAAAAACGTTTAGACTTTCTATTCTATCAACAAGTCTTTCGGATAACCTCTCTAAAGCATCTTCACTTAGCATTATTAATCACCACTATCATTTAAATATGTAATCCAAAATACAGCCTCTTGTATTCTTGAAATAGCATCATCTCGTTCCCTGCTGTAAGGTATTGTTTTTTCTATGTAATCTGCAAATATTGATAAATATTCACTAATTGCGTTCAATGTTACATCCATTATTCATTAGTTCCTAACAAATCTTTTGTACTAGGGCTTTCTTTTTTTATTTCTTCAATTACCTTTTGGGCCTCTTCCAAAGTCTCATTTGGTTTTAGATATTGTCTTAACTCTGACTTTTTAATTACACCTTTTGCTTCGCCCTGACATAATTGACTAAATTCTTGTGAACTATCTTCTAATATTGAATAAGACCAGTCTGTGGATAATTCATATTCTCCCTGTGGACTTAAACCAAAGTAATTAGCAAGTACATCACAAGCATATAGAAAATCTTTTAATCCATCTTCTAGGCTATCTCTTATGTCATCAATTATTGCAAATGTATCTTGATTTGCTCTTCTTGCTTCATCCTTGTTTTGATACGTTGATAAAGGATCAGTAAGTATTCCTCTATTAGTTCCTATTTGTTTTTCAAGCAATGCAAAATCATTCGTTAATTTGTTATATAATGATGTATCTCTAAATGCAGGATCAAATACTTCCCAAAAGTTATCTTCACCAGAGTTTATCTTTTTGTAAAGTCCATTTGTTGGTAAGGCATTTTCTCCTTTAAACATAGTGATATCAGCACCAACAAAAGCCTCTTTTAACCCATATTCTCTATCTATTTGTTCCAAGTCTTTCATTATTTTTGCTATTTGCTTATCGCAACCATACGTAATAGGTGCACCATACTTGTCCATTTCTTTTCTATTATCTATAGGACTTTTAATATACATAAATGGCATTTTGTCAACATTTGTTATTGACATATCTTCTATGTTTGACCATTCGGGGATTAATGACATTTCTACAGGCTCACCATCTAATGTCGCCCTATATCGAATATATAGATTATTATTTTCTAGTGTATAATCGGTCCATCTATAATAGTGATTTCTATTTTTTACTATATGTTCTGCCATTATAGTACAATCTATAATATCATCACCAATCATTTTATTGATAGACAACCTATTTTGTGTAATTATATTAAAATATATTTTATTTCGATTAACATAGGGCACAACTAATACACCACCAGTTCCTAAGTCCCTGGCAATTATTTTCTTTAGTTTCTTTTTCAATCTTTTAAGTGTGTTTTGTAATAATTCTGCTCTCTTACTGTCACCAACTACATCGATATTACTATCACTTACTGTAATACTTGCCAATTTATTAGAAAATATAGCAGTAAAATTTATATCTTTATCATTTTCATATTCATAAGTAAACCTATCATTGGTTTGCATTATCATATCATCTGGTAGTTGCTTCTTACCAAATAAAGCAAGTATTCTATTCCAAAATTTCATAAACATATTATCATTCTCCTTTTCTTCTCCATATAGGATTGGTTGCATATCTAACACTATCTATGCAGTGATTGTCTGCATCTACATATCCAGTGATATAATTACCATCTTTATCTTGTGGATGTTCATATGTGCTAAATTCTTCTGCAGATTTAGGACATCTTTTAGGGTCTATTACTATTTTTGCCAATCCTGATAGCCATTTCATTGAATATTCCACACTATCGGGTCCTTTCTTTGCGCCTCTCATAAGAGATCCATAACTTTGGAAATCTCCTATTGATTTAGGTTCTGCACTATCAGCAGTAATTAAATCATCATTTTTAACACCTTTTTCTTGTTGTAAATAACTCCAAACTTTAGCATTGCTCATTTTATTTACTACGAACTCATCAAAAATATACAATGTTAATTTATTTGGCTGATAACACATTTTAGTCCATGCCAATGGATCAGGAAACCATCCAAAATCCATGCCTTGATACAAATAATCAAAGTTTTCTATTTCTTCATCAGTTATCTCTCTTAATTCAACATTATCAAATACATTTCCGCCATCACCTGTTTCTTCTCCTAAATATTCATTAGCATAAGCAGTAGGATTATTTTGTTTTAATAATTCAGCATCATCGAAGAAAGGTTGACCTAGCCAATCTATTGGTACATCTAAATATGTACTCTTATGAACTAATCTTTTAGGGTTTGGCAATCTTTTTTCAACATTGACAAAGTGCCTTTTTGTTTTTGGAGTATTATATATTCTAAATGTTATATATTCATTACCACCACGTTTAACTGATTGGTCTATCTTACGAACTTCATTCATACCAGTCATTTGGTCAAATTCTTCATATATAATTAATGCTATATACATACCCTTAGGTGGTTTTATTGATTTTATCTTTCCAGGATCATCTGCTCCCCTAAAATAGATCATTTGCCCTGTATTTTTATTTCTCATTTCTAAAGGGCTTTTTGTTTTAACCCAATTTTCGTTTATAAAAGGATAAGTTTCTGATAACTTATCCATTCCCCATTCCAATTGACTATAAACTGAATCTTTTAATGTATTTGCAACTCTACGAATACATATAGCACACCAATTAGGATTATTTTCTAGTTCTTCTGGAACTATCTCACTCCAAAATGAAGACTTAATAGAACCACGACCACCTTCTAACCAATAATCATCATGTTTTCTTTCTTTTATGTCTCTATATAAATCTACAAATGCTTTTCCCATGTCTTTAGCAGGAAAAAATACTTGTGGTTTATTCTTATCTAAATTCAATTTTTGCATTTCTGCAAACTTAAGTTCTTTATCTATCAAAATACCATAAGCACTTGCTAAATCTTTCACATTAGTAAATGCATCTATTTTCTCTGCTTTATCATCGATTGCATTGACTAGCTTAGAGATGACTTGAAGTCTTTTATTGTTTGTTTCTGATATCATTTCTAGCATTGATTTAGTATTTTCTTCTTTTTTTTGTTCGACCTTTTCCTTTACCTCTTTATTATTATCATCTTTACATATTCTCCTAGCAGTTGTTTCACTAATATTATTTCTTCTAGCAGTCTCACAATAGTTATTTGTTTCTACAAAATCAGCAATAATTTTTTTCTTCTGTTTATCAGTCAACTTAGTTCTAGTATTTTTTTTATTTGATGCTATTGTAGACACATTAACCACCTTGCTAAGTCTCTTTTGTTTTTAAATTCTTCTTTTATTGGTGCCGTTTTTTTATCAATTGTTTCATATGAGAGCCTATATGTTTTACTAATCTTTTGTTCTTTTGCAACAGTTAATTCAATAATTGTTATCTTATACTTGGTTGACAAATTAATTAACGACATCCGTATGTACTTATTTAGATTCATATAGTCACCTCTTTTTCTTCATTTTTTCGCTGCATACTCGTTCTTTAGGACATCCTTTGCAGTGATACCTAAAGCAGTATTTTAAATCTTCTTTCTTTTTCATATTTTCACCACAAAAAAAGAGAATTGTTGTACTCTCCCTTTATATAATAATTAAAACCATTACAGTCAAGATAGTTAGTCACTGTAT
>OLNW01001748.1_pt1 | contig 20467 bp, 15 predicted proteins | sample 1672121 | NCBI WGS metagenome assembly OLNW01 (sample SAMEA3136648, study PRJEB25190) | human gut metagenome
ATTTACTAAAAGGTTTTGTATTAACTTATGGTTGTTAATGTGCCCGTTTAACAAATTAATAAGTAAAAAAACATCTTGACTCGAGATTTTTTTCGTGCATGAATCAATGTTGCAAATTTAACGTTTTATGGTGGAAAAGCAAAAAAAACAGGTACTTTTTCAGGTCGGGCATGATTGCAGAACGTTTGCGGTGGTGGTTCACGAGGCGAATGCCCATGACAATGTCGGTGCGGATGGCGTTATTGACAAGATGAAGGGCTGCTTCCCCCGATTGAAAAAGATGCTGGCGGACGGCGGATACAAAGGACGGAAATTGGCCGATACCGTACGCCAAAAGCTCGGTGCGGAGTTTACCGTTGTTCTCCGTCCGGACGAGTCTCCGAAGAAATTCTCCGTGCTGCCACTCCGGAGCGCTCTTTCTCCTGGTTGGAAAACTTTCGAAGAATTGCCATTGATCACGAGTTCTATTCCGATACGGGCGAGGCGATGGTTCAGCTCGCCTTCTGCCGACTCATGTATAACAAATTATGCGACTGAAATTTAAACAGCTTCTTACTTAGGCACGCTCTGTCTGTCCTTTCCTTTGCATTGAAGCTATATGCTTTATAACAGTTATCCTCCCCATAAGGTGTCGTGATTTGCAATCTATTATAAGTTAATAGATTAGGTGTTTGTCTTTAGCGTGATTCGACTAAAGGTAAGTGCGATATCGCTTGATTATCAATTGTTTATCAATCACGCACCTAATCACGCGCCTAAACACACACTTTGCCGCCGCAACTGTCTCCTCTTTTGAGGCCACATTCCTATTCTATCCGCTTCCATTTGAAAAACATATTCCTTTTCACAAAATTACGTTTATTAGACGAATACCGAGGAACTCATCATTCCCAAATTCATGGGATTGACAGAATTTACGACATGACCGTCAGTGGCCGAGTTCAATTACAAATGATTTGGAACGGTTAATCACTTGAGCGCCATATACATATAGGCGTTGCAAATGAAGCTGGCAGCAGGGTGAATTGCTCTGCTGTTTTGATTTTTTGGTGCCCTGTACAAACCCTATGCAAACCACAGGCACGCAAGAATGGCTCTGGAAATGCTGGGAGGCCATAGTGTGTGACTGACCCCCATGTTCAGAGAGAGGGTCAGCCACAGTGATAGTGGATTGAATACCGTTGGTGGCGTTTTATCGTGTCCGTGGTTTGTAAATGATTGGCATTCTTTGCGGATAATGCCCTTAGAAGCTGTTTTGAATTGTTTGAGGAACATGAAAATAATAAGTTGCTTCAGATTAAGAGAAGATTTTCGAGGATGGATCTATTTTCGAAGATGGAGTGTGCCGGTGGCACATGACTGATGAGAGATATAGACCGAAAAGATTCCTTAAGAAGATGCAGCTTATTTATTTTGAAGGTTTAGTACTGATGCGTTAATAATTATCAAATAAAGTAAGTTCTGAAAAATCCTTATTTCAAATGGGTAGTTGAGGGGCTGTCATAAACCTTCAGTACAAACTAATTTCAAATCGAGGTTATAGTAGAATATTGTTAAACTTTGCAATGTTAATAAGTTACGAACATAGATGCGAAAGTTAGCGCATCACAAATATTGAAGGTTACTGAAATGTTCTTTGAGGTGAAAATCTTCAGACAAACAAATCAGAACAGCTTCTTATCCATGAATGGGGCGATGTTGCGCGCGGAGGAGTTCCCTGCGTCTGGCGTCCAGCGCGGGAAGTTCCGATTCCGGCATGGCGAACCTGACGAATCTGGACCAGAGATAGTCCACGGCCTGGTCGGACGGGTGGATCATGTCGGCGGCATAGAAACGGTAGTCCCGCAGCTCATCAAGCACGATCTCGTAGGCTGGAAAATATTCACAACGCTCCGGGAACTTCGCCAGAACCTCGTCCAAAGCAAGCAGAAGGGTGCTTTTGCTGATCTGGTTGCCATGCGCCCCGTCCTTGAAGTGGCGGATGGGAGAGACGGTGAACATGAATTCCTTCTCCGGATGCCGCGCGATCATATTCATGAGCAATGTCGCTGTCTCGCGGACTGAGAGGCGTCTGCGGGTGAACTCCTTCGCCTCGATCTTGAGGCAGTTCGAGACGGTCTCGCCTGAGCGGGTATATTCATAAATCCATGCCGTGCCGAGGGTTATGATGACTTTGGAGGCTGCTTTCCACCGGAGCGAGGCTTCCTTCAAAGATGCATTGGCGACTTGCAGGAACTCGTCCTCGGTGCGGCGGGCGAAGGATGTGTGGTGGCTGAACGAGCAGACGAGGCCGGCACCGGCGCCCATCTGGACGCACTCATCTTTGGAGAACGGGATTCCGGATGTCAGGCGGGCGACGGAGTTACAAACGGAGACGGGGTTATAAAGTGTGCCGAACGGGTTGAGGCAGACGTCGAAACCGAGGTCAACCATCTTCTGCCCCATGTTGTCGGCGAAGCAGCTTCCGAGGACGAATATCCTGTCTTTCAGCGAGATGCTGACAGCACCGCGGCCGGTTTCCACCGGGGTCTGTAATTTGAGTCCTTCCATACGGGTGCGAAATTACAAAATAATCAGTAATTTTGCATAAACTGCCTCGGAGGCGGGATTTTTCCTTCCGGGCTTATGAATATGAAAAAGAGCGTAATTGTAATAACACTTCTTCTGGCGTCGGCCTTCGCCGGTCGTGCCCAACAAAAGGCTACCTTTACCTACGGGGCTGATTTTCAGTACTATTTTGACAATCGGGAATATGATGGCGCTGGCAACAAGTTCGAGACATCCGGCACGGTTCACGCCGCCAGGCTGACTCCCACGGTCGGTGTCAAGGTGGCGGGCGGCCGGTTCACCCATCAGCTTACGCTCGGAATCGATGTGATGAAGAATATGGGTGAGGCCCCCGTGTCCGAAAGCGACAAGGATCTTCAGAACATAGGACTTTTCCGGGAGATGACATTCTGGTACGGCCTTGAAAGCCGGCGCAGAAGCGGGAAATTCAATCTCTTGGCGGGAATATTCCCGCGCGGGAACTCCGTTTTCGGCTCGGGTTATCAGGGCTGGGCGGAGGATCCTGTGAAGGCCGATCAGGTTCCGTCCCTGTTCATCTCCGATGTCAACCAGTTTTATGACAACAACATAGAAGGATTACTCCTGAAGTACGAGACCCGGAAAGGCTATTGCGAGGCCGGTTTGGACTGGATGGGAATGATCGGGCACGGCCGGCGTGAGCGCTTCCAGATATTCACATACGGCAATTACGCCCTTGCCGGTGATTTCCTGCGCGCCGGGTGGACGGCGACTATGTACCACTTCGCCAACACGCTTGAATATCGGGGCGTGGTGGATAATATTCTTGTCTCGCCTTTCGTGTCGCTGACCGCCGGGAGACGCGACTTCCGTTGGAACTCCAAGCTCAGCTATATTCAAGGAATACATCAGGACAGGATCAACGAGACGGGGCTTGAGCCTGCGTTCGGCGGGCTGCTGACGCTGAACCTCGCGTACAAGAAACTGGGCGTTCAGAATGATTCCTACTATGGCACGGGCCAGATGCCTTACTACTTCACCATTGACGGAGGAGGGAATATGCTCGGACAGGATTTGTACGCCGGAAGTCCGTTCTACCGCGTCTGTGACTATGGCGGGAACTGGAAGCATTCCGGGTTTTATGACCGTGCCGAGATCTACTGGCAGCCGTATATCGCTGATTTCGTGCGTCTGAGGCTTTCCGCCGTGTTCCATTTCACAGGTGATGGATTCCAGGGCAGCCAGCAGAAGCTGAGCGTCCTGTTCGATCTCGGGCGTGCCTTGAACTCCAGGAAAACGGCTAAGGCTTCGGGAGGCTCACGCAGGCAAAGGAATTTTGAAATATATTTATAAGGTATGAAAGTAATATTCAAGTCTATCATTGTCGCCGCTTCCGCCGGATTTCTGTTGGCCGGATGCGGTTCAGGTCCCAAGGACGGGGAATATGTCATCCAGCTTCTTACCACGAATGACGTGCACGGAACCTATTTCGATTCCACCTATGTCGGGAACGGGGTGAAGAACTCCCTTTTAGCCGTCAAGCCGATAGTGGACAGCGTCCGTGCTGCGGCCGGTGCCGACAAAGTTGTCTTCATCGATGCGGGGGACTGCCTTCAGGGAGACAACGCCGCGTACTATTTCAACTATGTGGACACACTCTCTCCTCATGTCTATCCACGCCTTGCCGCCTACATGGGCTACGATGCCGTCACGGTGGGCAACCATGACATCGAGACCGGTCACAAGGTCTATGACCGCATCGCCCGGGACCTTGAGTCGCACGGGATTCCGTTTCTGGCTGGAAACGCTATCCGCACTGACAACGGGGAACCGTATTTTCCTTTGTACAAGATCTACAAGAAGGGCGGACTGAAGGTCGCCGTACTGGGTTTCACAAACGCCAACATGAAGAACTGGCTGTCGGAGAAACTCTGGAGCGGAATGACGTTCGAGAGCCTTGTTCCTCTGGCTCAGGAGGATGTGGACAAGGTGAGGGCCAAGGAGAAGCCTGATGTGGTGATCGTGTCCGTGCATTCGGGAACAGGACCCGGAGACGGCTCGATGCTGGAAGGACAGGGAATGGATCTGTACAAGAGTCTGCGTGGAGTGGATTTCGTGGTCTGCTCTCACGACCACAGGCCGTTCGTGACCTGCTGCGACAGCATCGGACTCATAAATTCCGGAAGCCATTGCCGCTTTGTGGGACACGGAACGGTGAATGTCACCGTTAAGGACGGCAAGGTCGTTTCCAAGACCCATTCCACGGAACTCATTCCGGTTGATCCCCACAGGATTGACACTCAGATGGAAAGGGACTTTTACGAGGACTATCAGGCCGTGCAGGTCTTCACCACCCAGGAGGTCGGTGAGTTGAAGGTTGATATGCGTACCCGTGACGCGTACAAGGGAATGTGTGATTATGTGAACCTTGTCCACACGCTTTGCCTTGGCTGCGCTCCGGCGCGGATCTCGATCGCGGCTCCATTGACCTATGACGGATTCGTCAAGGGTGGGACTTTGATTTACAAGGACTTGTTTACAATTTATCCGTTTGAAAACCAGCTCTATGTGATCACGATGACCGGAAAGGAGATCAAGGACTATCTGGAGGCCTCCTACAACCGTTGGATCGTCACTGCCACGAAACCGACCGACCACGTGCTGAACATAGTCCAGAAGGACGACCCGCGCACGGGCCAGAAGGGTTGGTCGTTCATCGAGCGTGCCTACAACTTCGACTCCGCCGCCGGAATCGACTACACCGTTGATGTCACAAAGCCTTTCGGCTCAAGGATCGTGATCACCTCTATGGCCGATGGAAAGCCGTTCAGTATGGACGAGACCTACAACGTAGCGATGACTTCCTACCGCGCCAGCGGTGGCGGCGGACTCCTCGCCGAGGTCGGAATCGACACTGACAAGATCGCCGAAAGAACAGTTGAATACTACCCGGAGATCCGCGAGATTCTCTATGAATATCTCAAAAAGAACCGTGTGATCGACCCGGCCGTCATCGGTGACCCTGCCAAGATCGGCCATTGGTCTTTCGTGCCGGAGAACATCGCCGGCCCTGCCATTGAGCGGGACATGAACCTCATATTCAAGAAATAACACTAAAATATTCAGATAATGATCAAACGAATTTTAACAGCATTCGCGGCACTCGCCGCCACTCTGACAGTCTCCGCCGCCGAATATGACGGGAAATGGATCGGCTGCGACTATGAGGGTGATGTTCTGAAAGGCAGCACCGTGCTCCCTGCCCGCTACCTTCGCAAGGAAGTGACACTTGACGGCAAGGTGAAGGAGGCGACCCTCCGCATCAGCGGCCTCGGAGTCTATGACACTTGGATCAACGGGGAATATATCACCCGTGACCAGGAACTTTCCCCGACCGTGTCAGAGTACAGGATAAGGGTATATTTCAATGAGTTCGATGTCCGTAAGGCTCTCAAGAAAGGTCAGAACGCTCTTGCCGTAAGCCTTGGCTGCGGCCGTTATACCACGATGAGGGAGCCAGGTATGAAGGGCTTCGGGGTACCGAGGCTTTGGTACCGGTTGGACATTGTTTACACGGATGGCCGCACGGCGACCGTTGTCAGCGACGAGAGCTGGAAGATCACCTGCGAGGGACCGATCAGAGCCAACAACGAGTTCGACGGTGAGACTTACGATGCCCGTAAGGAATTGACCGGATGGACAAAGGTCGGTTACGATGATTCCGCTTGGTCGAAGGCCTCATTGATGGACGCTCCGGGCGGCAGACTGGTTCTCCAGCCTAACCCTAACATCGCTGTTCAGGACATCGTGAAGCCGGTCTCCATCACCAAGACCGATCACGGTTACATCCTTGATATGGGACAGAATATGGTCGGCCGCCTTCAGATCAAGGCCCGAGGACTGCAAAGAGGCGACACCCTCACGATGAAGTTCGCTGAACTTCTCAATACTGACGGCACTCTCTACCTTGCCAATCTCCGTACCGCAAAGGTCCTCGACACCTACATCGCCAAGGACGGCAAGCCGATTGTCTGGCATCCTGAATATGTCTATCATGGATTCCGTTATGTTGAGGTCAAAGGCTTGAAGAACGAACCGAAACTCGGCGATTTCGAGGGACAGGTGATGTATGACAAGATGGCCGTCACGGGACATTTCGAGACATCCAACCCTGTCATCAACCAGATCTACCACAACGCTTTCTGGGGAATCAGGGGCAACTATCGCGGAATGCCTACCGACTGCCCTCAGAGGGACGAGAGGCTTGGCTGGCTTGGTGACCGCACGATGGGTTGCTACGGCGAATCCTACATATTCAACAACCACGCCCTTTACTCCAAGTGGCTGACTGACATCCATGACGGGCAGAACGAGGCCGGCAGCATCTCGGACGTCTGCCCTCGCTACTGGACCCTCTATCAGGACAATTTCACCTGGCCAGGAGCGTTCCTGACAGGCGCGGACATGGTCTATCGCCGTTTCGGGGACGACCGGTCCATCAAGGATCACTACGGCGCGATGAAGAAGTGGCTTGGATATATGAGGTCAAGATACCTCAGGGACGGTGTGATGTTCAAGGACACCTACGGGGACTGGTGTATGCCGCCTGAATCTTTGGAACTTATTCATTCACAGGATCCTGCGAGAAAGACAGCCTCGCCTCTGATATCCACTCCATTCTACTTTTTCCTCTTGAACAAGATGATAGAGTTCGCTCCGATCGCCGGTCATCCGGAGGATGTGAAGATATTCAATGAATATGCCGCCGCGGCCCGTGAGGCGTTCAACGCGAAGTATTTCAACGCTAAGGAAGGCTTCTACGGCAACAACACGGTGACGGCCAACCTGCTTCCGCTTTATTTCGGAATGGTTCCTGACGGGCGTGAGGGTGATGTGTTCGAGCACATCGTGCACAAGACCGAGGTGGACTGTGGCGGCCATGTGAGCTGTGGGGTTGTCGGCATGATGGTTCTGATGCGCACTCTCACCGAGTTCGGCAGACCTGACCTTGCCCTTAAGATCGCCACGAACGAGACCTATCCAAGTTGGGGTTACATGGCGAAAAACGGTGCCACGACAATCTGGGAGCTTTGGAACGGCAACACCGCCGATCCTGCGATGAACTCCGGCAACCACGTGATGCTTCTCGGCGACCTCGTGACCTGGTATTATGAATATCTTGGCGGCATACGTCCTGCCGAGCCAGGCTACAAGTCAATCGAGCTGAAGCCTTACCCAATCGAAGGCCTTGACTGGGTGAACTGCTCTTATGATTCGCCTTACGGAAAGATTGTAAGCAACTGGAAGCGCACCGGCGACAAGTTCGAGTGGACCGTCGAGATTCCCGCCGGCACCACCGCCACCGCCCTCATCCCCGGCCCCGACAGCTCCCGCGAGACCAAGACCCTCGCCCCCGGCAAACACCGCTTCGTGACCGAGCTGTAATTCCGTCTCGCTGAGCCTGCCTCATCCAGTCGCTGAATTTGCATCTTCTGGTCGCTGAGCTTGTCGAAGCGACTTCTGCTACAAGCCTTAGTGGCTGAGCGACATTGAAAAAAAAAGCAAATGGCGGATTTTGCACGTTACCAAAATCCACCATTTGATTTTTTCGCTGTCGTTCGCCAAGTTTCACTGGCGTGAGCGAAAAAATAAAATCCAAAATTTTGGTAACGTGCAAAATTTTGGATTTTCCTTTTTTTCGCGTTCGCCCCAAACTTACTCCCCCAAACTTACTCCCCCAAACTTACTCCCCCAAACTTACTCCCCTAAACAAGAATCCATCAGATCTGATATCTGTTTGCGGTCAAGATTCTGCCCGATGAAGACAATCTTGACCATACGGTCGCCATAGACCGGATCCCAATCCTTACGCAGATTCTTGTCCCTGCGCATCATCTCCTGAAGCTGATCCTCCGGCATCGTGGCGAACCACAGACCGGCGTCCTTGATGGATTTCTGCACTCCGGACTGCTCGAAGAGGTAGCACTTGTCCTTCTCGTCCGCAAAATAGCACAGACCCTTGGCCCGGATCACGTTCTTAGGCCACTTTTTGGAGACGAGCCAATCGAACTTGTTGATGTCCAACGGCTGACGGCGATAATAGACAAAGGTCCCGATGTTATATTCCTCGACTTCGCCACCCTCGTGATCGTGATGATGGTGATGCTCGTGGTCGTGTTCCTCGTGGTGATGCTCGTGGTCGTGTTCCTCGTGATGATGGTCATGTTCATGCCCGTCATGATCCTCATCGTGGTCATCGTCATCATGATCAGCTTCGTTGCCCTCTCCTTCGATGGCGTTGATCCAAGCCGCCGAAGTAGCCGTCTTATCGAAATCGAACATCCTGGTGTTCAGAAGTTTGTCAAGATCGATGTCTCCATAGTCGCACTCGAAGATCGTCACTTTCGGATTCAGAGCCTTCACTATGCTGCGAACCCTGCCAAGCTCCTCGGGCTTAACCTCGGACGCCTTGTTCAGAAGCACGATGTTGCAGAACTCGATCTGCTGGATCACAAGATTCTCAAGGTCATCCTCCTCCAGATTGTCCTTCTTGAGAGCGTCCCCGCAGGCGAACTCACTCTGCATCCTCAGGGCGTCCACAACGGTGACTATGCAATCGAGTTTCGGAATATTCGATTGGGCATATTCAGGAACAAGCTTAGGGAAGGAGCAGATGGTCTGTGCGATAGGGGCGGGCTCGCATATTCCACTCGCCTCGATGACGATGTAGTCGAACTTGCCGGAGCGGCAGAGGTCGTTCAGCTGGGCGACAAGGTCCATTTTCAGCGTGCAGCAGATGCAGCCGTTCTGGAGAGGGACAAGGCTGTCGTCCGTGGTGCCGACAACGCCGCCTTTCTGGATGAGGTCGGCGTCGATGTTCACCTCGCCGATGTCGTTCACGATGACCGCGAACTTGATGCCCTTCTTGTTGGAGAGTATTCTGTTGACCAGAGTTGTCTTGCCGCTCCCGAGGTATCCCGTCAGAAGCAGCACCGGTATTTCCCTGTTTTCCACTGTTATTGTCATGGTTATGCTGTTGTTGTCATATTGTCGCAAAATTATAATATTTACTTTGGTTTAGCAAATCGGACGCTGGCTGATGAGCAGGTCTGCTTCGTGAGTGTGTTGGCGGTTCTTGCGCACGAGGCGGTGCTTGGGGAATGCTTCGTGAGTGTGTTGGCGGTTCTTGCGCACGAGGCGTGGCTTTGGGGAATGACGACGTGCGTGATGAGGCCGCTATGGCGCGCGATAAACAAGAGAATGAATTTTCCTTGGAATTTAATAGGTGATGCCAGTTGAAGTTCTTGTGCAAATGAAGATATTTTACTAAATTTGCGCTCATGCAGGTAAAAACAGTCCTGAGGTATGCTTGAAGGTATAAAGACAGATATCGAAAAGTTGATCGCGCTGTACGAAGCGGAAAGGTCTGAGCGTGAAAGGCTCCAGGCTGAGTTGGTGCGGTGCGGGGCTGAGAATGAGTCCTGTAGGAAGCGGATTGAGGATTTGGAACAACAGGTGAACAACCTTCATCTGTCCGAAGCTTTCGGAGTGGGCGGGGACAGTTCCGCCGCCAAGGAAAAGATAGAGAGACTTATCAAGGAGATTGACAAGTGCATCGCCTTGCTTGAGAATTAGGAATGGGACAGAACATCAAGATAAAGATCGCGGGCAATGAATATCCCCTCGTCGCCTCCTCTCCTGAGATGGAGCGGATGATGAGGCTTGCGGCGGACGCCATCAACCAGAAACTGGCGGCTTACGACGCGAAGTACCCGAACAAGACCCTTTCCGACAAACTTTCCTTTGTGGCTCTGAACGAGGCGGTCGGAAGGTTGGCCTACCAGAAGAGAGTCGCCGACGCTGATGCCGAGGCGAAAAAACTTCAGGAGGATGTTGAGTCCTACATCAAGAATATTGAAAAAGACGGCCGTTAGTCCCACGTGCTCAAATCAACAAGTTCCACGGAACCGAGTTTGCTCGAGCCGGCCATGACGGACCAAGGTTACCTTCGGGGATTGCGCCTGTGTGCGTGACGATGGATTTCTGAACCGGTGCGGATCTCAAATCTTATTCATTAAGATTTCTGACAAGCGGCTAACGGCTTTTTTTAATGTTTCTCAGACGATCGATCAGTTTCCGTTCCGGACTGTCGGTCGTTTTTTTGCGCCGGACTGTTACGGATGACGCTGTGGATGGACAGGGGAGGACTGCCACGGTGACATATAAGGGAATATAAGAACATTTAAAATATTTATTGATATTATGTTGCAATTTTTTATAGGAGTCCTGATCGGCGCTGTAATCGCGCTGGCGGCTTATATAATCATTCAGAGAATAGTTCTGAAAGGGCAGAAGAACGAGATCATCGCCAAGGCCGAGATCGAAGCCGAGGGGATAAAGAAGGACAAGATCCATCAGGCCAGGGAGAAGTTCCTCCAGCTCAAGAGCGAGCACGAGCAGTACATCAACGAGAAGAACAGCCAGCTCAAGGACGCCGAGAACAGGATCAAGCAGAAGGAGAACTCTCTGAACCAGCAGAATTCCGAGCTTCAGAGGAAGATGCGTGACGCTGACAACGCCAAGGCGAGTTTCCAGGCCCAGCAGGATACCCTGACCAAGAAGACTGAGGAATATGAAAGACTCAGCGCCCAGGCCAACAAGCAGCTTGAGACGATCGCCGGAATGAGCGCGCAGGAAGCCAAGAACATTCTTATTGAGAATATGAAGGCTGAGGCGAGGACCGAGGCTCAGGCCTACATCAACGACACGATGGACGAGGCTCGCCTGAACGCTTCCAAGGAGGCCAAGAGAATCGTCATCAACACCATCCAGAGAACGGCCACCGAGACCGCCATCGAGAACGCCGTGACGACATTCCCGATCGAGAACGATGAGATCAAGGGAAGGATTATCGGTCGTGAGGGACGTAATATCCGTGCCCTTGAGGCTGCCACAGGTGTCGAGATCGTGGTTGACGACACACCTGACGCCATTCTTCTTTCCGCGTTCGATCCTGTCCGCAGGGAAGTTGCCAGACTCGCCCTGCACCAGCTTGTCGTTGACGGACGAATCCACCCGGCGCGTATCGAGGAAGTTGTGACCAAGGTTCAGAAACAACTTGAGGACGAGATACTTGAGACAGGTAAGAGAACCTGCATAGACCTTGGGATCCACGGACTGAACATCGAGCTCGTGAAACTGATCGGCCGAATGAAATACCGTTCATCCTACGGTCAGAACCTGCTCCAGCACTCCCGTGAGGTCGCCAACATCTGCGCCATCATGGCAGCCGAGCTCGGTCTGAATCCTAAGCTCGCCAAGAGGGCCGGTCTCCTGCACGACATCGGTAAGGTTTCCGAGGAGGAGCCGGAGCTTCCACACGCATTGCTTGGTATGAAACTGGCCGAGCAGTACAAGGAAAAGCCTGAGATCTGCAACGCCATCGGCGCGCACCACGAAGAGATCGAGATGACATCGATCATCTCTCCTATCGTAATGATCGGTGATGCGATTTCCGGTGCCCGTCCTGGAGCCCGTCGTGAGGTCATCGAGTCTTACATCAAGAGGCTCAAGGGAATGGAAGACCTTGCCGCCGCCTATCCGGGAGTCACAAAGAGCTACGCCATCCAGGCCGGCCGCGAGCTCCGCGTCATTGTTGGCGCCGAGGAGGTCAGCGATGACCAGGCCGGAAGACTCTCCGCTGACATCGCCCAGAAGATCCAGGAGGAGATGACTTATCCGGGACAGGTCAAGATCACTGTGATCAGAGAGACCCGTTCCGTAGCCTACGCTAAATAACATTCTGAATATAACGGCAAATGTTTTGACGCTATGACACATACTTTCAAAAAAGCTGTGGCGTTGGTGGCTGCACTCCTTATCGGGAGTGTGGCCTCTTTCGCGCAAGCCCCGGAGGCCACCGCCAAGTGGTCGGTTTCCAGCAAGGTGGTTTCAGAGAATGTCTATGAACTGACATTCAAGGCCAGCATTGTGGATGGATGGCACATCTACACTGTGGATCATGCCTACAATCCTATTGCCATCGAATTCGCCTCCGATCAAGGATATTCATTGGTCGGTGGTCTCAATCAGGTGACAAAACCGTCTGATTTCCAAGGAGAAAAAGTTTTCTTTGATTCTGTGACACTCACTCAAAGGGTCAAACTGACCGGCAGTGAGGCCACGGTCACAGGTGAAGTCTCATGGAGCGGATGCAACGACAGGTTCTGCGCGGCTCCGGAATCATGGGAATTCTCCGTTCCGCTTGCTGCGGCTGTACCTGCGGCGAGTGCGTCTTCGGATGACGTTACCATTGACACTAAGTCGGAAGAGGCCTCTTCATCGCTTGAGGCCGGTATCGCATCCGGTGATAATAGCGATAACGAAGGGTCTCTGTGGGCTTTGATCATCGAAGCCATCCTGTGGGGATTCGCCATGCTGATGACCCCATGTGTGTTCCCGATGGTGCCGATGACGGTGTCGTTCTTCATGAAACAGTCCTCGACCGCCGCTGAAGGCCGCTTCAAGGCTTTCATCTACGGTCTCTTCATTGTCCTTTTGTACACTGTTCCGATCAGTGTGATCATCGGCCTGACATGGATAATCGGAGGGAATACGGTCACCGCCGACATATTCAACTGGCTTGCGACTCACTGGCTGCCGAACCTGATATTCTTCATCGTGTTCATGATTTTCGCGGCATCCTTCTTCGGCGCCTTCGAGATAGAGCTGCCGTCCAGCCTTGCCAACAAGAGTGACGCGAAGTCCAGCGGCAAAGGACTCGGCGGCATATTCTTCATGGCTCTGACCCTTGTGCTGGTGTCATTCTCATGCACCGGTCCTATTGTCGGCACGGTGCTGATCAAATCAACTCAGGGAGAGTTCTGGACTCCGATGGTCACGATGCTCGCCTTCTCCGTCGCCTTCGCCTTTCCGTTCACGATCCTGGCGATGTTCCCGTCGCTGCTGAAAAAGATGAAAGGCAAGTCCGGCTCTTGGCTCAACAGTGTCAAGGTCGTGCTCGGCTTCATCGAGGTAGCGCTTGGCTTCAAGTTCCTCAGCGTCGCTGACCAGACCTACCACTGGGGACTGCTTGACAGGGAAGTATATTTAGGAATATGGATCGTCACGTTCTCGCTTCTCGGATTTTACCTTCTTGGCAAGCTACGTTTCAAGAATGACGATCCTGTGGAGCATGTCTCTGTGCCGAGGCTTGGCCTTGCGATCGCCGTCTTCACATTCGTGGTCTATATGATTCCGGGAATGTGGGGCGCTCCGCTGAAGGCTCTGTCCGGCTACCTTCCTCCGCTTGAGACTCAGGATTTTGTGGTTTACAATTATGCGGACACTCCGGTGGGAACGGTCACTTCGACAGGCTCAGTGACCATCGAAGCGACCGAAGAAACCAGCACATCGACAAGCTCAGTGACCGGTGTCTCCACCTACGGCCAGAAGTACGACCTCAAGATGCCGCTCGGTCTGACCGGCTACTTCACCCTGGAGGAAGGCCTCGCCGCCGCTAAGGCCCAGGGCAAACCCGTCTTCGTCGACATCACCGGCCACGGCTGCGTCAACTGCCGCGAGATGGAACAGCGCGTCTGGAGCGATCCGAGAGTCCTGAATATTCTCAGGAATGAATATGTCCTTGTGGCTCTTTATGTGGATGACAAGACCAAACTCGATGAGGCGGAATGGCTGACCACTCCGGATGGCAAGACCTTGAAGGAGATCGGTCGTGTGAACTCTTACATAGCCCGTACACGGTTCGGAGTAAACGCCCAGCCGAACTATGCCCTTCTTGACGCCGAAGGCAACCAGCTTGCCCCGGTCCGTGGCTATAATCTTTCCGTCGATGGTTTCATAGCCTTCCTCAACTCCGGCCTGAAAAAATAGCCGTGGCACTTAACGTGCTGTAAATGAATATAAAGACCGAAGTCCTGATGCCGTTACCAGCGTCAGGACTTTGGTCTTTTAATTGATTATGAGCCGCTTATCCGCCACGTATATTCATTGGTTCAGAAAGATGTTCGCTTTCCGGACAAAATTCGTTATAATTGCGGCAATGCCATACCACTGGGCAGAGTGGAGCCGCAAAATATGATAACCCCAAAATAAAACGAGACTTATGGTCCAGACTTTAATAGCCAACTCAGGAATACAGTTTTTCTCCGGAGAGATACTTCTGGATGCGAACGACGGATTCAGACAGGTCTTTTACGAATGGTTTGATGAGGAACAGGTCGAGCAGGTTCTTGAGTATGCCTACGAGATCAGGGAGACTTGACAAGGATGGTTTCGGAACAGGCGCGAATTATTCCCGGAGGACCCTGATGACATTCGCCTTCCTGGAGATTCTGGCCAAGTACCCTGCAAACACCGATGCGAAAGCGATTCTGGACAAATGTGTCGCGATGGAACGGAAGGATTACACCGATGCCGTCGCCAGCCAAAGCGTCGCCAGTCTCGATGCGTTCATGAAGAAATATCCGGATTCCGCGTTCCGGGAGGATGTGGCCGACAGGATCGATGATCTTCCTCTCTGGCTGAAAGCCAAAGGCCAGAATACGATAGATTCCTACAAGCGGTATCTCGCCGAGTCCGAGCACCGGATCTACAAACAGGAGGCCGATGACGCCATCGCCGACCTGTCAACCTCGCAGGCTTATTTCAACGCCCTCCGTGTCAACACCATCGACGCGCTGAAGCAATTCCGCAAGGATTATCCCGCAAGTTCCTATGACAAGCGCGCCTCCAGCAAGATCGCCCGCCTGATGGCGGACAAGTTCACGTCTGAATCCTCCTACGCGGACAAAAGAATGGCCATGGAATATGCCGCTGATGACGAGACAATCAGGTATGTGAGCTACAAATACGCCACCGCCACCCGGAATAATGAAGCATATTCCTCGGTTTACAAGACATCGGCGTCACAAAGTAGGTCGTCAGATGCATCATCCCGCGGAAGTTATAGGTCCAGCCAATCTTGCATACGCTTTGGATTAACTTTGTCAGCGGATGTTGGATATTCTTATGACACTGGTTATGAGGCATATCCTTTCTCAATAGCTGCAGGTGGGATGATAAGGTTCGGAGACCAGAGACATCCGTTGAATCTTATTATCGGAGCCAAGGCTCTGATGGCCTACACAAAAATAAGATATGATGATTCTTCCTATGGCTCAAAGGAAAGCCTGACCGTAAATGAGATGGTGATTCCGGTGGATTTGAACTGGAATGTCATCACTTCCGAATATACGTCAATGTATGTTGGTGTTGGCTGCCAATATGGTTTTCAGACATCACGTGCCATTAAAGCGTCATACGGTTTCGCATGGGCCAAAGGTGACTGGCACTGTTACTATATTCATTATATTAAAGGTATGTTCAAAGGATTCGATAAAATCTCTCCATTCCTTGGCATGAGCTACACTTATTATTTCTAGTCCGCCATTCATTCAGGGAACGTTTGAAATTCTATGACATGGACATATTGAGGGATTTCATAAAGTACGCCAGCGACTCTTCCCTGCGTGAGCGGGAACGTACCATGTTTCCGGCCGAATCTTTTGTCTCCGGCAGGAAGACCGGCGTTGTGGTCTGGAATGTTTCCGAGGACACTCCTTTGGAATTCAAGGTTTCTGTCCCGGCCAGGAAGTTGGTTTTGGCTCAATCGCCGGAAGACACCGCTCTGTCATCCACGTCTGACGGGCATGTTCTGGCACCTCAAAGCATCGCCCTCCTTGTGTTTGAATAGTCTTATTTTGAAAATTATCTGAAAAACGAAGAAGCCGACCGATGAAATGGCCGGCTTCTCTATTTAGAGTCTTTTTATTACCTCTTTGAGGTGACGTCAGCCTCGTACTTCTCGACGGAAGCGATGAAGTCCTGGCCTACAGGAACACCGTTCTTGAGGTTGAAGTAGTCGTAAACGGCTCCGAACGGAAGTGACTTGGCCTCTTCCAGAAGGGCGAGACGCTGGAAGTACTTGCCGTTGTCCTCGTACTTGCGGAGGGTCTCAAGCGGCTCAAGGAAGGCCTGAAGCATACACTTCTGGGTCGAGCGGGTGCCGATGATGTAGGCTCCGATGCGGTTGATCGATGCGTCGAAGTAGTCAAGACCGATGTGTGTGCGGTCGAGGGCACCTGCGCGGACAACCTCCTTGAACAGGTCGAGGGTCTGGTCGTTCATCGTGACAACGTGGTCGGAATCCCAACGTACAGGACGGCTAGTGTGGAGCATCAGCTCAGGCACGAAGAGAAGGAGGGAAGCGACCATATCGCTGATGTTCTCGGTCTGCTCGTAGTGGCCTGTGTCAAGGGTGTACATAAGCTTGCGGGTCGAGCAGTAGCCGGTCACGAAGTCGTGTGAGCCGACGGTGTAGCTCTCAAGGCCGATTCCGAAGAGCTTAGCCTCAAGGCAGGTCTTCATTCCCGGCAGATCCTCGGCGAGAATCTCGTCCAGGGACTGTGCCATAATCTCACGGTAGCGGAGACGCTCCACGGTCTGGTCCTTCGATCCGTCGTGAACCCAGATGTTCATGATACAAGGGTCGCCCTGGAACTTGCCCATCGCGTCGGCCACCCTGCGGCAACGCTTTGTGTGCTCGATCCAGAAGTCACGGATGGACTTGTCCGGGTTGGCGAGTGAGAGGTCACCGCTCTTAGGATGCGAGAAGGATGTGGAGTTGAAGTCGAGCTTCATCCCGTTCTCCTTACCCCATTCCATCCAGCTCTGGAAGTGAGCCGGCTCAACCTCGTCACGGTCAATGTGCTTGCCCTGGAAATCACCGTAGATCTCGTGCAGGTTCAGACGCTGTGTTCCACCGAGGAGGCTCTTCACGAACTTGATGTCGCTGCGGAGCTCGTCGATGTTGCGGGCGCGGCCAGGGTAGTTGCCGGTCGCCTGGATTCCGCCTGTGAGGGCGGTGTCGTTCTCGAAGCCCATCACGTCGTCAGCCTGCCAGCACTGGAGGGAGATCGGGGTCTTCTCAAGAAGCTCTATCGCTTTGTCTGTGTCCACGCCGATGGCGGCGTAACGCTCTTTGGCCATCTCATAGGCCTTGGTTATCAGATTCTCGTTCATATTATTTTTAGTTTATGATTTGTTATATTCTCAAAATTGATTCCGGAACAGTCCGCTCTTTGTCGTTGAGGACTAACTCCTTGGCTCGTAGGTGATTGTCTGGATGGAGTTTCCGATGATGCGGCGCATATCCCAGCGGTCTCCCACAAGGCCGGCCACCTTGGCCTGGAGCATGATGTTGCCGATCGCCGTGCCCTCCATCGGACCTGCGATGACAGGGATTCCGAGTGTGTCGGCCGTCAGCTGGCACATAAGTTTGTTGGCCGATCCGCCACCGATCACGTGGAGTTTCTCGATCTTGAATGACGCGAATCCCTGAAGCATCCCGATGACTTCCTTGTACCTCTTGGTGAGGCTGTGATAGATGCAGCTGATCATCTCACCATCATTCTCCGGAACCCTCTGGCCTGACTCCTGAAGGGCCGCCTTGATCTCGGCGTACATATCCTTCGGAGCGGCGAAACGTGGATCGTCCGGGTTGATCGTGGACGGGAAGTCGATGGCCTCGCGGGCCATAGCCTCCATCTGGGCGTATGAATATTCCCGACCTTCCGCCTCCCAGGTCTTGCGGCTCTGCTCCAGCAGCCACATTCCCGTGATATTCTTGAGGAATCTGGTCGTGCCTTCTATTCCACCCTCGTTCGTGAGGTTATATTCATAAGACTTTTCATCGATGATCGGGGTCTTGGACTCGATGCCCATCAGGCTCCAGGTGCCGCTGCTGAGGTAGGCGAAGTTCTCGCCGGACGCAGGTACGGCGGCGATGGCTGAGGCTGTGTCGTGTCCGGCTACGGCGATCACAGGAACCGCCTCCATTCCGGTCTCCTCGCAAAGTTCCTTTTTGAGCACACCGACCTTAGTTCCCGGCTGGGTGATGTCAAGCAGTAGGGAAGGGGTGATTCCGAGACGCTCAAGCAGGTCTCTCTGGAAGTCCCTTGTGCGCGGGTTGATGAGGCCCGATGTGGACGCGTCGGTATATTCGCAGACCATCTCTCCGGTCAGCATATACGCCAGCAGGTCAGGCATAAAGAGGATCTTGTCGGTCTGAGGCAGCCTTGAACCGGCTTCCTTGCTTTGCGCGTAGAGCTGGAAGATGGTGTTGAAGTTCATTATCTGGACTCCGGTGACGGAGTAGAGCTCCTCGCGGGGGATGATTTCAAAGACCTCCTCAGGGATTCCGTCGGTGTAAGGATCCCTGTAAGCCCTTGGCATTCCGATGATTCCGCCGTCCTTGCCGATGTGGCCGAAATCCACGCCCCAGGTGTCGATACCGATCGATTCGATCTTCACGCCCATTCCGGCGACCTTTTTCAGAGCCGCTTTGAAGTGGTCGAAGAGGGAATTGATGTCCCAGTAATATTTTCCGTCTATCTCCTTGACGGCGTTCGGGAATCTATAGACTTCCTCTGAGGTAAGCTTATCGTTTTCGACAGTTCCGATGATGGCTCTGCCGCTCGTGGCTCCGAGATCAAATGCTAGAAATTTCATAAATTACGTGGCTTTTTTGTGCTTTACAAATTTTGTTTTTTTTCGCTGTTTTACCGCTGAATATTTTGATATTATAACTTGGAAATTTGATTGGGAATTATTTTTTGCTATATTTGTGACGCACAATTAGTAACAAAAGGTCTGCAAACTATGGCTTCGGTTCATCTCAAATATTTGGCGGTTAATCCTGTTGACCTCAAGTGGGGGACTGCCGTCAACTCGGTGGGTTTTCAGGAGATCGCTCCCGGAATGGACTATCCGCCTCGCAACCATCCGTCGCGCTATGTGTTTTCCGTCGCCAGCGGAAGGATTCTCCAGGAATATCAGCTCCTTTACATAACAGAAGGCAAGGGCCGGTTTTCCTGCGAGACCTTGGGACGGTCGAAGTCAATCCCGGTCAAAGGCGGGATGATGTTCCTGCTTTTCCCGGGCGAGTGGCATTCCTACTATCCTGACAAATCGACGGGGTGGAAGGAATATTGGATCGGCTTCAACGGGGAGTTCATCGACAATCTGATCAGGCAGGGCTTTTTCTCGAAGGACAGACCGCTGTTCAAGGTGAATATCCACGTGGACATAGTGAACCTCTACACTTCCGCGATCAACGCCGCCGTGGCTCAGGAGTCTGGTTTCCAGCAGGTTCTGGCCGGCATAGTGGACCGACTGCTCAGCCTCGCGTATTTCTACGACAGGAACTCGCAGTTCCAGGAGTCGGACACGGCGAACAAGATCAGTCAGGCGAAGGTGATGATCCACAGCCATTATATGACGATCTCTCCGGAGGAGGTGGCGGCGAAGCTGTGCCTGAGCTATTCCTCTTTCCGCAAGACTTTCAAGGAATATACCGGGTTCTCGCCGGCGAGGTTCATCAACGAGGTGCGGATGAGCAAGGCCAAGGAGCTGCTGACCAACACGACGATGAGCATCAAGGAGGTGGCCTACAATGTTGGCTACAACAATCATGACTATTTCTTCACCGCCTTCCGCCATATGACCGGCCAGACCCCCGCCGAATATCGCAGCGCCACCCAGGTCGCCAAGTTGTAGGCTGTCCGGTCTTACGCATCTGTCTGAAACAGGTATGGTCCCTGAAAAATACCGGCCACATCCTTTGTCCGGCAATTATAGAGGTACGCTTGAATGTCATATTGAGAATGGCTTCCTGTTGATATGGGTTGATGAAAGTGAACAAATCATCAAACTCGTCCGTCTTGGAAGCAATCCGGAACTTTTCGGATAATAATCACATCCGGAATCTTCTGTCTTTTTTTATAAAGGATACTATATAGTAGTTGACTAACTTTTGTCTTGGAAATCATATAGGAGTTGGCTAACATTTTCCTTATGATGCTGATATTTAAGTAATTGTGAT
>OLNW01001750.1_pt1 | contig 20440 bp, 18 predicted proteins | sample 1672121 | NCBI WGS metagenome assembly OLNW01 (sample SAMEA3136648, study PRJEB25190) | human gut metagenome
AGGCAATGTGCAGCCTTACAAGTACAACGGCAAGGAGCTTGATGCGAAGAAAGGGGTGAACTGGTATGATTATGGGGCGAGGCATTATGATGCGGTATTGGGTAGGTTTACGACGAATGACAGATTTGCCGAGAAATATTATTCGATGTCTCCGTATCAGTATGGGGCGAATAGTCCGGTTGGGAATATTGATGTGAATGGAGATAGTATTAGAGTTTACACTGAAACTCAGTCCTTTGGTCACACGTGGATTAGTGTTGGTGAAGGATCTAATATGACTGTTTATAGCTACGGACGATACAATGGGACTAACAAAGGACCAGATAGAAGCTCTAATTCTTTAGGAAACGGTTCCGGTGTTCTTTTAAAGTTAATGGGGGATGAAGCAAAAGCTTACAATGACAAAAAAGCAGCTGGCGGAATGTCTGTATTTGTAGTAACAGATGTGGCAGATGAAAAAGTTGCTAATATTTTAGACGAAAAGTTTAATATGTCAACTACAATGCCAGATAATCCTAAAAGTGATTATTATAACAGTTCTTCTGCTCGTATTATTGATGAATATAAGCTGACAAGTAATAATTGTACAACAATGGTATCTGATGTATTGAATAAAAGCGGGTCAAATGCTCTGAAAGAGACAAGGCTACAACAAACAAGCAATTTTGGAACATGGACTACTATTCCTATTGTCAACAGATTTATTCTTCCAATATCAATGCAGAATCATTTAGTGAGAATATCCAAACCTGGAGGTGTAGTTTATAAAACAAGATAGATTATGAAATGGCTTAGAATTGTGTTTGTTGCCACATCAATAATTCTTTCATTAGTAATTGTATGCGCAATTATTAATTGTGAAATTAGTTATAAATATGAGATTGAAAATCGATGTGGGGATAAAATTGATATCTTATGGGTTGAGGAGTGGCTAAAAGAAACGATTAAAGTGTGGAAGTTTTTTCTATGCTATGTAATCATTAATATCTTTTATTTAATAGCTTCTCTTGTCAATAGCCGTAAATCTTCAAAAGAAAAATGCAGTTTATCATAAACAAACGCAGTCTCTTTTGTATTGATAATTAGGGCGTCTTGACCTGATATGAATTGACTATTTTATCGCTATCCTAACATCAGATATCTTATATCTTGCATGTTAGGATAGCTTTTTTCTTTCTAATACTGATACGGCGGCCTTAACCGTCTGACTGCTTTCACCCACGGCGCAGGCCGCTATACAGAAAAGGTGACCGGTTACGACAAAAACGGCAATATCCTGTCTTTGCAGTGCTACGGGCAGACCTCCGCATCAGTCTACGCCCTAATCATTCTTACGGGCAATCTGCTGAATCATGTGGACGATACCGCTACGACTTCTGCTTACAACAATGGCTTCGAGTTCAAGGACGGTGTTAAGCAGGCGAACGAGTACGTTTATGATGCGAACGGCAATTTGACCAAAGATTTAAACAAGGGAATTAGCAATATTACGTATAATGTATTAAATTTGCCAACGGGCGTCACTTTTGCTTCCGGCGGTTTCATACAGTATGGCTATACTGCCGACGGCATCAAGCGGCGCATGATGTATAAGGAGGCAGATGGTTCGGGCAATCCGGTTCCTACTGTGTATTGCGGCAATGTGGTCTATGAAAACGGTGTTGCCAGGCTTCTTCTTACGGAAGAGGGGTATGTTACGCTTTCGGACAAGAAGTATCACTATTACCTGCAGGACCATCAGGGGAACAACCGCGTTGTCCTCAGTTCCAGCGGTGCTGTTGAGGAAGCGATTACTATCCTTTTGGTGGGGTATTTGCAAGCTCAGGCAATGTGCAGCCTTATAAATACAACGGCAAGGAGTACGATGGCAAGAAGGGATTGAATTGGTATGATTATGGGGCACGCATGTATGATGCTGCGCTGGGAAGGTTTACGACGGTGGACCCTTCTGCTGAAAATTACTTCAATACAAGTCTCTATGCTTATTGCGGGAATAATCCTATTAATCGGATTGACCTTGACGGATTACTTTTGGCTCGAATATTGATATATAAGGTCCTCTGATTCAATAAAGTGAACGATTCCCTGCTTTCATCACTATATGTCAACAGGGAATTTTACCTTTTATATAAGGCTACACCCTTTCCCTGACATGGTGTAGCCATTTACCCCAAAGGGTGTAGCTATCCGGGGCAAAGGGTGTAGCCTTGTTTAATGTGCCTTACCAGTGCCTGCGGCACACATAATCCGTCATTGACTCATGAAAAATCTTCTGTCGTAAGTGGGAAGAAAGAAATTTGTTTCAAATCTCCCCGAAATCATGTACCTTTGTGGCGGTACCTAAAAAGGAGGTAACAAGATGATGAATAAGATAAATTCCGTATGCGTATATTGTGCTTCGAGTACAAAGATAGATTCCGTTTATTTCGATGCAGCCCGTGAGTTGGGCACTCTGCTGGGGCAGCGGCAAATTCGCCTGATTAATGGTGCGGGAAATATGGGACTGATGTCCGCTGTGTCCGATGCGGCACTCCGGGCAGGGGGAGAGGTGACGGGCGTCATTCCCCGCTTCATGGTGGAGCAGGGATGGCATCACACCGGACTTACCCAACTCGTGGAAGTGGAAAGCATGCACCAGCGGAAAAAGACAATGGCCGACCTGAGCGATGCCGTCATCGCCCTGCCCGGTGGTTGCGGCACCCTGGAAGAACTGCTGGAAATCATCACTTGGAAGCAACTCGGACTGTATCTGAACCCGATTGTGATACTGAATGTCAAGAACTATTTCGACCCTCTGCTCGATATGCTCCGGCAGGCGGTGGACGAAAACTTCATGCGTACGCAGCACGGTGCCATCTGGCATGTGGCGCAGACACCGCAGGAAGCCGTGGAACTGATATATACCACTCCATTGTGGGACGCCTCCATCCGTAAATTCGCTGCAATATGATAGGACTGTTGATGGCTTGTGCAGTAGTGGGGACGGAGGGGATTCCTATCCCATATTCTCCGAGAATGGACGATGGCATCACCGTGGTTCTTTTGTGCTGTTTCTTTCTGTCGGCCTATGTTTTGTCACGCAGCCGCAAGTTCCTGCTGCAGCTGGTGAAGGATTTCCTGCTTCATCGCGAACGTACCAGCATATTTGCCACTTCCACAGCCGCCGATATGCGCTATCTGCTGTTGCTCATCCTGCAAACCTGCATCCTTGTGGGTGTCTGTATCTTCAGCTACTTCAATGATATACAGCCGGAATTGGTACACCATGTGCCGCCGGGATTTCTGCTGGGGATTTACATCGGTGTGTGTCTCCTCTATTTGTGCTTGAAGTGGATGCTCTACTCTTTTCTGGGTTGGATTTTTTTTGACGAAAGTGTTACAACACTATGGCTTGAGTCCTATTCTACGCTACTTTATTACTTGGGATTCGCCCTTTTCCCGTTTGCTCTGTTCATAGTCTATTTTGATTTGAGTTTGCAGCTGACGATAATAATAGGATTGATTTTAGCCTTTTTTGCTAAAATATTGATGTTATACAAGTGGTTAAAGCTTTTTTGTAACAATTTATATGGCGGTTTGCTTTTAATTGTGTACTTTTGTGCCCTTGAAATCATGCCTTGTTTTGTGTTATATCAAGGTGTGATGCAGCTAAACAGTTATTTGATAATAAAATTTTAGGACGTTGAAAATTAAGAAAGTACTTGTGTCGCAGCCGAAACCGGCATCAGAGAAATCTCCTTACTACGACATCGCCGAGAAGTATGGTGTGAAAATAGATTTTCGCCCATTTATCAAAGTGGAGAGCCTTTCAGCGAAAGAGTTCAGACAACAGAAAATTTCGGTATTGGATCATACTGCCGTTATTTTTACTTCGCGTCATGCTATTGATCATTTCTTCCACTTGTGTACAGAATTGCGTGTGACAATTCCCGAAACAATGAAGTATTTCTGCGTGACGGAGGCCGTTGCTCTGTATATCCAAAAGTATGTGCAGTATCGTAAGCGTAAGATTTTCTTCGGAAACACCGGGAAGATTGACGATTTGATACCTTCCATTGTTAAGCATAAGACTGAAAAGTACTTGGTACCAATGTCGGATGTACACAATGATGACGTGAAGAATCTGCTGGATAAGAATAAGATTCAGCACACGGAAGCTGTCATGTACCGTACTGTCAGCAATGACTTTGCTGCAGATGAGGCTTTTGATTATGACATGCTGGTGTTCTTCAGTCCGGCAGGCATCAGTGCCTTGAAGAAGAATTTCCCTGATTTTGACCAGAAGGAAATCAAGATCGGAACATTCGGCTCTACCACTGCCCAGGCAGTCCGTGATGCCGGGCTTCGTCTTGACCTGGAAGCTCCCAGCGTGCAGGCACCCTCAATGACGGCGGCGCTTGACATGTTTATCAAGGAAAATAATAAAGGAAAGTAAAAAGAGTTATGAGTTATAAGTTATGAGTGATTTGCTTATAGCTTGTAGGCATAACAATGGATTTATAAAATTGAGCTACAAGTGGTTGTGCTTTTATGTCGCCAGGTACTTGTAGCTCGTTTTTGTATCGCCCCATAACTTATCACTCATAACTCATCACTCATAACTTATAACTCATCACCCCATGCCAAATACCTTGCGTAAGTCCGAACGGTTGGACAAGAAGAAAGTGATAGAGAAGATGTTTGCGGGCGGCTCACGTTCGTTTTCGGTTTTCCCTTTGCGTGTGGTGTATCTGCCGGTGGAGGAGCTGGAGGCACCCGTTTCCATTCTTGTAAGTGTCTCGAAACGCCGTTTCAAGCGGGCGGTGAAGCGCAACCGCGTGAAACGCCAGATACGTGAAACCTACCGCATGAACAAACACGGACTGCTGGCAGTGTTGACGGAAAAAAAGTGCCGTCTGGCCGTGGCCTTCATCTATCTTTCGGACCAGTTGGTAGACTCTTCCGTCATCGAGGACCGTATGAAGACAGCTTTGGCACGCATTGCCGAGAAGGTAGCGGCAAATGCTGAAACCGAGCAAACTCCGCAGGTGTCATGAAGCGTCTGCTTTCATATCTGCTGCTGCTTCCCATCTATTTCTATCAGAAGTGCATATCGCCCATGATAGGGCCTTCATGCCGTTTTACCCCCACTTGTTCGCAATATGCGGTGGAGGCCATCAAGAAACACGGACCTTTCAAGGGGTTTTGTCTGGCAGTCAGGCGCATTCTGCGCTGCCATCCCTGGGGAGGTTCCGGATATGATCCCGTTCCATGAATATTCCAGTTGACATACATACACACCGGCTTCCGCAAGTACCCGGAACTGCCATTGCAAATTGCTATCCCGAAACGTTCTCTCCACAGAGCGGCGGATGGTATTCGGTGGGGATACATCCCTGGCATATAGGTCGGAGTGGAGGTGAACACTCAGGAGCCGAAGGTGCTGTGGCTAGCAGGGTGTGCGGCCTGGAGGAGTTAGTGCGCCATCCCCAAGTACTTGCCGTGGGCGAAGCCGGGCTGGACAAGCTGGCAGATGCTCCGATGGATTTGCAGGTGGAAGTGTTCAGGTGCCAGGCATGTTTGGCAGAGGAAGTGGGAAAGCCGCTGGTGATTCATCTGGTGAAGGCGGTTGATGAACTGCTGAAGGTGAAGCGGGACTTGCGCCCGTCGAATCCGTGGATAATACATGGTTTCCGTGGCAAGGCGGCGCTGGTGGAGGAATATCTGAAACATGGCTTTTACCTTTCATTCGGGGAGAAATACCAGGAAGCAGCCTTGTGCCGGGTACCTGCCGACCGGCTGTTCATCGAAACGGATGAAAGCGAAGTTTCCATCGGGGAATTGTATGCACGCGCTGCCGAAGTGCGCGGCATCTCTCCCGAGGAGCTTGGAGAAACACTCCGGAGAAATGTCTGCAAAGTCTTTTTTAAACCCTAAGAGTTGTTTCTTCGAATAAAGAGTCGTATTTTTGCGCAGATTAAAATAGGAATCAAACAATTCATAGATAATCACTTAAATAATTAATCAGATAACTTAATCATTCGATGAATTTTGTAGAAGAATTAAGATGGCGTGGCATGCTCCACGATATGATGCCGGGTACGGAAGAACTTCTGGCTAAGGAACAAGTGACTGCATACATTGGTTTCGACCCTACTGCGGACTCTTTGCACATCGGGCACCTTTGCAGTGTGATGATTTTGCGTCACTTCCAGCGTTGCGGACACAAGCCGTTGGCACTGATTGGCGGTGCTACGGGTATGATTGGTGACCCTTCCGGAAAGTCTGCCGAACGCAATCTGCTTACGGAAGAGACGTTGCAGCGCAACCTGGCCGGTATGAAGGCCCAGCTCTCCAAGTTCCTGGATTTTGATTCGGATGCCCCCAACCGTGCCGAGTTGGTGAACAACTACGATTGGATGAAGAACTTCACTTTCCTCGATTTTGCCCGTGAAGTGGGTAAGCACATCACCGTGAACTATATGATGGCGAAAGATTCTGTAAAGAAGCGTCTGAACGGTGAGGCACGTGACGGTCTTTCCTTCACGGAATTCACCTACCAGCTGTTGCAGGGGTACGACTTCCTTCATCTGTATGAAACCAAAGGCTGCAAGCTCCAGATGGGTGGCAGCGACCAGTGGGGTAACATCACCACTGGTGCCGAACTGATTCGCCGTACGAACGGTGGGGAGGTATTTGCACTGACCAGCCCGCTGATTACGAAGGCCGACGGTGGCAAGTTCGGCAAGACAGAGTCCGGAAACATCTGGCTCGACCCGCGCTACACTTCTCCATATAAGTTCTACCAGTTCTGGCTGAACGTGAGCGACGAGGATGCCAAACGCTACATAAAGATATTCACTGCACTGTCCAAGGAGGAGATTGACGCTCTGACGGCCGAGCACGAGGCTGCTCCCCATTTGCGCGTCCTTCAGAAGTGCCTGGCCAAGGAAGTGACTATCATGGTTCATTCCGAAGAGGACTATAACGCTGCTGTGGATGCATCCAACATCTTGTTTGGCAATGCAACTTCCGATGCACTGAAGAAGTTGGACGAAGATACGCTGCTGGCTGTGTTCGAGGGTGTTCCCCAGTTCGAAATATCCCGTGATGCACTGGCTGCCGGTGTGAAGGTGGTGGATTTGTTCGTGGATAATGCTGCTGTATTCGCTTCCAAGGGCGAGATGCGTAAGCTGGTGCAAGGCGGTGGCGTTTCTCTGAATAAGGAGAAACTGGCTGCTTTCGACCAGGTGATTACGACAGCCGACCTGCTGGACGAAAAATACCTGCTGGTACAGCGCGGCAAGAAGAATTACTATCTGATTATCGCCAAATAACGGTAGCCTAAAGAGAAGTAATTAAGGAAATGATGCTTCGGCAGTAAAAATAGCCCCGAAATATTTGGATATTTCGGGGCTTCCTTTTATCTTTGCACCGCTTTTTAACAGAAAGCCCTATGTTTGGACTATGGTGTAATGGTAGCACAACAGGTTTTGGTTCTGTTTGTCCAGGTTCGAATCCTGGTAGTCCAACTACGATACAGCTAATTGCAGCTAAAAACCCACTAAAATCGCAAGTTTTAGTGGGTTTTTTTGTTATTCTTTCCCCCTCTTGTTGGCACTATAGGTATAGATTTTTTCTTTTTACGAATCTTTGAACGATATTGCTATATAATTGACACAAATTTATACGGTTTCTCCATTTTCTTTTGTTACATTTGCATCGTGTACGCAAACGATGTGTATTTGATGGCTGAAGTTATAACCTATTAAATGTAGTGCAATCATGAAAACGAACTATGAAATTCGCTATGCTGAGCATCCCGATTATGTGAAAAGCTACGATATGAAAAGCATTCGCTGCGATTTCCTTATAGGGAAGGCATTCTCCCAAAATAAAGTTTCCATTGAGTATAAACTACTTGCAAATCGTACATAAATAGAATATCACTTATTTAAACTTAATAATTTAACGTTATGAATCCGTATTTGAATTTTTCTTTGGAAGGTAAAGTAGCCCTTGTTACAGGTGCTTCTTATGGTATCGGTTTTGCTATCGCTTCAGCTTTTGCAGAGCAAGGAGCAACTATCTGTTTCAACGATATCAACCAGGAGTTGGTAGACAAAGGCTTGGCTGCCTATACTGAAAAGGGTATCAAGGCACGCGGTTATGTATGTGATGTGACAGACGAACCTGCTGTTCAGGCCATGGTAGCCCAGATTGAAAAGGAAGTAGGCTCTGTTGATATCCTCGTAAACAATGCCGGCATCATCCGCCGTGTTCCTATGCACGAGATGGAGGCTGCTGACTTCCGTCGTGTAATCGATATCGACCTCAATGCTCCGTTCATCGTATCAAAGGCTGTTCTGCCTGCCATGATGAAGAAGGGCCACGGTAAAATTATCAATATCTGCTCTATGATGTCCGAACTGGGTCGTGAGACTGTGTCGGCCTATGCCGCTGCCAAGGGTGGCTTGAAGATGCTGACTCGCAACATCTGCTCTGAATATGGTGAATATAACATCCAATGTAACGGTATCGGTCCGGGTTACATCGCTACCCCGCAGACTGCTCCGCTGCGTGAAAAGCAGGCCGACGGTAGCCGTCACCCGTTCGACTCGTTCATCTGCGCCAAGACTCCGGCAGGCCGCTGGCTGGCTCCGGAAGAACTTACCGGTCCGGCAGTGTTCCTGGCATCGGAAGCCTCTAATGCGGTAAACGGTCACATCCTCTATGTAGACGGAGGTATCTTGGCTTATATCGGAAAGCAACCGAAATAAATTTAAGGATAATTGAGAAGGTGATAAAGTGGCAGGATAATGTCACTTGTCACCTTTTTCTTTTGGGCGCGGATTACGCGGATTTCGCGGAAAGGATAAGGAAAATCCGTATAATCCGCGAAATCCGCGCCTAAAAGAAAGTTATACAACTGATTAGGAAAAAGCAATGATTATATGAGAAACTTTCTTTTATTATGTATGGCGGCCCTCTGCTGTCTTGCTTGCAACGATAGCAAGATAGTGACTGTTACGGTAACCAATCCGTTAGCGATGGACCGTTCCGATGAGATGGTAGAGGTGTCCATGACCGAAATCTCAAACCTTCTGAATCTGGCAGACACCGCACAGATTGTGGTTCTGAATGTCGAAGGGGAGCAGGTGCCTTACCAAGTGACCTACGATGACAAATTAATCTTCCCTGCGACGGTAGCTGCCAATGCATCGGCTGCATATACCGTCCAGGCCGGTACTCCCGTCGATGTGGAGGTAAGGGCTTGTGGGCGGCAGTATCCCGAACGTCTGGACGACATGGCCTGGGAGAACGACTTGGTAGGCTTCCGTGCCTACGGTCCTGCATTGCAGGCAAGGGGTGAACGCGGTTTCGGCTACGACTTGTTTACGAAGCGAGGCACTGCTGCACCGGTACTGGAAGACATGTATGCCAAGGAACTGGATGCAGACTCCTGGAAGCAGGTTAATGAATTGCGCAAGACAGACCCGAAGGCAGCCGATGAGCTGGTACGCACATTCTCCTATCATATAGACCACGGTTATGGCATGGACTGCTATGCAGTAGGTCCAACATTGGGAGCCGGAGTGTCTGCATTGATGGTGAATGATACCATTATCTATCCGTGGTGCTACAAGACGCAGGAGGTGCTGGACAACGGTCCGTTGCGCTTCACCGTGAAGCTGGAGTTCAATCCGTTGGCTGTGAAAGGGGATACTGCGGTGGTGGAAACACGTCTGATTACGCTGGATGCCGGTTCTCATCTGAACCGTACTGCCGTTTCGTATAGCAATCTAAAGGAATCTTTGCCCATTGTTACCGGTATTGTGCTGCACGAACCGGACGGTGCTGTGGTGGCTGATGCCGCCGGTGGCTATATGACGTATGTAGACCCCACTACCGGACCGGATAATGGCAAGATATTTATGGGGGCCGCTTTCCCTGCCGTTGTGAAGGAAGCCAAAACCGTGCTTTTCCCCATAGAGGAGAAGAAGATGCGTAACAATGCGGACGGTCATGTACTGGTTGTCAGCGACTATGAGCCGGGCGCTGACTACGTGTATTACTGGGGCTTTGCCTGGGACCGCGCAGACATCAAGACTGCTGAAGCCTGGAACCGATACATGGCTGATTTTGCACAGAAGGTGCGCAATCCGATGACGGTGAGTATCCGCTAAGTTGATTTTCTTCCTTTTCAGACGGAGAAGATTGAGAAGTTGGAGGTTTGTAACTGTCCGGACGAATGACAAATGTTCTCAGAATAAGCTCTTCCCCTTGTAGACAAGTTCTGCAACGTTTTTGGCCTCCAGTTTTTCCATCAGGCGCTTCCGGTAAGTCTGTATTGTATTGATGCTGAGAAATAGTAATTGGGATATTTCAGAAGTGCTCAGTCCTTGCGAGAGATAGGCGAGCACTTCTTTTTCACGTCTCGACAATTCGGGAAGTGCATGTGGTAGGGTGTTTTGTTTTTCCTTGTCCAGTTCGCTGAAAACATTGCTGAAGTATCTGGTTCCGTTTTTCAGTGTACTGATGGCGTCTCTCAATTCGCTGGTGCTGGCATTTTTTGAAACAGCTCCGTTGATGTTTAGGGTGGATAATTTGGCTATGATCCAAGGTTCTTCATGCATGGTATAGATTAAAATGCCGCATTCGGGTATCCGGCTGTGAAGGTGGGATATGAGTTGGAATCCATTCATATCCGGTAGTTCAAGGTCAATGATACAAAGGTCGAATCTCTCTTTGAGGGTCAGTTGTTCCACGTCTTTTGCACAAGTGGCTCCTTTGCACGTCACTTCTTCGAGTTGCGAGGCCAATGCGATGATGCCTTCAGCAACAATCGGGTGGTCATCTATTACCAGTATTCTGTATGTTTCTTTGTTTGGTTTCATTCGTTTATGTTAAGCAGTAGGGTGAAAACGTTGTTTTCTGTTGACGAGCATACATTGGCGGTAGCGTTGATGGCTCTGATACGGTCGTTTACGGTGCGCAATCCTATGCCGTCATTGTTGTTTGTTGCTGTTTGTTGCTTGTTTGCATTCTTACCGTTGTCTGTAATTTGCAGGGTATATTTATTTTCATTGTCGGCACGGAGACTGATGACTATATGACTGGCTGAGGCATGTTTCACGATGTTCATGGTGAGCTCTTGTACGATGCGGTACAGCTCATAAGCGGTTTCATTGGGAAGATGGCGTGATGCGTTGTTCTCCGTTGGATGATAGCTGACCTCTATGCCGGTGTTCTCGGTCAGTTTGGCAGCATAACGGTCGAGTATCTGGTCTAGACTGAGATGCTCGAATTCGGGAGGCATCAGTTCGTGTGAGATATTCCGCACGTTGTTTCTCAGTTTGCTGACGAGTGAGGCCAGTTCCTGCTCATTCCCTTTGCCGGCAGAAGTTTCTATCTTCATTTGCAGCCCCAGCAGGTCGTTGGCTATACCGTCATGCAGTTCCTTGGCAAAATATTTGCATTCCTCTTCCAACCCTTCAATGTAGCGGCGTGCCGAGTTCAGTTCGTTTTCTTGCTTTAGCAGTTCAATCTTCTTTTCGGCCATTCGTTTCTTGTGGCGGAGCGTCAACAAAGTAATGAGAGCAAGACCAGACAGAAGGGCTACAGCAATGGAGGCTTTTAGCAGGAAGGCTTGGTGTTCCAGTTGTTCTTGTTGCAGGTGGGCTATCTCCAATTCCTTTTCTTGTGTGTGATATTTCACGTTGAATTCTGCCATTTGTTGCGTCAGATTGTGCTGTGCCAGCGTATCAGTCCACATGCGGGCACTATCCATATAGGTGTAGGCCAGTTTGGGGTTTCCCAAGGCATCGTAGCATCGTGCCATTTGTGTAAATAATGTTTTGGGCTCGGTACCGGTTTTCCGGTTACGCAGCCAGTGGAAGTCCTTCAAGGCGCGGGCATAGTTTTTGCGGTTTGTTTCGGTGGCTGCCCTCGATTGTATGAATCCTATGGCAGCGATGGAGTTGGATGGTACCCGTTGTAGTAGTTTGTTCCCCAATTTCAAGTAGTGGTCTATGGAATCGGGTTGTTCTTTTCGTTCAAAGAGTCTCAGCATGCCGGGCAGGCAGCGTATCTTCCATAGGTCTTCGTTTCCCTCTCCGTGGCAGGCAATGTTCCAGGCTTTGCGGTTGGATTTTTCAGCATCATCCAGCTTGTTCAGTTCAGCCTTTATGGTTGCCCTGATTTGCCAGGTGGTGAAGGCTACGAATGGGTCTTCGGTTCTGGCGGCATGTTCGGCGGCCATGTCGGTATACTTTTCGGCTTCGTTCAGCTGCCTGATATTGAAGTATAGGATGGACACATTGTTGCAGATGTGGGCTATCCAGCTTTCGTCCCCATATTGCAAGGCACTGTCCAGTGCTTTATTGTAATAGTAGAGTGTAGAGTCATTCATTTGGTGCTGACGGTAGAGGAGGCCCAAATCGTTGTATACGCTGATGTGCTTTTCCAAATCATCTATCTGCGGCAGGTAGGGGAGCACATTTTTTTTCATGGCAAAGGCTTCTTCTGTCTTTCCCACATAGACCAGCAGTGTGGCTTGTTCGTTCAGCAAGATGGGATACATGAAGGAGTGCTTTACGTTCCGGGTGGCAAAGGCGCTGTCGAAGCTACGTTGCGCTTCATCGTAGTGTCCTTCTTCCATGAGATTGGCTGCCCGGTTGTAGAAGTGTGCCAACAGAGTGTCTGTTGGTATTTCTCCGGCGTGAAGCAGGATAGTGGTTAAAGAAAAGAGGAGTGATAATAGCTTAGTATGGCGTACCCTCATATCGGTATATTTTAGTGGAATTCAATCTGTGCTTAGTTGTTGCAAATATACGTCTTATTCATTTTGCTTTTTATTGGAGATGCTGAATTTTTTCTGTATGTGGCTGAAAAATCACCTTTTTCAGTGACAAGGAGTGAAAGGAAAAGTTTATTACTTTGCAAAAAATATTAAGCTTTGTCTGGGAATGATAAATGGCCAAAAGTATCTGTCCGGGTTTGAATGGCAGAGTCTTGTTGTCGTGAGATACGGACGGCATTCCTTATACTTTTGTTATTATGGATTTTCCTTAGAGGGATGGGGATAAAACAAGATTTGTAACTTATGAAAATGTTTAAAATGATGGCTGCCTCCATGTTGGGTGTGGCGTTGTGCTTGGGATTCACTGCTTGCAGTGACGATGACGAAAATGAGAATGGTGAGGGTGGCGAAAACACCGCCACTGTGGTCAATCCTTCGCAAGTGTTTACGGGAGGGCTTCCGAAGTCGGTTTCGGGCATGGCGATTTCTCACAATGAAGAAGGGCTGGTGACGAACATTACAACTGAGGATGGGGATAAAGCCGTCTTTGAGTACTTTCCCGCTACTACAAAGGCAGATGTTGCAAAGGACCGAGCAAGAATCACCGTGACGGATGAAGAGGGCGATGTTACAGAACTGAACTTGCAGCTCAACAGCGATGGTTATGTGGAATTTTGCAACTCAATAGACCACGCTGGTACTCCCGATGCCGATGAGTTTACTTGGGAGATGGAATACGACACTGAAGGCCATCTGGTTGTAATGAAACGCTCTGAAAGCGATGGTGAAATAACGAACATCACCTATAAGGATGGAGATGTGGTGAAGACTTCCACACGTTATGTAGCTAGTGGGGATCTCAATGGTGACGGAATTATCGACAGCAATGACGAGTGGGAGTATAGTGCTGCCATAGACTATACGACGGATAATATAACAGCTCCTATCGAGAATAAGGGCTGCCTGATGTTGTTTGATGAAATACTGGATGTGGATATGGACGAGATGATATATGCCTATTATGGAGGTATGCTTGGTAAGGCTACGAAACATCTGCCGCTTGTAGGGCATTATACATACAATGGCGAGGACTCTGTGTCCGATATGTATTTTACATGGACATTGAATTCCGACAGTTATCCTACGGAACTGGTTGTAAAAGACCAGTGGGATGAATACAGATGTACATTTACTTGGTAATTATAAAACATCTGTTTATTCTTGTGGAACAGGACATGAGCCTATAAAATGTAAGGGGTTGCCTTTTGCCGAGACAACCCCTTCTTATTTTATGTGGAATTTATTGTTACAGCAGATGTTGGTAACTTTCTGCTGTTTCAAGTTTATAATACTTTGAATTCATATCCCTCTTCCTTCAGGAAGTCAATGGCGCGCGGCAATGCGTACTGCAGGTTTCCGTTGCACCAGGATTTCAGGGAATCGTGGAAGGTGATGATGGAGCCGTTGCGGGCGTAGCGCATCACGTTGGCAAGCACTTGCGGACCGCGCAGCTTCTTGCTGTAGTCGCGGGTCACGAGGTCCCACATCACAATCTTGTAGGTTCGTTTCAGCGTGAGATACTGGTTGGCGAACATATGGCCGTGGGGAGGGCGGAACAAGAGAGGGTAGAGAACCTTCTCCACATTGCAATTGATGTCCCCACCCATTTCCATGAAAATCTTCGCCTGTTCGGTATTTCCCAGATAATTCTTGGCCGTGTATTCAAATCCACGGATATGGTTGAAGGTGTGGTTACCGATGCGGTGCCCACGCTCAACGACCATCCGGAATTCGTCCGGATGCTTCCGTATGTTGTCACCTACCATGAAGAAGGTGGCTTTGATGTTGTGCTTATCCAGCAGGTCGAGCACCCAGGGAGTTACTTCGGGGATAGGGCCATCGTCGAAAGTCAGATAAACGGCTTTTTCATTGGGGTCCATCCTCCAGACTGCACCGGGATATAGTTTGCGAAAAAACTCAGGAGGTTGTTCTATAAACACGTGATTAAGGATTAAGGGATTAGGGATTAAGGATTAGGGGTTAATGATTAAGGATTAGGGGTTAAGGATTAGTTATTAATGATTAGTGATTAGTGATGAACTGCACAGGCTAATCCCTAATCCTTTAATCCCTAATCCTTATTCTCACTCCTTCATTCTGTCCACATACATATTATACAGTTCTTCCACCTTCGGCTCGTAGATTTCGGCGAGCTTGGAGTTGTACTTCTTCATGGCCTTTACCTCGGCATCGAGTACAGCCCAGTGGTATTCAAATTCACGGGTAGAAATCATGAAGCGGTTGTCGTCCAGGCTCAGATACCAGGTCAGGTACTCTACAGCCTTGTCAGCAAGGGCTTTCATCATCTCGTCCGCCTTGGCGGTTTCGCCCAGTTGGTAGTAGGCTTCAGCCATCTGTACGGCACCGTTCTGCCAGTCGTAAGGCACGTTGTAGGCGGGAATCATCTTTTCGGCATAGTCCAGGGCGGCTTTTGCCTTGTCTTTCTTGCCCTCACGCATCAGCTGCTGCACGAGTTGGGAGAAGATGCGACGGTGAGAGTGACACATGCGCATTGCGTTCTCGTCGATATAGATGCCCGGCTTGTCGATGCCACCGAACTTGAACTTGTTCATCAGGTTGTCGTACATCTTTTCGGAGTCTATTGTCACGCCTGTCTTACTGGTGTCGAACGGAGTGAAACGATAGGCAAGACCTTCCTGAACGAAGTGGTTTTCCATATTCAGCTGGTTCTCCCTGCCTACGCTGACAGCGATATAGATGGGGCGTTCCCAGTTGGCCTCGCTCAGCATTTCGAGCATCATCAACTCGCTCTTGTAGAGGGCGCGTTTGCCTTTCAGCGAAATGTGCATGTAGTCGGGGATTGAGTCGCCCGGTATCATCATGCCGCTGCGGCGCACGGCTTCCTTGTCTACCTTGATGACAATGCTGTCGGTAGGAATCACCTTCAAGTCCTGATTCTTATTGCGCACCCAGTTCTTGAGGATATTCTTTAGCTCATACGGGTTGTCACCGAATTCTTTCTTTACATTGACCAGTGCTTCGGGATTACCGTCCAGTGCCTGCTTCTCGGCTTCGGCATAGAGCTGGTCGATGCTTTTCTTGTACTCAGGCTGGATGGGGACGTATTCGTTGGTGCCTTCTACGTACTCCATTCGGTCCCACGTGATGGGGAGAGAAGGACTGTCGTAGGCGGGGCGCTTCATCTGGTCGATGTACCAATCGGTCTGCAGGTACGAGAGGTTGCAGGTGCGGGCGTCGGTACGGAAACCTTCGGTCTCCTGGTTGTACCAGAGGGGGAAGGTATCGTTGTCACCGTTGGTATAGATAATCGGGTTGCCGCTTTCTTGTAGGGACATCAGGTAGTTCTGGCCGAAGTCGCGTGCCATGTAGCGGTCGCTGCGGTCGTGGTCGTCCCAAGTCTGGCTTGCCATCTGCACGGGGACAAAGAGGCAGGCTACGGAAACGATGGCGGCAGCAGGCAGTTCCTTCATCTTGGCATAGTCTTGAAGCAGACGGACGAGTCCTGCCACACCCATACCAATCCAGATGGCGAAGGCGTAGAACGAACCGGCGTAGGCATAGTCACGTTCGCGCGGTTGGCTCGGAGTCTGGTTCAGGTAGAGCACGATGGCAATACCGGTCATGAAGAAGAGGAAGAAGACCACCCAGAATTGCTGGATGCCTTTCTGTCCACGGTAGGCTTGCCATAGCAGGCCGATGATACCCAGCAGCAGGGGCAGGCAGTAGAATACGTTGTGTCCCTTGTTGTCTTTCAGTTCCTGAGGCAAGAGGCTCTGGTCGCCCACCAGCCAGTTGTCAATGAACGGGATGCCGGTAATCCAGTTGCCGTGTTCAATTTCTCCGCTGCCTTGTATGTCGTTCTGGCGTCCGGCGAAGTTCCACATGAAGTAGCGCCAGTACATCCAGTTGAGCTGGTAGGAGAAGAAGAACTTGATGTTTTCCCACTGTGTGGGCATGTTTACCATAATCATGTTGCCGCATTTGTCATAGGGCACATCGTAACCCTTGATGTCCTGCCAGGCATGGTATTGTTGTGTATGGGCACTGCTGTACATACGCGGGAACAGCATGTTCTGGGCGTATTCGTACTCAATGCGTCCGGGGATTTCGATGTACGAATCCTTTTCGTCGGGCGTAGCTTTCTCCTTGCGGATGAACTTAGTGCCGTTGTACTTGATGCGCGGTTCGCAGTAACCGTCTTTCACGTCCAGTGCCACTTGCGAGGAGAAGGCAGGGCCATAGAACAGCGGGCGTGTGCCATACTGCTCGCGTCCCAGGTATTCGCCCAGTGTGAAGATGTCCTCCGGAGAGTTCTGGTCCATCGGCGTGTTGGCGGTGGAGCGGATGACGATAAGTGCATACGAGGAATATCCGATGACAATCATCATGGTGCAGAGCAGCGAGGTGTTCAGCGTGCGTGCCGATACGCGGAATTTCTCTTTGACGGCTGCCTGCGTCTTCGGACGGAGGTAGAGCCACAATGCGGCAATGACAATAACACCGATAACTACCGAGCTGGTACCGTGTCCGTAGAACGGGATACCCAGCATGGCGATGGTGAGTATGAACGAGAGTGCCATACGTGCCTTGTTGCGTTCGGTATAGCTTTCGTAGATACCCCAGATGAGGCAGGCTGCCAACAGAATGATATATACGATGACACCCGTGTTGAAGGACATGCCCAGCGTGTTGACGAAGAGCAGTTCGAACCAGCCGCCCACTTTCACGATACCCGGCACGATGCCGTAGAGTACGGCTGCTACCAGTATGCCCGAAGCGAGCAATGCCAGCAGGGAACCTCGGGCATTGGCGTTGGGTACTTTCTTGTAGTAGTATACCAGTACGATGGCGGGCAGGCAGAGCAGGTTCAGCAAGTGCACGCCGATGGAAAGTCCCGTCAGGTAGGCGATAAGAATCAGCCAGCGGTCACTGTGAGGCTCGTTGGCAACGTCCTCCCATTTCAGTATGAGCCAGAATACGACGGCAGTGAACAGTGAGGAGAAGGCATACACCTCGCCTTCCACAGCGCTGAACCAGAAGGTATCGCTGAACGTGTAGGCAAGTGCGCCCACCAGACCGCTACCCATGATGGTAACCATCTGGCCGCGTGTGATATTGTTTTCGTCTGTCACCACAAGTTTGCGTACCAGGTGCGTGATGCTCCAGAAAAGGAACAGGATACATGCGCCGCTCATCAGCGCGCTCATGTAGTTCACCATCTTGGCAACGGTGGAGGCATCGGAAGCAAATTGTGAGAATAGGTTGGCTACCAGCATGAAGAACGGTGCGCCGGGCGGGTGTCCTACTTCCAGCTTATAGCCGGTGGTGATGAACTCCGGGCAGTCCCAAAAGCTTGCAGTAGGTTCGATGGTCATGCAGTAGACCGTCGCTGCAATGAGGAAGGTAATCCAGCCTACAAGGTTGTTTACGGTTTTGTACTGTTTCATTCGGATGAAATTCGTTATTATTCAGTTTTGTTTTTTACAAGCTGTTTTGCCATCGCTTAGTCAACGTATTGGCATATATGGGCGCAAATATAATGATTTCGCTTCTAAATAGGTGACAATAAGCAGCATTATTAGGATAGGTTAAGGGATTTGCTGCATCTATAGATGCAGCACGGTGGAAGTATAGATGCAACGCGGTGGATATATAGATGCAACAATGATGATTCTATAGAGGGAATATCCGGCCGATAAAGGGGATGCGGAAAGGAAGTATCCTCCTTGCTTGTCTAAATGAATCTTTCGTTTATAACCGAAAATCTAGCCTTTTTCGCAAACTTTTTGGGTTATGAACGAAAGAATTGATGGAAATGTTCGTTTATAACCGAAAATTGTTATCTTTGTAACTAAAGTTTAGGTTATGGACGAAAGAATGGATATACTTAGGAAGTACAATCTCTGGACAGAAGGAGATTTTGACTTCGGTTTCATGCGGGTAGCTTATACCGGCAGAATCATGGACTACGTAGGCAATCGTCTTGTAAAGGTGCTCATCGGTCAGCGGCGTGCTGGGAAAAGTTATGTGTTGAGACAGATAGCAAGGGAACTGATAAGAAACGGTGTCCCTCCGCAGAACACTTTGTTCATCAACCGGGAACTAAGCGACTTTGCTTTTTTGAAGACTCACAAGGATTTGGAAGAGTTGGTGACGCTTTATAAAAGCGAACTGCACCCTCAGGGGAGGATATATATTTTCATCGACGAAGTGCAGCTCATCCAAGAATGGGAAAAGTCGGTCAATTCTTATTCGCAGGACTATACCGAGGAGTACGAGCTCTTTATCAGCGGCTCCAACTCACGGATGCTGTCCGGTGAGCTTGCCACGCTGCTTTCGGGGCGATACGTCCAATTTCCGATATATCCCTTCAGCTATCAGGAGTATACAGAGATAAGGCATCTGGAACAGAACCGTGAGAGCTATATGGGCTATATGAATACGGGCGGAATCCCGGACCTTTTTGTCTTGCCCGAAAAGCAGGAGGTGCAGCGCAATTACTTGTCTGCCTTGAAGGACACCATCTTGCTGAAGGACATCATCCAACGCTACAGCATACGTGACCCCCGGCTGCTTGAGGACCTTTTTGCGTTTCTTGTAGGCAATACCTCTAATTTAGTGTCCATCGGCAACATCGTAAACTATTTCAAGATCCAAGGCCGGAAGACGAGCTATGATGCCGTGGCTGCCTACATAGGCTATATTGAAGACTCGTTCTTGGCGTATCGTTGTGAACGCTTCGACTTGCGCGGAAAGGAAATACTGTCCGGTACGGCGAAATATTACATCAACGACCTTGCCTTTAAGAATTTCCTCTATCCCGGAACAGCCTATGGTGTGGGTTATAAACTGGAGAATCTTGTCTATCTGGAGTTGCTTCGGGCGGGCTATGATGTCTATACCGGATGTGCTAAAGAAAAAGAGGTGGACTTCATCGCTCGGAAAGGTGACCGTACGATATATCTGCAATCCACCTACATGCTGGTAGATGAACAGACGGTGCGCCGTGAGTATGCTTCGCTGGAGGCGATACAAGATAATTATGAGAAACTGGTTGTTTCGCTTGATGATTTCTGTCTGCCATCCAATGAAGGAATACGGCATGTGTGGGCGTGGGAACTGCATGGGTTGTTATAAAAGGTGCTGAAAGGCAGTAATATCCTTATATTTTTGACAAAAAGTAATGTTTCTGTAGATTTCTCTGCCGCACATGGTTGGGCAGAAGGACGAATTTAGGATATATTGTGGATATTGGGGTCATAAAGATGCGTTCTTCTTGCATATTCTTCCGCTTTTGTAGGGCTTTTATGCAGAAATTGGCTACACCTTTAAGCTAAAAGGGTGATTGCTTTTTACTAAAAGGGGTATTGCGTTTTAGTAAAACGGTTACTCTGTTTTAATAAAACGTTCTTTTGCTTTTGCATTTTCGGTGTATCAGGGCTTTCGGAGGTGTGATTTCGATTTATTAGAAGGACGTTCGTTTTGGTATAATGCTTATAACCTGACACTTATGGATTTTCGCTCTCGTATTTCTTTCTGTGTGGATAATCGGTCCGAAATACGGGATTCTCGTGCGATAGAAAATACAAAGTGTCAGAATGACAAAATCATATTTAT
>OLNW01001752.1_pt1 | contig 20432 bp, 18 predicted proteins | sample 1672121 | NCBI WGS metagenome assembly OLNW01 (sample SAMEA3136648, study PRJEB25190) | human gut metagenome
TCTGCTCTGCTCTGCTCTGCTCTGCTCTGCTCTGCTCTGCTCTGCTCTCAAGATTGTGTCATCTCCCAACTCTTTGTCAATATGAAAGTTTATCTTCTAATTCCAACTTTAGACAAAATAATCTTGATTTCATTTTTCAAATATTCTTTCGGTAGTATTTTCTTCATAGCAAAATCAAAACCCTTTTCTAAGTTTTCAAAGAAAAACATTCTTGATGATGGAATTCTCGATGGATATTCCAATTGATGATTTAATTGGATCGCTCTTGTAATATCCGCATCAAATAGTTCCACATTTGACTTTTTTAGTAATTCTTCTCCCTTTTTCGTTTGACAGAGAACTAAAGATATTCCCTTTTTCTTTTCCTCTTCAGACAATTCACTTCCCCATGAATCACCTAATGAAATATCTGAAACACGAGATTGTGACGCATAACGACAGGAATAACAATTCTCAGTATAATCAATACTTTTCAGGAAAGCATATGTATACATATCAACAATCCGCGGAAAACCATTATTTTTCCCTACTGATCTTAAGCCAAATGATGTTTTCTCACGGAAATTCAACCCTTCTAATTCTTCGATATCCACTGATTTTTCTTTTAAATACATCTTCAACAATTCAGGTGAAGGGGACCCGTGGCATATTAAATCCACTGTATACAAATTATCTTGATTGCGTGAGAAATTTTTCAATGCCGCAACTTGACATGGCAATCCAACAAAAAGGACTTTTTTCCCTTCTTGTAGTTTCCTTTCAATATCTATATATATTGTTTTTGGATTACTTTTAACATATTTAGATCCTACAAATTGCTCAGCCCTTTGGGTCGAATTTGTCAATTCAAAAACAAATTCTCCCTTATTAAGCATACACGAAGCAACATATCCACCATTTTTAATAAATGAATATATAATTGATGAAGCAATTCCTCCTGAAGATGCATTACTTCTGATTTCAGGATTCAATGCCCATCCTTCTTTCCAAAAGATAGGGTTAACCTGCTCCACGCATTTTACATTAGGACAAATTTTTTCACACAACCCACAATTCACGCACTTTACTTCATCAATTACGGCATTATATGTCTTGTAATCATCTACAATAGTAATAGCACTCTTTTTGCACATATTTATGCAAGCCATACAACCAGCACACATATCCTTAGCGCACACGGTTTTCATGCAAAAGCACCTCCCGTGATAGGCACAAGAATATACGCTGTTTTCTCTATTATAACATTATTTCTTATACCCCCCCCCCAGTTTTCGCAGCCTTCTTAAATCCTATAGCTTTTCTAATAGCCATGAGCCTTGGTGAAATAAAATAGCAACACCACATAATTTTTTTCTTAATACTTTTTTCCATTTTTAATGGCAAAAATATGTTTTTCCTAAGGTTAGAAACACACTCCTTATACGTTTCATTATATTCTAAAATCATATTAGATCGAACAAGGCCATCAATTATACTTCTATTGAAACAATACCTGTGATATTCCCATGCTTTCTCAATATCAATATTCTTTTTTATCCATGCTTCCTTTTGCAATTCCAAAGATTTGATTCCACACAAGTTACTCTTTAAATTGAATTTTCTCATCGCACTATCAGGATTAAAAGTTTGATGGTAAACTGCAACTGCCACACTGTTTACATGTTGTAGAAACTCAACATTAAAAAGCATTCCTTCACCATACCAAATTTTTTCATTAAATTTTATATAATTCTCTTCGAGCACACTCCTTCGATACATCTTATTCCAAACTGCTACAAAAAGATCTCCCAAATAAATCCACTCAATAGCTTTTTCCGCACTAATCACAGAAAAATTATTATTTGATATATCATTGCAACCTGAATAATTATTCTTATTCATCACAACATCGCAGCTTGATTTCTCTAGTAAATCAACAAAATATGTCACATAGTTAGCATCAACCCAATCATCTCCATCGACAAAGGTGATATACTCACCTGAAGCGACAGCCATTCCTGCATTTCTAGCACTAGAAACGCCATGATTTTCCTGATGTATTACAACTATTCGATTGTCTTCCTCTTTCAGTCTATCAATGATATAACCACTTTTATCAGGAGAACCATCGTCAACAAGAATTACTTCTATATTTCCATAATCTTGTTTTAATAATGATCTAACACACTTATCAATATACTTTTCAACATTATATACTGGAATAATAATGCTAACCAACTTCTGCATTAGCTCACCCGCTTCCTTTGAATTTTATTTAGAAAAAACTGTAACATCGGAATCCAAGTTTTGGAAAACACCGTAAATCCAATCAAAAGAATCACAAGTTGAAGAAGGAATCCTTTCATTCCATCTACAAACATTAAAATTGCAGACACAAGCATTAATAACGAACCTAAAATGAATTCCTTATACATAATATCATACTTAATATATTTTCTAGTGTGGAACACACGGAACATAAAAACAGCAATATAACTTATACATGTTGCTAATGCAGCACCATAGACTCCTATCACTGGAATCAAGATAAAATTCAATAGTATATTAAACGCTGCGCCAAACGATCCAGAAAACAAATAGCCAAAACTATCCTTATGTACAGTATAACTTGTTGCCATGAAGGTGCCCAATGTTAAATAAACACATCCAATAATCAAAAACGGAGTATATTTCCAAGCGTCATAATAACTATCAGCCACATAAACTCCCAAGAATGGTTTTGTTAATAGCAAAAGGCCAATTCCCATCATAAACGCAATTGCAGAAAGTGTTTTGAACATTTTATTGTTGTATTCAGTTTCATCACTCGTGCCTTCTTCACGAATCGCAGAATAACTCCATGCTTGATTAAATATTCCTGTCAGCGTTGATACAAGGGTTGGAAGTTTATAAGAAACAGCATAGATTCCGTTAGCCGCTGCACCAATCATGTAGGTCACCATAACCCTATCTGAAGAATTCATGATCCACCACATAAATGTGTTCGGGATAAGAACAACCGAATACCGAATCATCTCTTTGAGTTTGCAACGATCTATGTTGTGAAAAGAGAACGCTTTATAGCCTTTTCCTGCAATAATGGCATAAATCGCAACTATAAAGTTTGCAATGATATATGCCAATAAATATCCACCTGTTTCCATTTTAAAGACAAGTAAAAATGTTATATTTAAAATCGCTATCATCAATGTCTGAAGGATATTTCCAAGTGAATACTTAAGTAACAATTCCTTTCCGCGTAAATCGCATAGAAACAGTTGACTAGCAGATAAAGAAATGACATAAAAATATACATACATCGCATAGTCAGATACTTCTGTGATGCATCTGCATATTGGAATTAAAACCAGTCCAATTATCATCGCAATGAGTAGAACTATGCTTCCACACTGTGTGTTTTTTTCCTTATCTGCATCTTTGTCTAACCCGAACCGCATAACCGATTCAGCGATATTCAATGTAAGCATTGGCCCTGCAACTGTACTAATAGTAGTTATAAGATCCACCGTACCATACTGGCTCGTTGTTAAAACATTAGTATACAATGGAATCAAGAAAAAAGAAATCATCCTAGAGCCAATATTGCCAAGTGTAAAAATCAATGTGTTTTTTAATAAGTATCTATTTCTTGACTCACTACCCATTTTAAATATTTCCCTTTAAATACAACGTTGTTTTTTTACGTTCTTGTTCAATTATTTGATTAGTTTTATAAAAATCAATTTCGGTATTATAAAGCTGTTCAATATCTTCCATTTTTTCTACTTTTCTATCCAACTTATCTAATTTTTTTAGCAAAGCCTCTAATTTATTGCGATTAGAATCACGTATAAGCGTACAGAATTTTGTATTCATTTTAATTGAAAATACCGTGCCGTGAAATGTATCTGTAATGACGTAATCCGCATTTTTAAAATAAGAAAAAACATATAGCGGATTACATATTATGTTTTTGTCTGCAATATTCGAATAATGACCAATACATATTATTTTCTTATTATGTCTATTCGCAAATTTTTTGATGTAGCACTCTTCTTCTCTACTTAATCTTCCTGTATATGCATATAAAATGATATAATCTTTTTCACTGGTCTTATATTCCGCAATTTCTTGTACAAAATCATACATAAGAACTGGATCCATATGAATTTCCGGGTCATATCCTAATAATTGTTTGACAATATGTGCACTATTCTCGTCTCTTACAGAAATCGCTGCAAATTTGGATAACATTGTCTTAATTTCTTGTACAATGCCGGTCTCCACCAAATCTTCATAGCGCGTACTTCCGAAAGAAGCTGCATATGAAACAAGCTTATTACCTTCAAATCCATCACCAAATAATTGTTTAGAATACCCTACCGGATATGGCTGAAGGCAATTGAACACTTCATCGCTTCCAATAACTAACGTATCAACCCTGCAGTCATAATTCAGTTCATCCACTCCCATTGCCTTTAAATCTTGAATCAGTCTTCTCTCTATTTCTTTAAAGAACTGCATCTTTTTTAAGTAATTCCAAGGAGTTCTATTTTTTAGCACCTTATCCATTACACTTTCCGTGCGTTCTTGCTTCCTTTTCAGTCTATCTGTAATGTCAGTACCAAATCTGTAATCCACAAATTCAACTTCTGATTTTGAAATTGACTCAATCATTTTTTTTAAACCGTATGCCTGCAAAAAGGACCCATAATTAATAATCCTTTGCATTGACATAATACCAATTTTCTTATCCATCTATTCATTTCTCCTCTATTTCATAAACATATACGGCACTGTTTGATGTGTTCCTGAATATACAAAATAAAACCACCAATAAAACATATAATATAGTATAATAATCGGCCGAATTATTACTCCACTTTTTTTGGGCTTTAATGCACTCATCGCCCGTGGTATTACAATTACATCAAAAATCGCAAAGTATAAAGCAATTCTTCCACCATAACCACTTACACTGGTAAACTGTGAGAATAAAACTGCATATACTTCCATAACTAAGAAGAAAGAAACATCTCCTCCCTGAGCTCTCAAATATCTAAAACTCAAAATAATTAGAATAATTTGAGGCACACGAATTAAAAGCTGATTTGGCATAAATGAAAGCTTACCAGTAACATAGCTTAAATACTGTCCAAATCCAAACGATGATAACACTGACACAATTACAGACATCAATAGCATTCCGGCCAATCCTATTCCTGCTGCTATCACCATTCTCGGTGTTTCATTTCTCTTGCTGATATTGTTTCCAGTAAAGCTTAATTTAGTTCCCTTAACAATATAATCGTATAAAAGATAAATTAGCAATATCAGCAATGAACTTGTGTGGAATAAGAACGCTATGAACACACAAATAAATGCGTTTTTCTTTTCCTCATTTCTCCAATATTCGAAACCTAGAACTCCCAAAGACATAGCGATTGACTGACGCATCATATTCATCGAGGGATTATAAAAGGCCATACAAAAGACAAACATCGCCATCCAAAGGTTTGTCTGTTTATCTTTTCTAACAGCGATATATAGTGGCAAAATCACACACAATTCCAAAATGGTTTGGACGCAATACAATGAGCCCGTAATTTTTGTCACAATCAAAACTAACAGCGGAAATAAAGGTTCCATATCTTTCACATAATCCGTTGTCCATGTAAAAGCATGAAAGGATGAATTTAAGTATTCTCCAAGACTATGACTTTTTTTTGCTGCCTCAAAAATAGGCACCAAATAAACTCTTGTATCTGTACCAATACTTTCCGCTCGCAGGCCAGCTAGCAAGCACAATGTTATAACTGCTACAAAAACAACGGGTTTTCTTTGTGTAAAATTCACTCGATCAGAAAGTGCAAAAAGACCTATCGAAATCATAAATACAATAATATATGGTGTCATCTCTTTTTGCCTCCCCTCTTTACGCCTTCCACTTCCTATTTCTCGCAACGACAACTTTAAGTGCTATTCTATTTCCAAATAATGATATCGCAGCAAAAGCCCGTAATCTCTTTGGGGCATTACCATCTTTTAGCACATTCATCCGATGCGATTTCAATACACTCTGAATGCGTTTATTCTGAAACTCTGAAAGCTGTGGATTTCTCGCAGCAATATCATATACAACATTTATATATTGAGTCGACAGTGCGTTATCAAATTGTGTTTTTCCTTTTACCGCTCTTGCAATATCATCGATAGCATCCAAAGCTTCTAAATGCTTTTCCTTATATCCAGAAACGACGATGCTTCCCTCATCGCGATAATAGTAAAAATAACCATCAAATCCCACATAGGTTACATTTTCACTCTTCAAAATTGTTTTATAGATTGTAAAGAGATCTTCAGAGAATTTTCCATATGGGAATTCAACATCTGTAAACAGACTTCTTTTAAAAAGTTTTCCACATGCAGACGTGCCAAATGGTGTACCATATAGCATCCGAATCAAAGCATCTTCATTTTTGTAACTGGACACTTTCCAATCTATTACAGTATTTTTATCATCGCGTCTGCTCGTCCTCTTCATATTTGCAATAGCTATATCAGAATTGTTCTCTGACATAGCTTCAAAAAGAATTTTCACAAAATTCTTTGAAATATAGTCGTCACTGTCAACAAAAGTAATTAAATCTCCTGTTGCAACTTTCATTCCAGCATTTCTGGCATCAGACAAACCACCATTTTTCTTATGAACAACCTTGATTCTGCCGTCCATTGCTGCATAGTCATCGCATATTTTTCCACATAAATCTGGAGACTCGTCATCAACTAAAATCACTTCAATATTCTTATATGTTTGGGAAAGAATCGAAGCAACGCACTCTTTCAGGTAAAGTTCCACATTATATATCGGCACAACTACACTTACTAGTGGCATCTTATCTCTAACTATCTTATTTTCCGTCATGGCATAATACTTCCTGGTATATATTCTTCATAGCTGCAATAGACTTGGATACATCAAATTCTTTTGCTTTTTCTTTACAAGCAATTACCATCTTGGCTCTTTCTTCTGATGGCAAATTCACTATTTTTTCAATGGCGTCTGCAAATTGATGTGCATCGTATGGGTCGCAAAGATATCCTGTTTTTCCGGGAATTACATATTCTCTTATCCCCTGTACATCAGATCCCACAACAGGTACACCTGATGCAAGTGCCTCCACTCCCGTCATTCCAAATCCTTCTCTTACGGATGGGATGACAGCAACATCTGCACATGCATTTATCTCTGGAATATCAAGTCTGTGTCCTGCCAAGAAGATCCTGACTCCTAATTTAGAGGCTGTTTCTTTGAGTTCTTCCTCAATTGTTGAATTAACAACTGCTCTTCCGCAAATTACAAATACATACTGTTCTTTTCTATCAAGCATACCCAATGCTTCTATTATAATCTTCTGGTTTTTTCTTGATGATAATTCACCTACAGACAAAACCATATGGTCTTTTGGCTCTACACCAAATGACGCTCTATACTCGTCTCTATTTATTCTTAAATTAGAAAACCTATTACTATCTAAACCAACGCTCGGAATAATATAAACTTTAGGACAATGCATTCTTTTTGCGTTGTTATAATCTTCATGATTTATTGTAATAATAGCATCACAGAATCTTGACATTAGCTTTTCAGCGTTAAAATAAACAATCCAGTTTTTTTTCGATGACTTGTCTGTGAATGTAAATCCATGTGTTGTATATATAACTGTTGTCCCAGTCTTTCTATATTTCTTTGCTGCCATTCTGGTCAAAATACCAACAATAGGTGTATGACAATGAATCAAATCATATTCTTCATTCACTACTTTTTTTAATTGTTTATACGCAATTACATTATCTCTTGATAAAGGATTTTTAGTATCAAAATCTATTTGAAAAAAATCTATCTTCATTTTTTTCAATTTTTCAACTTCAACTGCGTCACTTCCATCTGGCATACGTGCATTCATTGCTACTGAAACTGTATACCCCATTTCTTGCAAAGTTTTTATATCATTCCATAGAAAAGTCAAAAAGCCTGCTAAATTTACAACAATAAGTGCCTTTTTCATTCTACTCTCCGTGTTTTCGTTGTGCTTTTTCATAAATCTTCATCAACTTGTCATAATGTCCATTGGGAGTGTAGCACTCCTCAAACATATCAAATGAGTCTTTTTTCATTTGGTCATATCGAGCCCTTGATATTTTTTCAAATTTATTTATGCACCCAGATAATTCTTCAATGCATCCGCTAGTAAATAGCTCTCCATTCTTTCGAACCAGCTCTGGTATTCCTCCAATGTTGGCGCCGATAATCGGTCTTCCAACCTGTAAAGCTTCTATCGCTGAATAAGGTCCATTTTCGTACCATTCAGACGGAAGAACTACAGCTCTAGCATTTCCAACAATGTCAATCAATTCTTGACCACTTTTAAATCCTAGCAATTTTATATTGTATAGTTCTCTGCTCGAAATATATCTTTCAATTTCTCCTTTAAGCGGTCCAGAACCAACTATATACAAATTAGCATTAACATTCTCAATCGCCTTTATAAGCGTCAGTATACCTTTCTCTTCAGATAGTCTTCCAAAATAAAGATAGTATTTTTCTTGATCTTCTCTATCATTGACTGTAGGTACTTCTCTATCCAAAAAATTGGGAATGTGAACTAATCGATTAGGCTGAACTCCAAATTCCTCAAATTTGGTCTTATAAAATTCACTCGGTGTTATAATATAGTCAATTGCATCATAAGATTTTCTCCACTTATGTAAATAACCTTCCACGGTATTAATGCAACTTTTTGAAAAAGAATCTTTCACACATTTATTCAATGCACAATGATACATATGACCGTCTTTACAATCTTCACAAACATGACCATGATGCATCATTTTATAATTCAAACACACCATTTTTAGGTCATGTGCAGTATATACCGTTGGAAGATTATACTTTTTGCATACATCTAAGATTGATGGTGATAATTGATGTTGAAAGATATGTAAATGGACAATATCTGGTTTGGTTTTTATTACCAATTCTTCAAATTTTCTCTTAGCTTCTTGGGAATAGATAATATTAATCCCCATTTTCAACTTGTTAATAAGCGAAGTGCTCCCTGAATAGTCAACATTATCCACAAAATAATCAGCATATTTAGATTCAAAATTTTTCTTATCTTTCATTGAAAAATCAATTACTATATGACCTTCTTTTTCAAGTTTCCTTTTAAGAGCGAAATAATAGGTCTCGCTCCCTCCCTTTATATAAAAGAATTTATTTACCATTAATATTTTCATTGCTTATTTCCCCACAAACACATCTTCATACTGCCCACATATCTTATCCCATGTGTACTCTTCTGCCACACGCTTTTTGGCTTTCCGGCCCATCTCTGCAATTTCATCAGCATTCATCTGATCCGTCTTATCGACCAACTTTGCAAGACTCCCCGGCTTGCGGCTCCAATAAAGAGCACAATCCTCTGCGACTTCTTTATTAAAGCCAACATCAACCAGCAGGTTTAAATCTGTACTGCCGAGAGCTTCAATCAGAGACGGGTTCGTACCACCAACCGTATGACCGTGGAAATAAGCATAGGCATTCTCACGAATCTTCTTCAGCAGTTCCTGATCGTAAACAGTGCCGACAAATTTGATTCTCTTATCGCTCTTGAAATGAAGTTTTTCCTCAAGCTCATTTAAGAACTTTTCATTCACATTCGTAATAATCGCAAAGTTCTTTTTGCTCTTGCTTTTCATGAACTCCCGAATCATAACTTCAAAAGAGTTCTCCGGTACAAAACGACCGACGACAAGGTAGTAGTCCTTTTTTGTCAGTCCTTTTTCTCTATACCAGTTCATCAGCTTCTCATCGTCATCAGCCAACTTACTAAGGGTCAGATCTGCACCATACGCAATAAATGTAGTCTTCGGATTTCTGCCTTTAATGCCTTTTCCGTCATAACACTCGTGGATATACTTCTCGATATTCACAGAGTCACAGATAGCAAGGTCGCAATATTTGACCATCATCTGCTCAGAAATCTTCCAATACTTCCGAATTGGTGCCGACCATTTTGCCCTCATCCACTCATGTCCATCCGGGTTCAGATACACAGTTCCACCCAGTTTATGGATTTCTCTGTAAAAATGACTAGCAAAAGGCCCAATGCGGCAAGCCATGATGTAAACAATCGGATGCGGGATATGGTTTTTCTTGATATGTTCGCAACAAGCCTTTAGTGCAGCAACATCATAATAAATTGCCTGCGCAGGGCCAATCTGAGGAACATCAATTTTGAAACAGTGGGCATTGTGGAGTTCAAATTCATGTTCGTTGATTTTTGTCACACCATCAAATTTGCTCTCATCCATGCAGCCGTCACCATTGGCTTTGCAGGCAACATGATATTTGATGTTTTCTTTATTCTGGTGATACTCTGTGAGCTTGTAGACAAAGGTCTCATAACCTCCGTAAGCCCCCAATGACTTCGCGCCGACAAGGTATACGTGCTGCACTTCTTTTTTTGAATTCATTCCTCTATTCCATCCTCACATTTTTATCGCTAATGTTGCATCTATTCCCTTATGGATAAAAACAAACCTACGGCGGGTCGCACAAAGGCAATCCACCGTAGGCTTGAACTCTCCTTCAATTTTTATTTGCTGCTCCTTTTGTGGGTCAAAACAGAGCTTTCCAAAAAGCCTCCTACATATAACCCCGGATTTTCCGCATCTTGCAGTTTTTCAACAAATAAAACATTTGAAGGACAACTCAAGCTGTCAAAACCATTTAGTTATCGTAGGTTTTCTTGGTTGACCCTATTATTTCACACTCCCCACCGTGGGTAATCACAATACGGGCATCGGCTACATTCTTGATCATCTGTTGATATGGAATCAGCTTGCTCCACTGGCAGTATTTCGGCTCATATGTACTAAAGCCCGTTTGGATAATCACATCATCTTTGATAATGCCATCGCGTTTCAGTTCATCTACTTTTTGAATCAGTCGATTAAATGGCTGTTCATGTGTTCCTACCGTCACAAAAATCATTACTTCGTACCCCTACTCTTACTCCTACTTAGAAAATGCTGCCGAGATTGACCGCTTTCGGATAGACCTTTTTCTGCTCTTCCCACTGCACAACAAACTTGTCCACAATGGGATAAACCATCTTTCCCGTCATTGTCGGCTTATCAATCCGGTCAAAGACCTCAATATAAACCAGCTTTGCGCCCATCATCTTTCCAATGTAAAAGAACGGAACCGTAACTGCTGCACCGCAGGAAATGATTAAATCCGGCTTTTCCTTATGCAGCACGTCCCACGCGATTTTAGTATTCTTAATGAGTGCCTTGATGCTACGGTTTGTCGGAAAGTAGCACGGGTAGACTTTTTCTCCCTCCAAAAGACTTCTCGCATCTTCTTTGTCAAAGGTCACCCAAAAACGATTTTTGTCCTTCCAAAAAGGCTTTAACATATAAAGGTGGGTCAAATGACCGCCAGATGAACCCACCAAGCACACTTTTATTTCATCTTTTTTCTTCATCTGACTCTCTCCTCTAAAAAATTCATTCATACCGTAATAATGGTTTAGAAACTGCTTCGTATATTTCGGAAAACAGTCCTTTCCTTTACTCGTAACAACATCCACTTCTCATACATTCGATTTTTGGGTCATTCCATCCAACACAAAGAGCGGATAGGCTCGTACACCTGTCCGCTGGCTGTCACCCCACCCTCATGGTCGAGATTTCTTTCTGGATGACATTGCTGCCACCCAAAAAGATCAGTCGTTCATTCTTCGGGTAAGAAAATATGAACTTCGGGTTGCGGAGCCTTTCGTTCTCTGCCGTACCCTTGTCCCTATTATGACAGCGTCGTATTACGTCTCTAGCCCCAGTGCCCGCAACGGCATTATTGTAATTCTTCATAATATCTACTCCTCCAATCCTTATTGCAGACATCCTATAAAATCAGTTTGTGTCTATGTAGTTGTCCAGAAATACCGTATCGCAGACTTTTACTCCCCACGCCCCAGCAAGCACACCTTGAACGTTTTAAAAATAATCTTCCAATCCACCCAGAAGCTGCGCTCCTTGACATATTTCACGTCCAGATCCATCCACTCTTCAAAGGTGAGCTCATTACGGTGCGGGGCGATTTGCCAGTAGCAACTCAGGCCAGGGGTCACATACAGGCGCTGCTTTTCGTAGTCGCCGTACTGCTCTACCTCACGGGGAAGTGCCGGGCGGGGGCCAACGATGCTCATATCACCCTTCAGGATGTTCCACAGCTGTGGCAGTTCATCAATGCTGGTCTTACGGATAAATTTGCCCACACGAGTAATGCGCGGATCGTCCTTGATTTTGAACACAGGACCATCCATCTCGTTCTGGTCCAGAAGATCGTCCAGTTTTGCCTCTGCGTTGGGGCACATGGAGCGGAACTTATAGAACTTGAAGGGCTTTCCGTCGCGTCCAATGCGTTCCTGCGAAAAAATCGGGCCAGCAGACGGATCATCTATCACGATGGCAATCGCCGTGCCCAGCATCAACGGTGACAGCACCACCAAAGCAGCAGTGGACAAAATCACATCCTGCGCACGGCGGACGAACCAATACAGCCGATGGTCGTGCAGATTTTCTTTTCGGTCAATTTCAACTTTCTTCTCAATTCCAGTCGTATTCGTAGCCATTTTTTCCTCACATAAGTTCGTGTTCGTTTCTAGATTTCTTGTTTCAACCCGCTTTTGCCGCAACTATTTCAACTCGTACCGCTTGCTGAGATAGGTGCTTCAGATTGCTTTTATCCCACCGCATCCCGATGGCATCCAGCTTGGCAATACGCTCTTCTGTCAGAACAGCGCAGCTTTTTTCAGGATTCTGGCGGGTATACCGCTGCCGCTTGACCCAATTTCCAAGGTTGTAACCGCCCGGTGACACATAATCAGCCGGGACATTCAGGTCGCCGTAGGCATCAAAATAGTGCTTTGCCTCCTGATACCCTTCGTTCCACTGGCGGTCATTGCGGTTGCCCCAGTACATCCCGATTCGGTTGAGCCGCTCGACCTGTTCGTCCGTCAGCTTTCCTTTCGGGTACGCCCATTGCTGGCTTGCGATCCATTGCCCCAGCCGTTCACCAGCCGCTGTCACATAGGAACGCGGGATATTCAGGTTGCCGTTTTCCTCATAGTAGGCGGCAGCCAGCGCATAAGCCTTTTCCCACTTGGCATCGAAAATGTTCCACACCATGCCGATCTCATCCAGCTGTGCGATGCGTTCTTCTTTCAAGCGTCCATTCAGCTTCTGCTGCCGGGTCTTGATGATCCACTGTCCCAGTGGGTAGCCGTCCGGGTCTACATATTTTCCGGGCACCATCAGGTTCCCGTAGGTGTCGTGGTATTTCTTGGCAACCTCAAATCCATGCTGCCACGCAATTTCCTTCCGATTGCCCCAGACCATGCCAATGCTGTCCAGCCGCGCGATCTGCTGTTCGGTCAGATTTCCTTGGATCTGACCCTCGCGCACACGGCGCTGTGTGACCAGCCACACGCCAAGGCTCAGACCTCCGGGCGTGGTATACAGTTTCGGAACGTTCAGGTCTCCATGCTCCGCGTAGTAGATGCTTGCCTCAGAGAAATAGTGCTCCCAGCTGGAAGAAAGGCTGGCCTGCAGCTGCTCAAACAGCACCCGGCAGTCATGCACCTGCTCGATGACCTCGAACCGCTCGGTCACGATCTTATCGCCCTCACCATTGGCATAGAGCCGGTGAATAGCCTCCTGCATCTCACTTTGCAGGCCGGAAATACTGGTCAACCCCTCAAAATTGTTGACCACATCCAAAATCAGCGGGGCTGCGGTATCCCCTGCGGTCAAAGCCCGGCCGATCTGCTGCTTGTAGATGATGGGCGAAATCGTAGGTCGGAACAGAATGACACCAGAAATCCCCTCCACATGAACGCCCTCGTTAAGCATATCGATGCAGAACAGCAGCTTCAGCCGGTTGCTGATGTCCGTTTTGAAGTCCGCAAAGGCCTTATCGGTATTTGGATCATCCGAATAGGCCTCATACACTGCCACATGTGGGTTGACCCCTGCAAACCACTCTGGCACATGGGACACCATCTCGTCCATATGCTCCTTGTTGGCGCAGAACACGATGTACTTGCCCGATTTGTTTGTGATATGATGGGCAAAGACCTTGTCCAGACCGTCAGCCTGTTCCAGTGCCCGGCGCAGTGCGTCCAGATATTTCTGATTCACGTCCTGAATGCCCGATGTTCGCAAGTTATCCACCCGCGCCTGATACTTTGCAAGCGCTTTCTGGTACTGATACACGGTGGTCACATACTTCGGGGCAGGCAAAATACCCCTGACGACTGCTTCGCCAAGGGTCATGTCGCTCGCAACACGGCTGTCGAAAAGCTCTTCGGCCATGTCGCGGTTATTGTCCAGATATCGGATATTTGTTGCCGTCAGCCCAAGCAGTTTTGTATCCGGGCATAACTTTAATAGGGCCACCGTGCTTTCGCCCCAGCATTCTGCACCGGCACGGTGGAATTCATCGAGTATGATATAGGCAGGCTTCTGCGCCGCTATTGCTTCCAGCTGTACCTGCGTACAGCACATCAGTTTTGCGTAGGTGTAAAAGTGAACGTTTGCCAGCGGAAATTCCGGGTCGTTCCTTTTCAGGCTCTCCAGCTGGGTCTTGAAGATGTATTCACTGGGAGAAAGCCAGATCACGATTTTCTCCGGGTTGTCCTCGATCAGCTTGAACGCAATGTAGCTTTTTCCGGTGCCGGTTGGATGAACAATAGCAGCCTTGCCATACTGCTCCATCATCCGGACTGCCGCATGATATGCTTTTTCGTTGTGCTCAAACAGACGCAATGCCACGCTACTCACCCCTTCCCGCGATAAAGGGGTATCCTCTACAGTGAAAATGGAGGATACCGATCTTTTGACGCTGTTGTCCGAATTCTCTTCTTATTTTATCATGGTTATATCTGGGATTCAATAGGTATCTCAACAAATATATCCAATTTGACCTTGGAAAAAACACCTCATAAGACAAAACTTTATTGCACCTTGCCCAGTTCTGCATGAAAAATCCAGCTAAAAAAGAGGGTGGACAAAATAAGTGGTCAGATGGGTGTCTAAGCTATAAGGAGGAGACAGCAATGGCACGACGGGGAGAAAATATTCGCAAACGCAAGGATGGTCGGTGGGAAGGCCGCTATATCAAAGCGCGTACATCAGAAGGTAAAATCCAGTGGGGCTACGTATATGGCACAGTCTATGCCGAGGTCAAGCGGGCGCTGATCCAGAAGAAAGCAGAAGCGGGTTTCTATAACCTGAAACGAACCGACCTGACCTTTGAAGCGCTGGCCGAGGTGTGGTTGCACTCCCTGCGGAACAGTATAAAAGAATCCACCTATGCGCATTATTCGTACACGCTGCACAAATATCTTCTCCCCGTTTTGGACAAAGTGTCGGTCGCATCCCTTGACGAAAGCTTTCTGGAACAGGCCATGCAGCAGATTATTGCGCCCGCAGATGCCGTACACAAACCGCTGGGAAACTCTTCTGCACGGGAATGTCTCTCGATGCTACGCCGTATCTGCAAGTATGCCGCACATTTACGTCTGATTCGTCCGATAGAGCTGGAAGTTGCACTGCCAATAGCTATCGACAAAATTTCTACGCCTCTCTCCCCGGCGGAACAGCAGCGGCTTTATCAATATGTACAGGAGAACCCCACACCTCGAAAGATCGGCTTAATGCTGGGGCTGGAATTGGGTCTGCGTATTGGTGAGATCTGCGGCTTGCAATGGGGCGACTTTGACCTGAAACTCGGCACATTGAAGATCAGTCGGACGGTCTGCCGAATTTCCTGCGGAAACGGGCATACAAAGGTGGTTATCCAAACGCCTAAAACCCGCACCTCCCGCCGAGAAATTCCAATCCCGAAACAGCTGCTTATGATGCTGAAAAAGCTGCGCGGAAACACCAGCAATGCTACATGGTTTCTATCTGGCAACGAGTCCAAACCCACAGAACCCCGATGCTATCGGAAAAGCGTCAAAGCGTATCTAAAGCAGGCGACGGTCCGGCAAGTACGTCCGCACACGCTGCGCCACACATTTGCAACGACCTGTTTGCAGGCAGGGTGCGATGTAAAGACCCTCAGTGAGCTATTAGGTCATGCCAATGCTAACATTACCTTGCAGCGCTATGTGCATTCTGACCTGACCCGAAAGCGCCGAGAGATGAACCGGATATTCTCCCATCAGGTGTCTATAAAGGGTGGAAAGGCGCTGAATCTGATGGAATAACGCTCGATTTCGGCCACTGTCTTTCATTTTCACTGTGGGGGATACTTTTTTATTTTGTCGGCAGATGCATCTTTTATCATTACGCAATCGCGTATCCCCTTGTATTATAAAACATTCTTGTAATCTACGCAACTGCGTATACCAAACTGCACAAACTTCTATACTATCATGGTGAGGTGAACTTCATCATGACTGTAAAAGATGCCGTTGCCAAACGCTTTGAACAACTCTGCAACCAGCGTGGGATACGACCCAACGAGTTAGCGACCCGCGCCGGTGTAACACCATCTACGGTATATAGTATGCTCGACCCATCCCGTCAGCGTGTATCCATCGCTACCATCAAAAAGCTCTGTGATGGCCTTGAGATCACGCTTGGTCAGTTCTTTTCCTGTGCGCTGTTCGATGAGCTGGAACAGGAGATTCAATAACACACCGAAATGATCTGTTCGGAGTTCCCTATAATGCGCACTCTCTTTTTAGAGTGATTTTAGAACTTCATAAGTACTAAAACGTTCCCCTGTGCAACTGCAGCATCAGGGAAGAGCATCGTGGGACGTCCGGTCGTTACGGCAGCCACCACATCCGCCATGAATACGCCCTTGCCCACGCCGCCGGGACCTGCCACGACCGACACTGCTCCCATCGGGAAGTATCCTTTAACAAGCCATCGGGTATTTACCGGCTCCACATCTCCCAGACACGGGATCATGCCTCCATGGTAGACCGGCACAGCTGAAGCAGTAGTCACGGCAGGGATCAGAGGAAAGAAACTTAAAGAGCTCATAGTTATCTCCTTTATGTTCATTTATGATTTTGACGTATTTTTATTTTTTACGCTACATCGTGCACCTCCTAAAAAACAGCAACAAAAAAAGACGCACAAAAAGATAGAACTCCCAAGCCGCACTCATACCGTATACCGGCAGAATACAGCTTCTGGGAAACTACTCTATCTAATCATGCGTCTCGCCTTAGGCTGAGACCTCCATTCGTCTAGGTGAGGCTCAGTATCCTGAACCTCGACGAACAGATAAAATATGTTACGCAGTCCATCACTGTGAGTCCGCGTAATGGCCCTCGGAGACATCATCTTCACTTCTGGGCTTCATACGAAACATTCCGGGGGTAAAGTCATTATAGCACCGTCGGCAGTAATTGTCACGCTCCATTTATAAACATTTCGTGAACTTCTCTTTCTGCACAATTGGTCCTTCCCACTTCAACCTTGCAGCGACCGCTCAACTTTGCATTTCTGAAACCGTCAATTTATACCGTATTTTCGTTTAATTTTGTCAACATTGCAAAGTTGCAAATTCATATACACGATCACTGCGAAGAAGCATCCACGCTCCTTCACCTTTCCCGCTTCATCCCGATTTTTTCACCCCGCTGCTTTCCATGGCTCATCTGTTCCAGCGGGTTCATGGCGTCATACCCTTTCTCCATACACCAGTATAAGAACGCCCGGACCATGCGCAGATTCGTATTGATGGTAGTATCGTGAAGCTTCTGGTCCTTCATATAGAAGATATAGTCCTCCACCGTTTCCTCAGTGATGGTATGAATGGGCTGTTCTGTGTCCCCCAGAAACCGAAAGAAGCTTCTGCCCTTAGCGGCGTAGAAGTCGAGTGAGCCATGGGAGAGGTTCTTGAGCCGGTTGTACTTTTGGAACCTTTCAAAGGCCTGTTGGATGGTGAGGTTTGCCTTGGCAGCGGGTCTTAAATCACGGTTACGCACGAGAGAGACTCCTCCTTTTTTCGCGAAAAATCCCTCTCGCCCCTCCAATGCTTCCAAAAAATGGAGCAAAAAGAAAAATCCCAGAATCATTCGAATCAACGAACAATTCTGAGCTTTCTCATGCCACCGGCGGGGCTTGAACCCGCACTCTGTCGCCAGAAAGGGATTTTAAGTCCCTCGTGTCTGCCAATTTCACCACAGTGGCTTCTAAATGAACTGCCGCTGCAAAAGCTGCAAACGGCAATTCATATCATACAATAGAAATCTCAATTTGTCAAGTTATACCTTGCCGCCATGCAGCTCGGCATACATGCGGGAGCGGCACTCGGCGACGGCGGGGGTCATGTTGACGTAGTGCTTGTGGGGGCACTCCAGACGCAGCTCGCTCTCCCAGGTCTCATCGGTCAGTTGGCGGGCGATGTAGGCCTTTTTCTCTGCGATGGAAGGCAGCTCCATGGCCAGCTCGCCGTGGAGGATGTGCGGCACCAGCAGCTTTTTCACCTTGGTGGGGGTGATGGTCACGGTGCGCTCGATGGCGTCAGAATCCAGATTGACCATCGTGACAGGCTTGCCTGCCTCAATCTTCTCGCCGTCCATGGCGATCAGGTCGCACTGTGCCTGGCCGTTTTCATCGTAAAGACGCCACGGCATCTTTTTGCCGGGGATGATAGCCTTGCTGGCAGAATCCGAACACTTCATCTTGGGCTGATAGGTTCCATCCGGGCGCTTGACGGCCACCAGTTTGTACACGCCGCCAAAGACGGGGTCGGAAGCAGAGGTGATGAGGTTCTCGCCGACACCATAGGAATCGAAGTGGGCATGCTCATACAGCTCCATGTTGGCGATCTTCTTTTCGTCCAGACCGTTGGACGCCACCAGCTTGATGTAGGGCTTCCCTGCTGCGTCCAGCGCCTTGCGCAGGCGCTTGGAGCCGCGGGCCAGGTCGCCGGAGTCGATGCGGGCGCTCTTGACGCGGCGGCTGGGGTCGTTGGGATACTTTTCGATGAGGTAATCGTCCAGCTTGATGAGGTTGGGCAGACCGCTCTCCATGATATTATAGGTATCCAGCAGGAGGCTGACAGAGTCCGGGTAGGTATCGGCAAAGGCCTTGAAAGCGTCGAACTCGGTCGGGAAGAACTCGATGAAACTGTGGGCCACCGTGCCGACGGCCTTGACCTCCGGGCCATACTTCATCTCGGCCAGGCAGTTGGCGGTGCCGATGCAGCCGCCCAGAACGGCTGCATACGCGCCGTCGTTGCCCGCGCTCTCGCCCTGGGCGCGGCGGGTGCCGAACTCCATGACGCTGCGGGGGGTGTGGGTGTTCAGACCGGTGACGCGGGTCGCCTTGGTGGCGATCAGGCTGTGGAAGTTCATGGTCTGCAGCAGATAGGTCTCGATGAGGATAGCGCCCACAAGGTCGCACTCGATGCGGACCATCTGCACATGGGGATAGCAGACCGTGCCTTCGGGCAGAGCGTACATGTCGCCCTGCCAGCGGTAGGTGCGCAGATACTCGCAGAACTCCTCACTCATGCCCTTGGTGCGCAGCCAGCAGATATCCTGCTCGTTGAAGTGATAGTTCAGCAAAAAGCGCGTCAGCTTGCGCTGGCCTGCGCTGATGGAATAGCCCTGGTTGTCGGGGTTCTTGCGGAAGAACATATCGAACACCAGCGTCGTATCCTTGAAGCCGTGCAGGAACAGGCAGTTGGCCATCGTGAACTCGTAGAAATCCACGACCATGGCAGGGTTATCGTAATCTTCATCCGGAATATACGGAACAACTTTGATCTCGTCCATGAAAGTTTCCTCTCTTCATATCCATACAGCGGCCGATACCGGGCGGCTGCTGAAAAAACGCCCCGGCCCGGTCTGCATCTCAGGTGCGGCGCGTGGCTCTTCCACCCTGTCATGACAGGGTGTTTGTACCATGATAGCATCTTTCCCGGATGGGTGCAAGAGGTTTTGTAAAATTCCGGCGGATGCAGGCAAAATCTTTTTTCCAAACCAGAAAAACGGCTGCCTCCCGAAGCCGGGAAGCAGCCGTTCGATTCAATGATGCTTAGCCATTCATGATGTTGGGGGTCGCGTTCTTCAGCATGACGTCATGGCTGCCGCCCTCCACGATGGAAGTGGAGGAAACGACCGTCAGCTTTGCCTTCTGCTGCAGCTCCGGGATGGAGAGCGCACCGCAGTTGCACATGGTGCTCTTGACCTTGTACAGCGTGGTCTGGACGCCATCGGACAGGGGGCCTGCATACGGGACATAGCTGTCCACGCCTTCCTCAAAGCTCAGCTTGGTGGAGCCGCCGAGGTCATAGCGCTGCCAGTTGCGGGCACGGTTGGAGCCTTCGCCCCAGTACTCCTTCATAT
>OLNW01001753.1_pt1 | contig 20430 bp, 15 predicted proteins | sample 1672121 | NCBI WGS metagenome assembly OLNW01 (sample SAMEA3136648, study PRJEB25190) | human gut metagenome
AGAAGCACGGAGTGCAGCCCGGACAGGTGGTACACGATTCCCTGGCAGACCCTCGACTTCGCAGCTTCGTTAGTCATGGGGAGCAGCTTTGAGTCGTAGGTGTCCAGCGGTGTGCCGGGTATCAGGAAGCAGGGGCGGAATGTCTTGCTCCTGCCGATGGTGTGGTTGTGCTCGGCGGTTCCGTGTATCTCGTGGGCGAGATTGTAGGCTCCCCAGAAGAACGTACCGGCTCCGTCGGTGGGGTAGTAGTCGGAATAGTAGATCGTGTAAACCCCGTCGGGGAGCAGCGCAAGCACGTCGTGCAGCCCCGTCGCGAGGGAATCCCCCTTGTTCAGCCGCGTGAAGCTTTCGGTGAGCGTGTCGTGTATCTCATCGTCCATCGCGGAGTAGCCGGTGCACAGTGAAATGAGCTTATCGGAGCTTTTGCTGCCGTGATTCGGGCAGAGTATCTCGGCAACCGGGTCGTTGCCTATGTAGAAAAGGCGGGTCTGCGCCGAGGTATCGCCGCGCTTGGCTCCGTAGCCTGCCGAGCAGGTACCTATTACCGCCTTGCCGCCGCGCACGGAGGCAAGCACAACATTGCTGCCTCCGATGTCGATGTGTTCGCTTTTTATCTCAACTCCCACTTGCCGTTACCTCCATTTAACGCTGTTCAAGACGAAGTGAAATTATATCCGCGATACCGCCGATACACTTCTTGTCGAATGCCTTCTTGGGCACGAAAACCGATGTGCTGCCGTCCTTATAGAAAACGAACATCTTGTCTGATTCTATAAAGTAGTCCAGGGACGACCACGGTATCAGCTCCTGATTGTCGGCGACGCAGCTTTCGCAGGCTGAAAAGCCGTATGGGCTGATTATGAACGATATCGGCTCGTTTGAAGCAGGGTCGCAGCTTGAAACTGCGGTGTACTTCCTGCGTGCGACCGCGTGGCATATCATATAGACGATCAGGGTCAGGATCGCGCCGCCGATCATCGAGATGGGTATGAAGTACAGAACGTTGCTGCGGGTTATCCCCACGAAAATGTGGAGCGCCAGCAGGATAACGAGCATGAGCATTACCGCGAGCAGCCACAGAACCTTCATCAGCCGGAAATTCATCAGCATGATGAACGTCGCCGCCGCGTCGTTTTCGTCTATCTCGCAGGAGCCGTAGTAGGATTCCTTGCCGGGGTCGGTCTCGATGTACTCGCTTTTCAGCGGTAGAATGCGCCGTTGGTGTACATACTCAAATCCGCCGGATTTCTGCGCGCATTCGATTATCGCGATGGCGCGGAAGTAATCCGACTGGTCGCCGAAATCCTTCTTGGGGATAATGAAATCGCAGTTTTCGGTATGTATCGTAATGGCGCGCTTGTCCTCCGTAACCGTCTGCACAAGATCCCAGCTATAAACAAGTGGCTGAGGTCCGTTCGCGTAGACTGCAAATACCTCGCCAATAATATATGTCACTCCTGCGCCCTCGTTGTATATCTTGACAGGGCGTAAGTCACAGAATGCCATTTCCTCACCTTCCAAACATAATTCTCATGGTAGTATGATACTATATACTATTATTTATTATATCATATAATCACGAATAAATAAAGGGGTTTTGGAGAAAAAATACAGTTTTTTTGTAAAAAAACCGGACGAAAAGTGCAGAAACCTTCCGTCCGTGTTATGTCAGAATGTGAATTCGAGCGCCTTGCCCTTTTCGGTATCAAGCGACATGTGACGCACCTCGCCGTTTACAGGAACGTCAATTTCACATTTGCCGCCGAGTTTGGGCATTATGCGGAGCTTCCGTACCGAGCCCTTTTCCCAGGAAGCGTCGATGACGAAACCGCCCCGGGCGCACAGTCCGGTGAATTTACCAGTGTTCCAGTCGGCAGGGCATGCCGGAAGCAGCCTGATAGACTCCTCGTGGCTTTGCAGCAGCATTTCCGCGATACCTGCGGAGGCTCCGAAGTTTCCGTCGATCTGGAAAGGCGGGTGGAAGTCCCACAGATTCTGGAACGTGCAGCTCTCAAGAAGCCCGCGCAACAGCTTGTAAGTACGCTCGCCGTCGCCGGTGCGCGCCCACAGGTTGATTTTGTACGCTCTCGCCCAGCCGGTGGACTCGTCGCCGCGGTCGTTCATCGTGGCGATCGCCGCCTTCATCAGCTCCGGTCTGGAGTGGTTTATCTGCTTGCCTGGGTAAAGTCCCATCAGGTGGGAGATGTGGCGGTGATTCTTCTGCACCCTGCTGCGGTCGAAGTCCGGCTCGTCCTCCTCGAACCACTCCTTGAGCAGTCCGGTCCTGCCGATGTGGTAGGGCTTCAGCTTCGGGAGTATATCCTTGACTTTTCCTGCAAGCTCCGGGTCGGTGTTAAGCTTCTTGGAGGCCTTGAGGAAGTCGATGAAAAGCTGCTCGATAAGGCTCTGCTCGTAGGTGTTTCCGATGGTCGCGGGGCCGTGCTCCGGTGAGTATGTCGGCGAGGACACCATTCTGTCCTGCTTCTCATCGTAGATGAGCCACTGAACGTAGAACCGCACGCTCTCGCGCATTATCGGGTAGATTTTGTCACGGAGGTAGTCCTTGTTGCCGGTGAATTCGTAGTGCTCCCAGATGTTCTGCATGAGCCATGCGACTGCGGCGGTCGACCAGCCCCAGTAGAACTCCCAGCCGGGAGCCGTCCAGCCGAAGGGTGAGCACTGCGTGTGCGCAGTCCAGCCGTTTTCGGGGTTCTCGGGAGTGCTCTCTATGCCGTAGTATTCCTTCGCGGTGACGCGCCCCGGCTCCCGCAGGGAATCGAGGAAATCCGTCAGCGGAGGGACTGTTTCCGCGAGGTTCGTGTTATATGCGCCCCAGTAGTTCATCTGGAGATTTACGTTTATATGGTAGTCGCAGCACCATGGCGGAGTGTTGCTCTCGTTCCACACGCCCTGGAGGTTTGCCGGAAGGGAGCCTTCCCTTGACGAGGAGATCAGCAGGTATCTTCCGTAGCTGAAATACAGCGTTTCGAGGCGCCTCATGGCTGACTTGTCGCCGGCGCGGTAGGCTTCCAGGAGCTTGTCCGCGGGAAGCTCCCTTTCCTCGCCGAGGTCGAGGGAAACGCGGCTGAACATGCTGGAATAATCCGTGTAGTGCTCCTCGTAGAGCGCGTCCCAGCCGAGGCGCTCTGCGGTGTGGAGCAGCGGCTTTGTGACTGCGGAAGGCTCCGTTTCGGTGCGGTATTTCGGGAACTTCATGTCGTAGTCGGTGGCTGCGCAGAAGAACACCGCAGCTTCGGAAGCGCCGGAGATCTCAAGCGCCTTCCCGGCGGAGGTGATGCTTCCGTCGCAGAAAACGCGGAATCTCGCGTCGAAGCGCATGCCGTTATCCTCGGCGGCGCCGGAGTATATGAGTGTGTTATTTTCAGCGGTTATCGCCGCTGCGTGGGTCTTGTCGAGGGAGAGCCTGAAATTGAGCGCGCCCTTTTCAGAAGCGGTGAACCTGAACGCGATGACCCTTGCGGGGTAGCTTGCGAACGCCTCGTGGGTGAATCGCACTCCGCCCTTGGTGAATCCGCAGGAGTACAGCGACTTGTCCAGATCAAGGCAGCGGCGGTAGGAGCTTACCTCCCCATCGGGGAGCGTGAAGTCGAGCACCGCGTCGCAGAGGAGCAGGTAGCTGCCGAAATCCCCGTCGCCGGTGAGCATCGGGAGAAGTTCCTCGGCACGTGCATTCTCGCCGGCGGCGAGGAGCTTCTGCACCTGCTTTACATATGTATATCTGCCACGGTGGTTTCCGCCGTAGTAGTCGGGGCGCGCCGCGCAGGGACCGCCCGCCCAGAACGTCTTTTCGTTGAGGACGACGCGCTCCTGTTCGATACCGCCGAACATGCTGGCGCCCATGTATCCGTTGCCTATCGGAAGGCAGGTCTGTTCCCACAGCCCGAAGTCGCCGGGGTGGTCAAAATAGATCTGGTTGGTTCTGCTCATATCTTTATATCCTTCTAAAATGCGCTTTTTGCGGTTACAGACCGGAAAAGCACCGGCTGTAATCGTTCACAGCATAATTATACCACACTTATCGCTAATTGTCAATAAAATTCAGCAATTGTCATTCGTCGGCGGGCTTCAGCTCGGTAATTATGTGATCGGTCAGGCGCGCGATTGTCTCAAGGTCCTCGCTGTCCGGAACTTCCTTCCCGGCGGACGTCGCTATCGTATGGAACGTTCCCTGAATTATAAAGGAAAGAACGATGTCGTTGCGGCGGCTCTTCAGGTTCGGAAATTCCGCGTAGAGGCGCGCTTTTATGCGTTCCTCGATCTTCTCCGCGAACCCGGAATACCTCGAGCCGGAGAACACGCTGTTCAGCGTGGAGAGATTGTTCAGCAGCGCACGGCGCATTTCTGCGGTGTACTTGCGGGGATCGTCGAAAAATTTGTTCAGACCCTGTATTTCGGAAAGAATATCGTCGATCACCTCGTCCTCCATCTCGTCGGCGAGGGAGTAGATGTCCGAGTAATGAAGATAGAACGTCGCCTTGTTGATCTCGGCGAGCTTCGCCAGTTCGGTCACGGTGATCTTTTCTATCGGTTTTTTCCTGCGAAGCTCCAGAAAAGCGGATTTGATCGCAGCACGGGTTTTCTGAATTCTTAGATCCATGTGGGTCCTCCAAAATAGACAAATATGTACAAACGTCGCGTATTAGACTTTGGTATGATTTTGTCGCTTGAACAGTTTAGCAATATATATTATAATTATTTTGTACATATTTAATTATAACGTAAAATACGAGGATTGTCAACCTATATTTTACAATTTGGAGGTAATATTTTGAATTTACGTGATTTCAGCTCCGGCGACTGCTTTGACGTCTACAAATGGCTCGGTGCGCAGTTCGACGGCTTCGGCACTACGTTCAGAGTTTATGCGCCCAATGCGGAAGGCGTGTCGGTCATCGGCGACTTCAACGGCTGGCAGGACTGGTACCTCAACCGTACCGGCGACGGCAAATTCTGGGAGATACGCATAACCGACGCAAGACCGGGGCAGATGTACAAATACAAGATTTACCACGGCGGGAACTGCGTTGAGCACTGCGACCCGGTGGGCTTCGGCATGGAGCTGCGCCCGAAATTCGCTTCCATAATACGCGACATGCGTTTCGACTTTGACGACCTCGACTGGATGGAGAAGCGCCACACCTGGCACGGCGACGCGCTGAACATCTACGAGGTCCACCTCGGAAGCTGGCGCACGGATCCCGGCGACCCCAACGGCTGGTACAAATACGAGGACATCGCGCCGCAGCTCGTGAAGTACTGCAAGGAGCACGGCTACAACTGCGTCGAGCTTATGCCGCTGAACGAGTACCCCTGCGACGAAAGCTGGGGCTATCAGGCGACCGGATTCTTCTCGCCGACCTCCCGCTATGGAACCGCCGAGGGTCTGAAAAAGCTGGTGAACACCTGCCACAAGAACGGCATTGCAGTGCTGATGGACTACGTTCCGGTGCATTTTGCGGTGGACGGCTACGCGCTGGCTCAGTTCGACGGCACCCCGACCTACGAGTCGCAGTTCAAGGACATCGCGTTCAGCGAGTGGGGAAGCTGCAACTTCGACTTCACGAAGGGACCGGTATGCAGCTTCCTGAAGTCTGCGGCGAACTACTGGCTGACGGAATACCACTTCGACGGGCTTCGCATGGACGCTATCAGCCGCGTTATCTACTACATGGGCGACCCGTCCCGCGGTGAGAACGTGTGCGGCGTGAAGTTCCTGAAATCGCTGAACCGCGGGCTGAAGTGGATCAATCCGTCCGCGATACTCTGCGCGGAGGATTCCACGGATTACCCGATGGTAACAAAGCCGGTGGACGAAGGCGGTCTCGGATTCGACTACAAGTGGGACATGGGCTGGATGAACGACACGCTCAACTACTTCCGCACCCCGCCGGACGAGCGCGTGAACCACTACCACAAGCTGACATTCTCGATGATGTACTACTACAGCGAGAAGTACATACTCCCGCTTTCCCACGATGAGAACGTACACGGCAAGGCTACCGTCATTCAGAAGATGTACGGCGATTACGACGATAAGTTCCCGCAGGCGAGGGCGCTTTATATGTACATGTACGCGCACCCGGGCAAGAAGCTGAATTTCATGGGAAGCGAGCTTGCGCAGTTCCGCGAGTGGGACGAGAAGCGCGAGCAGGACTGGGATATCCTGAAGTACCCCATGCACGACGGATTCATGCATTTCATGAAGAAGCTGTGCAATATGTACCTTGAGACACCGTCGCTCTCCCGCTGGGACGACGCTCCGGAGGGCTTCCGCTGGCTGGACTGCGACAGTGCGCTCAAGCGCTGCTACACCATGCTCAGAAGCTGCGACGGAGGCGCTCCGGTGGCTGCGGTGTTCAATCTCTCCGACCGCGTGCAGGACGGCTACGTACTGAACATCGGGCAGGGCAAGCGGCTGAAGCTGCTGCTTGATTCCACCGAGGACAGGTACGGCGGCTGCGCTCCGCACTACCCCGGAAGTATGACCGCCGATCAGAACGGAAACGTGAAGCTGAGCGTCCCGAGGTACTCCGCGGCGTATTACGAGGTAGCCGACTCTGTTCCGAAGGGAAACGCAGGCGGTCCGGCGAATCAGAGCCGTCACGGTCAGCAGCGCCGCCGCTCCAGAAAGAAAAAGCATTGAATTATCCGCCGCGCCGATGGAGGAAACTCTGCGGCGCGGCATTTTATTCGGGTTTCCGCAATTTTCGAAAAAAATCGAAAAAAATTTGAAAAAACGCTTGACAAATCCGGAACGATGTGCTATAATATACAAGTCGAAACGAGACAGGGGCTCGACAGAAAACAAAGCTCCGATATATTCAGAAATGGACAGGTGGCTGAGCTGGTCTAAGGCGCACGATTGGAAATCGTGTAACGATTAAACCCGTTCGAGGGTTCGAATCCCTCCCTGTCCGCCATATTTAGCCGCGTATTTCTGCGCGGCTAAAATTATACTATAGGCTGTCTTTTATAGGCGGTCATTTTAGTATCCGGAATACATATGTCCCGAACCTGAAAAGGAGAATACTATGAAGTACGAATTAACAAAGGATCTTGAAACAGGAAACCGAATCATTGATAATGAGCACCGTGAACTCCTGAACGCCGTCAACGCGCTGCTTGACGCATGCAGCGCCGGCAAGGGACGCGCCCAGGTGAGCAGCACTGTAAAGTTCCTGAACGACTACGTTGACCGCCATTTCGCGCATGAGGAGCAGCTTCAGAAGCAGAGCGGCTACCCGGGATATGAAGCGCACCATGCGTTCCACGAGAAGTACAAGCAGACCTTGCGTGAAATAACAGCCGGAATGTCCGATAATTGCAGCATTGCGGACCTTGCGAAGCTCAACGGGCATGTGAGCCTGCTGGTGAGCCATATCCGCACCGAGGACAAGAAGCTCGGGGCGTTCCTGAACAAATAATACGCTCATAACGCTGACAGCACGGCGCGTTTCTCCGGAGACGCGCCGTTTTGCTATAGACGAGCTCTATTGCATGACCACCTGCATATAATAATTCTTGACAACCCGCGCTGAATGTGCTATAATCGCAGCATAAACACATTCACAGGAGAAACACTATGACATTGCAGCAGATGAAGTACGCGCTGACAATAGCGGAGCAGGGCTCGATGAACAAGGCGGCGGAGCAGCTTTTTATCTCGCAGCCGTCGCTTACAAGCGCGGTCAGGGAGCTTGAAAAGGAAATAGGGATACAGGTTTTCGTCAGGAGCAGCCGGGGAGTTTCCGTCACCGCTGAGGGCGCGGATTTTCTGATGTACGTGCGTCAGGTCTACCAGCAGTACGAGCTGCTGCACCAGAAGTACGGCGGGAGCGGCGGCGCAAAGCGGAAATTCGGAGTTTCCACGCAGCATTATTCCTTTGCGGTAAAGGCGTTCGTTGAGATGGTTAAGAATTTCGGCACGCTGAATTTTGATTTCGCCATACGCGAGACCCGCACGATGGACGTACTGCACGACGTGGGAGGATTTCGCAGCGAGGTCGGGATAATCTACCAGTGCGACTACAACCGGCGGATAATCGGGAAAATGCTCCACGAGCTGGAGCTGGAGTTCGTTCCGCTTATCGACTGCCGTGCGTACGTCTACCTGTGGAAGGATCACCCGCTTGCGAACGAGAAGTCGATCGGGCTTGAGCAGCTCGCGGATTATCCCTGCCTGGTGTTCGAGCAGGGCGACGGCGCGAGCGGATTCCTTGCTGAGGAGATACTCACCGACAACGACTATCCGCGCATCATCAGGAGCACCGACCGCGCTACTCAGCTTAATCTCATGGTGGGTCTCAACGGATACACGCTGTGCTCCGGCATAATCTGCGAGGAGCTGAACGGAAACGAGTACCGCGCGGTGCCGTTCCGCGAGGACGAGAACAACCGCAACACCGTCATGGAGATAGGCTACGTGATGAAAAAGCACAGCATACTCAGCGATATCGGGGAGGTCTACATCAGCGAGGTAAGGCGGTACCTCAGCGGCTGCGAGGGATACAAGGAGGAGAACAAATGAGCTATACTTTTCAATACGCCGAGGTCCTGGAGCTGAAAAAGGCGTGCGCAGAGCATTTCCCGGATCATGTACACTTTCATGACGGCTGCGGAGGTCAGTATTTCTCGCTCGACGAGGAGAATGACGCGCTGTGCGGGTTCATCGCCGGGTACTTTGCGGAGCGCGGCTTAACGGCGGAATTCACGGGCGGCGGAACGGTTTTCACCGTCTCGAAGAATTGACAAAGAGGCTCCCGCATGCGGCGGGGGCTTTTTCTATGGAAATTTTGCCCAAAGTGCTGTAAAAGTTTGCTTTTTCTATTGACTTAAAGAGGAAAATATTATATAATATAGAGTGTATAATTATGCATTATAGTCCGGCTCACAGCAGCCTGGCATTCTATAATATCCCGGAGGTATTTGTATGAAGCTCAGAAAAAGAATCGCGGCAGCGTTTACAGCGCTGGCACTAATGTTCACGTTGACTGACCCGGCGGCGCTTGGAGGGCTGATTGGTTCTTCTGGCGTTGCGTCGGCATATTCTATAATGTCCTTACTTGTAAACACAAAGTCTAACAAAATTCCTGTTCCTGAGGTTGGATTGGATTTATCAACAATAAATAAGAACTTTAACCCCGGGCTTGATTATATAAGTAGCGTGAATGTGTCATGGTATGAAGGTTCTCCAGTTTTCGGTTCTGACGGAAAAGCAGTTTTGCCTTCGAACACTGTAAACAGTTTTGGATATAATAGGCATTACTATGCGGTAGCAGAGTATATTCCTGGTCCTGGTTCATCAGCTGTAGGTAATGTTCCCGTGTTTTTTTATGTTGATGACCCAATAAAACCAACTGATAGTGAAGTTTCTGCAAAGTCGTGGATAGGCGACACCGGCTCGATCTTCGCCGTGTTCGACTTCTCGACTTACCAGGCTACAAAGAAAGCCAAGGCGACCGGAGCGCGCTTCGTGCCGTCCGGCGACCCCAAGTACGGCTTCAGCGCCGATTATACAACGGTGTTCTTTACCATACCCTCCCACTCCAAGACCGACGTTATCGAAGGTCTGCTGCCGGGAACTGTAACTATTGACACCGAGGACAAAGAGGGCAGCGGTCTTTCCTTTGCGAATGTTCCGGTGACCTGGAAATCCGGAAGCAGCTTCACATACGAGGGCACCGGCTACGACCAGACAAACGTAACTGGAATGACCTTTACCATAGTCGGAACTGCCACCGTACCCACTAACAAGCTCAACGATATAGATTCGACAAGCGCCGGTGCAAAGACAAAGTTCACGCTAAAGGCGAAAATTACAGTTGACCCTGCGGATAAGGTGCAGAAGCCGTCTTTCTCAAGCGAGAACCCCGACGGCTCCACGTTTGACAAGACCACCTACATAAAGCTCGACCTCCCGAAGGAAGATAACGTAACCTATTATTACATCGTTGCCTCCAGCGAGGACGAGCTGAACTCTCTGCCGTTTATTTACGACAACGACCACACCTACTACTCCAGCCGCGGAATTATGATAACAGGCGTGGTAAACAAGAGAGTTCAGAGCTGGATAAAGGTCATCGGTAAGCACAACGAAAAGCAGGACAGCGACGTGCTGACCGGCTCGTTTACTGTTGCGATGCGCTCCAGCACCGGCTCCAATATCCCTGAGATACACATTATAGTCGACCAGCCGGTAGGCGGGCAGGCGCTTGATATCTCCGCAGAGCTTGACCCCTCGGCTCCCGACTACGAGACCGAGACGTTCGAAATATCCGATTTCGGCGCGGTTCAGTGGAAGGGCGGCTCCGGAAGCAGCGCCCTGGCTGAGTACAACACGGAGTACACCATGCTGGTGGAGGTTATCCCTAACAGCCCGAACTACGTGTTCCTGCGTACTCCCGACGTTTACGTGAATGGAGTGAGATGCTCCGGCTCCACTAACGACACCGGTACGTTCACGATCGTTTACACCTTCGAAAAGACCGGCAAGCTCACCGACTACAGAGCTGTATCCCCCGGAAAGGTCGCCAACGTGCCTAGCGGAACCACCGTTACGCAGATGGACAGCAGCTACCTTCCCAAGACGGTAACAGTTGTCGGCACAAAGGATAACCGTATTTCCGAGACATGCAGCGTAACATGGGATCTCACCACCGCGATAACCGACAAGGGAACTCCCTACAATCCCAAGATAGGCACTGCCCAGACAGTCACATTTACCGGTAAGGTAAGAGTCCCCGACTACATGGAGGAGGACTCCGCGAAGATGACCGTAACGGCGCAGATCTATGTTGAGGAAGCGTCGAAGGTCCCTGCGCCCTGGTCATACCCTCCCGATACCGTGGAAGGTCAGGGGACCACCGTGTTCAATTCCCCGCAGGATATCTCGCTTGAATCTGCGGTAAACAGCGCGACCATCTACTATAACATCGAAGCGTACGAGAACATCAGCGATATCTCCAAGCTCGCCGACCCCACCGAGACCGGCGGCACGAAGTATATCGAGCCGATCACGCTTTCCGGCGTGCCCGGGCAGTCGCTGTATTACTGCATAAAGGCGATAGCCACAGCCCCCGGCATGAAGCAGAGCGACGTATCCACATTTGTATACAAGGTAGTTATCGAGAAGAAAAAGACCCAGATTCCGAAGCCCACTCCGGAGCCGGGAAACTACGCCAGCTCGCTGACGATCACGCTTAATACCGAAACTCCCGGCGCGAAGATATACTATACCCTCGACCCGAACGCAACAAAGTCCAGCGGATTCATCGAGTACACAGGTCCGTTTGACCTGAAGGTTGCTGCGAACAGCACAAAGACATTCGTGCTGCGAACCTATGCGAAGGCTCCGAATGACAGCTGGAAGGATTCCGACATCAGCGAGGATCTTATCTACAAAATAACCGTGCCCAAGGAAAAGGCGGCGGTACCGGTGCCGAGCGTTCTTGACACCGCCAGCGAAACCGCGATCACGCTCACGCTCTCCTGCGCGACAGCCAAGGCTGATATCTACTATTCCATCGACACTCCGATAACCTCCACCTATAATGGAATTCTGTACAAGTCGGGAACCAAGATAACCCTCAAGCGCGTGGATAATCAGGTCGTGACATACAAGCTGTATACCTATGCGAAGTCCAACGCCCCAAGCATTGACGACAGCCTTGTAAAGACGTACACCTACACCGTCGGCAAGGACTACGGTGTTAAGAGTATCGAGATAGTTAAGCGGCCTGCAAAGTATTCCTACTACATGGGCGAGAAGCTGAATGTCGTAGGCGGCCTTATCAAGGTAACGTACATCGATGAGACCAAGGCTCCGGAAACAGTTTACATGACCGAGAGCATGATTCAGGATTTCGATAGCTGGGTACTGGGTCAGCAGACTCTTACAGTTTATTATCAGGGCTGCACGGCTGCGTTCAATATCGTGGTGCGCAGACGTTCGTCAAGCAGTTCTGATTCTGACAATAAGCCGAGCGATTCCGGCAAGGATGATGGCAAGAAGGACGATACTACCACCGACCCGGGTACTTCCGACACCGACAAAGACAACACTACCGATGGGACGGTATCCGACCCGACAATGGTGGGAAGCCTGGTGAAGGGCTGGACGCAGCTCCAGAAGAAGATAGCGGCGGCTGCGAAGAATTCCCGCATTGTTATCAATCTGAACGGAAACACGTCCGTACCCGCTGATATCATCAACACCGCGATGAAGAAGAAAATCACGCTGGAGTTCGTGGTAAACGACATGCTGAGCTGGGTAGTCGACACCGGTGCGCTGAAAAAGACGGTGGCTTCCCTCAGCGTGGGATTAAAGACCAGCGACGTTTATATCCCGACGGTGCTTATCGACAGCTCCGGAGACAGCGAGATAGTCAGAGTGCACACCTACGGCAAGAATAAGATAGGCGCGGTGCTTTACGTCAAGACCGGCAAGAAGGTGAACAACCGCTTTGCAAATCTGTTCAGGTATAACGAGGATTCGCACCTGCTTGATTTTGTTGATACTTCGAAGATAATTTCGAGCACCGGTGTTGCCCAGGTAGTTCCGGCGAACGGCGGCGATTACGTTCTCATGCTGGACACCAGGACGAGGCTCCCCGGCGACGCTGACAACAGTACGACGATAGACGCCCGGGACGCTTCCGCGATACTCAAGATGTGCGTAGGCACGATGGAGCTTGACGACACATGCGACTACAACGGCGACGGATTTGTCAATGCAATTGATTCGGCTGCGATACTCCGTTCAGTCGTAGGACTCAAAAAGTAAACCAGACAGCAGGGAACTCCGGTTTCCTGCTGTTTTTTCCGGACGTAAAAGGAGAAAACATGCGTATTGAAACGGAGCGGCTGTATCTGCGTGAGATGACAGCCGCAGATTACGAGGCGCTGTACGCCGTGCTGGCGGATTCGGACATCATGCAGCATTACCCATACACGTTTGACGAGGCGAGGGTGCGCGGCTGGATAGACCGCAATATTGAGCGCTACAGTATATTCGGGTTCGGACTGTGGGCGGTGTGCCTCCGTGAAAACGGCGAGATGATAGGCGACTGCGGGCTGACTATGCAGCTGATAAACGGTCAGATAAAGCCGGAGATAGGCTGCCATATCCGCAGGGACATGCAGCGGCGCGGGTACGCAAAGGAATCTGCTTCGGCGGTCAGGGACTGGGCTTTCTGCAATACGCCGTTCAATGCGGTCTATTCATACATGAAGGCGGCGAACCTTCCGTCATGCCGCACTGCGGAAAGCTGGGGCTGTACCCAGGCAGACGAGTACGCCGACGCGGAGAACGAGCTTACAAAGGTGTACGCCATCACACGTAATGAATGGCAGATGCTCACCGGGAATAACAGCAAATAAACTGAATTGAAAATTGCGCAGATAAGTGTTGATGAATCACCGGAAATATGTTAATATATATAGGCAGGTAATTCCGATGATCAGGAGGTAATTATGGGCAGGCAGGAAAACATAGAAATATTCGAAAACACGATGTCGATGTGCAGGATCGATCCGTTTCTGAGATCGGCGATAAAGGAATCAAGCGGCGCGCAGTCTCTGATACCGGAGGGTGACTGGGTGGAGCTTCCTATGATACAGAAGGGCGCCGCCGCGAAGGTCGTGGTGAGCCGCAAACGCACACTGGAAGCCGCCGCCGGCTACGCCAGGGCAGGGAAGCGCGTGTGCGTGCTGAATTTCGCTTCGGCGTCCAACCCAGGCGGCGGAGTTAAGAACGGCTCCTCAGCGCAGGAGGAGGCGATATGCCGCTGTTCGACGCTGTATATGAACCTAATTCAGCCGGATATGTGGAGCGGGTTCTATACTCCGCACCGTGCGGCACCGGATCCGCTCCACAGCGACGACTGCATATACACTCCCGGAGTTGTGGTGTTCAAGACGGACAGCGCGCTTCCGGAGGTAATGCCGCAGGAAGAATGGTACAGCGTGGACGTTATCACCTGCGCGGCTCCGAACCTGCGGGAAAAGCCGAGCAACTCGATGAATTACGACGGACACAGCGCAGTCAGCATTTCGGACGGCGACCTTCGGAAGCTCCACGAGAAGCGCATGGAGCGCATACTCAGCATAGCCGCACAGCACGGGTGCGATGTAGTTATACTAGGCGCGTTCGGCTGCGGTGCGTTCATGAATCCGCCGGAGGTAGTCGCGGCGGGGATAAGATCCGCGCTTGAGGGCTTCATGGAGCGCTTTGAAACCGTGGAGTTCGCCGTGTATTGCTCCCAGCGTGACGACACGAATTTCCGCGTGTTCGACAGGGAGTTCGGCTCACGGAAGTAACCCAGGCTGAAAACTGAAAATCAAAACCGGCGGAGAGCAATGCTCCCTGCCGGTAGTTTTATTCAGTTCTGAGGGACATCGAAACCACGCACTCAACGTGGCATGAGCCGTTGCAAACAATGTCTGCGGTGGTTTTGCAGTTTTGTGGAGCATATGGTATTGATGGGGCGTCTATGGAAATATGCGTCCCGCAGGAAGGACTACAACGGCATCGTCGTAGGGCACCTTTTTCATTATTTCTTAGGTTTGATTTTTCCAACAATAACCTTCGGAATAATTGTACAAGCTGCTAGTCCAACAAAAGAAGATACCACAAATTTTAACCCGTTCTTCATTTTTTGAACCTGCTGATTTCTACATGCTTCGCAATATTTATATTTGTATCCCACAGGCAAAGGCTTCATACAATTCTTGTTTCTACAAATTTTATTCTCCATCGTCATTTCCTCCTTCAAACAATGCTATTTTTTCAACACATGGCAAGGATTGGATTTTCTTCTTTATATCTGGCAAAGTTTTGGTCCAATAGTTTTTTGAGTTTTTTGGAGCTTGATCCATTGAGTCAAGACGCTCAACAAAACCCTTTGTGCTAAGATAGGATTTTTCGATATAGTCGGCATAATATTGTAAACTTTGTATTGCGGCTGCATTCTCTCCCATTTCTTGATAAGCCATAGCCTCTACCAATGAAACCATGTTTACAGCACTTAAACTTTCTCGAATCTCATTCATTCTCTGATTTATTTTTTCAGGTGTTGCTCCTGATAAAATTTTGCGGAAGTATGATTCTGGCTGGTTTTTAATGAATGCTAAATTTGCATTTTGACTTTGCATCAGTAAATTTCTACTATCTTCTGCATCTGAGGCAATCTTAAGTAAAGCCATCGCTTTTAACTCTGGATTTCTAATTTCCATAGCTTGAAGTAGTTTTTGCTGACAACTATATGCCATAGCCAATCTATCATATTCCTGTCCCTGACGAACTTCCTCTATTGCTAATTGAACAACCTGAATCTGCTCAGCTATTTGTGCCATCTGCATTTGAGAGGCATAATTCGTCATTGCCTGTGAAAGCGCAGGTGAAAGATTAACATTCTGAAGCGATATTGTTGAAACAATTTTGTTTGTATCCGGATTTACAAGATTGGCCATTAACGAGCCATCTTTCTTTGTCATTAATTTTAATGCACCACTAGCCAATTTAGTCTTCTGGTCATCAGTAAGAATTGCCTGAAAAACTTGTTCTGGTACGCTAGATTTTACAAGATTTATAAATGCTGGAGTAGCGTAAAGCCTCTTCTCAATATTAGAAAAAGCCTCTTTTGCTCCTTTTACAAGTGGGCGTGCCACATCTGGCATATCATTAAAATATTCAGTTAAATCTTCTCTGTACTCAGAAACATTAATAAAGTGCTGCTTTTTAGTCGGCATACATAATTCTCCCTTCATAACATCCAATCTATTTATTGCCATGTATTCAACAGTCGAGTTGTCAGATTACCGTGTATCGCTGCGAAACTGCTGTCACCGTGGACATATTACCACACGCAAAAAACAGCCATATTCTGCAAAAACGGTGTAGTAACCTCAATGCGGCAAAACAGCACCGTTAAGCCGCATATTCTGATTTACTCCGCTTTCCTTGACATCGAAACCACGCACTCAACGTGCCGCGTAAACGGGAACATATCGAACGGTTGAATGCACTCGACATTGTAGTTTTTCGTCAGCGTGCGGAGGTCTCGCGCGAGTGTGACCGGGCTGCAGGAGATATACACGATACGTTCCGGTCTGATGACGGACAGTGCACGCAGGAACTGCTTGTCAGCGCCGGCGCGGGCGGGATCCATTATCACCGCGTCGAAGCGGACTCCCTTTTTTGCGCGTTCCCGGAGGTACTCTCCGGCGTCGCCGCGGTTGAACGCCGCGTTCCTGGTGATCCCGTTCAGCTTGCAGTTCTGCACTGCGTCCCTGACCGCCGCGGAGTTATACTCGATACCCTGAACCGCCTTAACACGGTCGGAAGCGATGATTCCGATGGTGCCGGTACCGCTGTATGCGTCGAGGAGCGTGTCGTTTTTCGTCAGCTTTGCCGCGTTTATCGCGAAGTTGTACAGTTTCTCCGCCTGCACCGGATTTACCTGGTAGAACGACTGCGGCGATATACGGAATTTCTTCCCGCATATCTCGTCGATGATGTAGCCTTCGCCGAAAAGTACCTCCGCGTGGTCGCCAAGGGTCAGAAAATCAGGGCTGCGGTTTACCGAGAAGGTCACGGTCTTTATCGCAGGGAATCTCTTGACCAGCGCGGTAACGAAGTCGCGCTTCTTCGGGAACATCGACGTCCCCCCGACGATTGTCACCAGGATCTCCCCGGTGTTCCTGCCAATGCGCACAAGCACGTGCTTTATGAATCCGCGGTCGGTGCCGGGATCCCACGGGCGTATTTTAAAGGAGCGCATAAGTTCCCGGAAACCGACGATGATCTCATCGGCGCGCGGGTCGTTAACCATGCATCGGTCAATACCGACGATACCGTTTCTGGACGACTGATACACGCCGGAAATTATCCTGCCGCTGCGGTCGCTGCGGAATACCGCCTGCACCTTGCAGCGGTATCCGCAGGGCGGCTCCATCGGAATTATCGGGGAAACCTCGCCGTAGCTTCCGAGCAGCCCGGCGACGTCCTTCTGCTTCCATGCGAGCTGCTGCTCGTAGGACAGGTTTGATAACTGGCAGCCGCTGCACTTCTTGGCAACGGGACATTTTGTGTTTTCCATTATACTTTGAATCCCTCTGTCATTTTCTTCAGCTTTGAGGACTGTTTGTCAAGCTCCACAGCCGCAGCGGCGCTTTGCTGTGCGTTTGCCGCCGAGGTGGTGACATATTTTGAAATCAGACCGGTCTTTTCGGATATTTCAGCCATGCGGCGGCTCTGCTCCACAGCGGAGCTGATTATCGCGGTTATCGATCTGTCGACCTCCGCCATCTTCTCAGTTACGCTGCGAAGGGTCTCGGCGGTGTCGTCTGCGAGCTGCTGACCGTTTCTTACAGCGGAGGCAGCTTCGCTGATAAGCGCGGTCGTCCTGCCGCAAGCCCAGAGCTTTCAGAGATCATGCTGTTGGCCGCCGAAACGCAGCCTGAAATTTCTTCGACTACAGCGGTCTGCCGTGACGCGCTTTCTGCAAGCTCGTTAGCGCCCTGGTAGACATTGTTGGCGCCGCTGTAGACTGCTCCCGCCGCTTCGGAAATCTCGCTGAACACTCCGCCGAGGACAGTGCGTATATCACTGAGAGAGTCTTTTATCGCCGCGAGAGGTCTGAAGCACCGTTTGATCACCAGAGCACAGATGAACGCTCCAAGCGCGATGATCACGGGAATAATGACCGCGAAAATAATGATGATGTTGTGGGCGTCCTTGTAAAGCTCGGAGCTGTCCATGGCGTAGCTCAGTGTCCAGCCGGCGGAGGGTATTACATCGGAAATCACAAATCTTGAGGTACCGTCATAGTCCTTCAGCGTGCGGGAGGTAACGCCGTCCTCGGTTTTTTCGCCGGAAACCGCGCTGATTGTATCGGAGTAGCTGGTGTAGTGTTCGCTGCCGGAGCCGTCGACATAGGGCATGAGTTCCTCGCTGCGGTGGATAATAATGCTGCCGGAAGCGTCGGTCAGGACAGGGTAGCCGGTGTCGGAGAAGCTGTATCCGGAAATGATGCTGCTGACCTCGGTCAGGAACATGTCAGCGGCGGTAACGCAGGCGACGTTCCCGCCGCGCTTGTACGCTTTCGCAATAGTGATCACCATCTCGCCGGTGAGCGCGTCGATGTACGGTTCGTTTATGACTGCGGAATCGGATGCCGCTGCATCCCGATACCACTGGCGCTCGGTTATTTTATAGTCGTCGTCGGGTACCCAGCCATCGGAGAAAACCGTTAAAATATTATAACATATTTACGGCGATTTGTAAATAGGCGACAAGAACTATTTACCACAATGATCTGAAAACAGGAATAAAAAAGGAGGACATTTCTGTCCTCCTTTCTATAATTCTGATTTCAGTTACAGGAACGATCAGTTCTTTCTTGCTTCTCTGAGCTTGAATCTGGAAACAAGTGACTTCATGGCAGTGGCCTGAGCGGAGAGCTCCTCGGAAGCTGCCGCGCTCTCCTCTGCTGTTGCGGAGTTGGTCTGAACAACGTTGGAGATCTGTTCGATACCGGTTGTAACCTGAGTGATGGACTGCGCCTGCTCCTCGCTTACGGAAGAGATGCGGTCGATGGTTACTACGATATCCTCAATCTGCTTTACAACGTCGCTGAGAGCCTCTGCGGTATCGTCTGCGATGTGAGAGCCGTTCTCAACCGCCCTGATGGAGCGCTGAATAAGGTCTGCGGTGTTCTGGGAAGCAGCTGCGGACTTGGAAGCAAGGTTTCTTACCTCGTCTGCAACTACCGCGAAGCCCTTACCTGCCTCGCCGGCTCTTGCAGCCTCGACAGCAGCGTTGAGCGCCAGAATGTTGGTCTGGAATGCGATATCCTCGATAGTATTGATTATATCGCTGATCTGTGCGGAGGTATCGCTGATCTCCTGCATAGCGCCGAGCATTTCCTTCATGCGGTCGTTGGAGAGTTCAGCCTGCTTGCCGACCTCTGCCATGCTGTTGCTTGCAGTCTTGGAGTCACCAGCATTCTTGGTGATCTTATCGGATATCTCTTCAATGGTAGCTGCCAGCTCCTCAACCGAACCAGCCTGCTCAGTTGCACCCTGTGCATTAGCCTGCGCGCCTGCGGAAACCTGCTCGGAACCAGAGTCGACCTGGTCAGCTGACTGGAATATCTGAGCCATGGTGTCGCTGAGACCGTATGCGAGTACTCTCAGGTTGTCAAGCAGCGGAGCGAACTCTCCCTTATAAACTTCGCGCGCGTTCGAGTGTACATTAAAGTTGCCATTTGCAAGCTCGCCATACATGTATGAGCTGTCCTTGATGAGCTTGCTGAGGCTGTCGTTGGTAGCGCGCATTGCATCTGCCATCTCGCCGAACTCATCGCGGCTTACATAGGTGATCTGGCTGTCAAGTTCGCCCTTTGCGATCTTGTTGAGCGCGTTCTTGATCTCTGCGATGGGCCTTGTGATAAGATTGGTCAGGTTGATGATACCACCTACGCCCAGCGCAAGGGCAAATATGCCTACGATAATTGCAACGTTAGTTACGGCGTTTGTTTCCGATGTTGTTGCAGATCTTGTGCCACTGCACGCTGCAGTCAGGGCTGTGTCGGCGTCATCGCCGATAGAAAGGCACTGGACGATCTTTGGGGACAGCTTATCGTTGTACGCTGCCAGCCCTTCCTCTTTGGTGCCGTCGTTTACTATTGCGATCACCTCGGGAAGTATCGTGTTGATCTCATTGCATACGGACTTGAACTCATCGATCCTTGCGTCAGTGCCGGAATATGTAATGAGGTCGAGCTTTTCCATCATGGTCGCGGCAGCGGCTGTCGCTTCATTGATATATTGTGTTTCGACATTGTTGTCATCCTCAAGCACACCCGCGCGAACGGTTCTGCCGATGGTCTCTACCTGTATCTCTACATCCTTGACTCTGAGGAGGCTTTTGATCTCTGTATCGATCATGAGATTTACGTTACCATGCACGCTCTTCAGTCCGATGACCGATACAAGAGAGCATGCGATGGTCATGATTATGACCGCTCCGAATGAAATGATAAGTTTGGTCGCTACTTTTAGATTCTTCATACTTTGACTCCTTCTAAAAATTCCACGGCATGCGCCGAAATCTCTACACGAGTATAAGCCGCGGTGCTGCCACCCCGGCATCTCAATGACCTGCGTCGAAAAAGTCTTTATTTACTTTGCTTAAATATTATTTTAGCACTAATCATAAAAAAAGTCAACACAAATATGTATATTTTGGCCAAAAGTCGTGAAAAAGTTACATTTCGTTAAAAAGGCAAAAAAGTGCTGTATTATGTCGTGTTAATCGTTGTGAAATCTGACCAACTTTGATATAATAATAGATGACCTCTAAAAACCGGGACACGAGCAGATTTCGTACATGACTTATATCAGATGCTA
>OLNW01001760.1_pt1 | contig 20381 bp, 21 predicted proteins | sample 1672121 | NCBI WGS metagenome assembly OLNW01 (sample SAMEA3136648, study PRJEB25190) | human gut metagenome
ACACCCTTAGCAGGGGCGCCTCTTCAGCCTCTTGAGTATTTCTCCCAATACTGAAACAACCACATTCTCATGCAGACCAGTATTTAGTTGTGCACTAGCAGTGCGAAATTTATTCTAACAAACTATTATTGTCCTGTCAATGCTTTTTTTACATTTTTTGTATTTTTTTATAGTAGTTCGTTAAATCATAGCTGAACTGTTACATTTTTTATTCTACCATATTTCATAGTTTGCTTTTTCTTCTAACTGTTTTCCATCCATATGATAAACTGCATCAATAATTCGGTTTCTATAACTTGCATTTCCTTCATATGACTGTAGATATTCCCAGGCAATCTCCCCCGCTGCCCCAAGCATACTCGTTGCCGCTGCTGCCGCAAGTACTTTCTGTTCTAGATTTGCAGCGAGAAATGTAGCAAGAATTCCAGACAGCTGACATCCCGTCCCGGTAATTCTGCTCATCTCTTGTCTTCCATTTCTGATTACAAAACACTGTTCTTCATCTGCTACAAGATCAATTGCCCCTGTCATAACAATAATTGCCTTGTATTCATTCGCAAAACTTTTTACTGATTTTATCATCTGCTGCAGATTTTCTTCTGTAACAAGCTCTTTTAATTCCGCATCTACTCCACTTCTGGTTCTGTTTCCCTTTGCCAATGCTCTTATCTCCGAAACATTTCCACGAATTAAAGTGGGATGAACCTCTTCCATAATTTTCTGTGCTGCATTCATCCTGAAATTGCTTGCACCGACTCCCACCGGATCAAATACAACCGGATGTCCCAATTCTTTTGCCTTTTTTCCTGCCTTAAGCATACTGATCAATTTTTCTCTGTGAAGTGTTCCCAAATTAAGATTCAAGCTATCGCAAATACTTGTCACTTCCTCCACTTCTTCCGGAGCATCTGACATAATCGGATTCCCTCCGCATGCCAGCACAATATTCGCAACATCGTTCACCGTAACATAATTTGTGATATTATGAACCCTCGGTGCCATGTTACGTACCCTCTCAAGGCATTTTTGCATCTTTCTTTCCTGCATTTCTTTTTTCTCCAATATATATATAATGTATCTGCTTTTAAAACAGAGCGCGTTTGAAAATAATGTAATACTTCCTCAAACACGCTCTGTCAATTGACAACTGTAACATTGCATAACTGAATTTTCCTAATTTTCCCTATCCAGATTTGCATCGATTGTATTTTGAATTCTTTCCTGAACCAATGCTGCAATTTCTGTTGTCTTCATATCTTTATACTCCTCATATTCAAGAGGTTTTAAAAAATGTACCTGCACTGTAACCCGACGGATCGTATTTCTGTCAAAGGGTACAAATGAATTCACTAACGCTACAGGAACAATCGGGCATTTCGCTTTTGTAGCGGCTTTAAAACTTCCACCTTTAAATGTACCGATCTTATTTCCATTCTTTGAACGCGTCCCTTCTGGAAAAATAAGATAATTTCTTCCATTCTCTACTTCTTTTGATACATTAATAATTACCTGCATTGCCTGACGCACATCTTCCCTGTCTATCATGTACGCCTTCATACATGCAAAAACCTGTTTTAAAAACGGCACGTTGGCTACTTCTTTTTTAGCAACAACTGAAAATGGACGCGGAAATGCTTCCATCACGGCCAATACATCATACAGCCCCTGATGATTTGGGAAAAACATAAATCCATTCTGTTCCGGGAGATTTTCCTTCCCGTGAACATCAATCGTAACATTTCCTCCTCTGTTCGCATGTAAAACAATCCATCTTAAAAACCGATAGTTATCTTCTTCCGTATATTCTTCTACATGCGAAGCCCTATGACATAATTTTGCCCATGCCCATGGCACAAACCAAAGGTTTCTGAGTACCATCAGTAAAATTCGTTTCATTCTAAAACTCCTTTACTGTGCGATACTCTTTGATCGCAGTTTCATATAAATTATTTCCTTCACTGTCAATCACAACGATCACTGGAAAGTTCTCTACCGTAAGGCGACGGATTGCTTCTGTTCCAAGATCATCATACGCTATTACTTCTGAAGATGTAATACATTTTGAAAGTAATGCGCCTGCTCCGCCTACTGCTGCGAAATATACAGAACTATTTCTTACAATTGCATCGATTACTGCCTGGCTTCTTTTTCCTTTTCCTACCATTGCACCAAGACCAAGATCCAATAACTGCGGAGCATATTTATCCATTCTGCTCGCAGTTGTAGGACCTGCAGAACCGATTGGCCTTCCCTCTCTTGCCGGTGATGGTCCCATATAATAAATTACCTGACCTTTAATATCAATCGGAAGTTCTCCATTGTCCTGAAGAATCTCATACATTCTTTTATGTGCCGCATCTCTTGCTGTATACAAAGTACCTGTGATATATACATAATCCCCGGCTTTTAATGACTTTGCAGTTTCTTTATCTATTGGCGCTTTAATATGCTTATCCATAATTTCTTCCTCTCACATCTGATTTTTATTGCCATAATGTGTCTGGCTCCTTGAACTTTCTCTAATAACATCACATGGAGCTTTCCTGTAATCTCCTTCGCTTACATCTGCTTTGCACTTCACAGATACACAGATTCGTTTTACTGTTTTATCTTTCTTTTCTGCTCCATTACTTCATTATATCGTCCGAATTACATGGCGATTTACATGACAGCAGATATTTACTGCTACCGGCAAACCGGCAATGTGTGTCGGATAGGTATTGATATTCACTGCAAATGCCGTTGTCGTTCCACCAAGTCCGCCCGGTCCGATTCCAAGTCCATTGATCTTCTCCAGCAATTCTTCTTCCAATTCCTTTACATAAGGGATCTCAGAATGACTTCCCACTTCACGTGTCAAAGCCTCTTTGGCCATCAGAGCACACTTTTCAAATGTTCCGCCAATTCCGACTCCGACTACCATCGGAGGACATGCATTCGGGCCTGCATCTTTTACAGCTGTCAGAACAGCCTCTTTCACACCTTCAATGCCTTCTGCCGGTTTCAACATAAACACACGGCTCATATTTTCGCTTCCAAATCCTTTAGGAGCTACTTTTATCTTAATCTGATCTCCGTCTACAATCTTTGTGTGGATTACTGCAGGTGTATTATCTTTCGTATTTTCACGGATCAGTGGATCGCCAACAACAGATTTTCTAAGATATCCTTCTACATACCCCTGGTGGACACCTTCATTTACCGCTGCCTCAAGGCTGCCTCCCTCAAAATGAACTTCCTGTCCAACTTCAAGAAATACAACTGCCATTCCTGTGTCCTGGCAGATAGGAATCATATCTTCTCCTGCAATCTTCAGATTTTCCTGCAACTGGTCTAAAATCTGACATCCCAAAGGAGATTTTTCCTTTTCCTGTGCATTTTTCATCGCTACTTTCATATCTTCTGAAAGGAAATGATTTGCTTCAATACACATTTCCTTTATATTCTTTGTGATTTCTTCTACCTGTACTGTACGAATCATAGAGTCCTCCTCAACTATTTTGCATTTATTCTGCTCCATCTGCTTCCACAAACAATCATCCAGAGCATGTCTGAAAATGCTATTTGTAAAATGTATGCCACAATTTGCAAAAGCTCTTTTCAGAAACAGACACGCTTTAGGCGTGCCTGTTCTCCTGCTGCCTGTAAAATTTCTCATCCTACAGACAACTCTCTTTAAAGTTCTATCTCAATTTTTCTGCCGGTGCGGTGATACTGATGATATCTTACGCCTGCCGCATCCATCATTCTCTTTGATGCAATTACACTGGCAGTATTCGCGTATTTATCGCAATCATAAATCACTTCCTTAATCCCTGCCTGAATGATCGCTTTCGCACATTCATTACACGGAAATAAAGAAACATAGAGTTTTGCCCCGGCAAGACTTCCTCCATTATAATTTAAAATCGCATTCAGTTCGCTGTGTGTTGTATACACATATTTTGTATCCAGCGGATCTTCTCCTTCTCTCGCCCATGGGAATTCCTCATCGGAGCATCCAAGCGGGAATCCATTATATCCCATTGACAGAATCTTATTATCCTGGCTTACAATGCAGCATCCAACCTGTGTATTCGGATCTTTGGATCTGCGTCCGGACAACATTGCTACTCCCATAAAATATTCATCCCATGACAAATAATCCATTCTCTTACCTGACATATTTACACTCCTTGTCACTCTGTCGATTTTCTTTACATCGTTCCAAAAATTCTGTCCCCCGCATCACCGAGTCCCGGAACAATATATCCATGATCATTCAACTTCTCATCCAGTGCTCCAATGTAAACATCTACATCCGGATGTTCTTTCTTCATACGCTCCACACCTTCCGGCGCAGCAATAATACAAAGGAAACGGATATGCTTCACACCTTTGTCCTTTAACATCTGGATTGCAGCAACACTTGATCCGCCTGTTGCAAGCATCGGATCGACTACAAATACTTCTCTCTCTTCACAGTCAGACGGAAGTTTACAGTAATACTCTACCGGTTCCAGTGTTTCCGGATCTCTGTAAAGTCCGATATGACCTACTTTTGCTGCCGGAATCAGCTGAAGCATTCCATCTACCATTCCAAGACCTGCTCTTAAGATCGGTATGATTACCAGTTTCTTTCCGGCCAGTTCTTTCCCTGTCATCTCACAGATCGGAGTTTTAATCTGCACATCCTGAAGTTTCAGATCCCTGGTCGCTTCAAAGCACATCAACTGTGCAATCTCACCAATCATTTCACGGAACTCTTTTGTTCCAATCTCTTCATTACGGATATAATTAATTTTATGCGTGATTAACGGATGATCCATTACCTGTACTTTCGCCATCATCCTTCTCCTTTAACAAATGAATTTAATTTTTCTGACAGCTTTTCTATCATCTCTGTCACCGTCTCATAGCACTCTCCATAAGCTGTCAGCGGCTTTCCATAAGGATCCGGCAGTTCTTTCCCTTCTCCCACAAACTCATTCAGCGTATAAACATTCTCAAGGTTCTCATAATCTGAAAGTATCTTCTGCTTAATTGTTTCATTCAATACAAGGATCAGCGTATCTTCCTGAATATTCTTACCGTCGAACTGCTGGGCTACATGATTCTCAAGCGTCATTCCTCCGCTCTTCATAATCGCCTCAATCTTCTGATTGATGGGTTCAGGGAATAATACAACGAGCCCCATTGAATCTATAATGTATTCCTGTTTCAGATCTTGATTTCTCAATAATTCTGCTGCCATCGGTCCAATCGCAGAATCTGCATTGCTAACAAAAATAATTCTACGGTACTTCTGCTCTTTTACAATCTCTGCTGCCGAAAGACGCATGTGTCCCGCAGCTTTCTCAAGACGGTTCATAATCGCTTTTCCAATTCCCTGCATTGCAAAAGATTCACTGTAGATCACATCCACATCTTCTTCATCAAATTCTCTTAAAATTCTGTAGAGATTTCTTGCGATCGTCTTTTCATTCTCTCTTGTTCCTATATTCTTAATGATTCCATAATTATAAAATGGCAAAGTTTCCCCTGTAGCAATTACTCCTACATCCTTGCCCTCTCTGTGTGCAGAATATGCAAGCTGACGAATTGCAAAAATCTCTTCCTTAAGATCTCCTTCTACAATCATCAGTTTCGCCTTCGGTGCATAATGACGGTATTTCATTCCCGGCGCCTTCGGAGCCTTCTTGCTCTCTGTTCCAAGAATTGTCTCATCTACACTTACAGGACCAATCACTTCCTCGAACATATCCGCAGTGATCGCACCCGGACGCAAAATCATCGGCGGAGTTACTGTCATATCAAGAATGGTAGATTCCAGTCCAATATCTACACTTCCACTGTCAATGATCATGTCGATCTTTCCGTCCAGATCCACCTCCACATGTTCCGCTGTCGTAGGACTTGGACGTCCTGATGTGTTTGCACTCGGTGCTGATACAAAACCGCCTGCTGCCCGGATCAAAGCCGCCGCTACCGGGTCACTTGGCATACGCACCGCAACGGTATCCAGACCTCCTGTTGTTCCATACGGAACAATCTCACTTTTCTCGAAAATCATGGTGAGTGGTCCTGGCCAGAAATGTGCCGCAAGAGCATCTGTCTCCGGCGGAATATTCACAGCCACTTTCTTCAGATCTTCATAATCTGCAATATGAACAATTAACGGATTGTCTGATGGGCGTCCTTTCGCTTCATATGTTTTTCTCGCTGCCTCCTCTTTGAGTGCGTCAGCCCCAAGTCCATAAACTGTTTCTGTTGGAAATGCAACAAGCCCTCCCTGTTTCAGAACGGCTCCTGCTTCCTCAATAATGTCGTTATCAATTTGATTTTTGTCTACTTTTTTTATAATTGTTTCCATGGCATTCATTATAACATCATTCGAATTAAAAATCATCTCTTTTCTATATACTGCAAAATCCCCTCTGCAACTGCTTCTGCGACCTTCTGCTGGTATTCATCCGTAATCAGTTTCTGTGCCTCAGCATAGTTGCTCAGGAAACCACATTCTACAATCACTGTAGGAATTTCTGTCTTCTTCAACAGATAGTACGTATCATTCCCTTTTATCTTTTTTTTATTTTCCGGATTCACCGACTGTAATGCTTCCTGTATTGTCTCCGCTGCTTTCTGTCCTTCTGAAGATGTCTTATAATAGAAAACCTGTGCTCCAAATACATTTTCTTCCCTGTAACTGTTCTGATGAATGCTGACCGCAAGTGTCGGACTGTTTTCATTCATGATACTGACTCTTTTCTTCAGATCCTCTACTTTTGACGGCGCAAGCTGTTCGTCTGACTCTCTCGTCATAATCACTTCTACTTTCTCTGCTTCCAGAAGCTCCTGAATTTTTTTCGCTATTTTCAGATTGATTTCTTTTTCCTTCGCCTCATTGATCCCTACTTTCCCCGAATCACTTCCTCCATGACCGGAATCCAGAACCACCCGTCGTTTTCCTCCTATCTTTTCTCCTGTCGCCGTGGTTTCCCTCGTCATTTCAATTTCTCTTCTTAACGCATCTGTCATGCTCTGGCAAATTCCTATGATACCAAGAAGCAGTACAATACAGATTCCTGTTTTTACTAATCGACGCAAAAAAACACCCTCCTTTCACATATTGAAATATATGCGAAAAGAGGATGTCTCTTTCAATCTCATTGAATATATTGGAGTATTAACTTCCACACACTGCTGCTTTCTCTTCCGAGACTCCACTCTGCAACACCTGCAAGGTCATTCTGCCGGATCACTTTCAGTTTTTCTTCCAGTGACTGTGTATCTTCCAGCCAGATCTTATATGTGTCACTTCCGGAAGTCCACTCTGCATAGTTCTGCTTTGTCGTATCATCCCACTGAGTCGTTGCTCCGGCTTCTTTGATTGTTTTTACTGCTTCATCCATTCCCAGTGCTTTGCTACTGATCTTATTCGGATAATTTGCAGCTTCTGTTCCGGCCTCTTCTGCCAGTTCCTCATCTGTTTTCGGTGTCTCTTTCCATAATCTTGTAAAGAATGGAACACCTGCGATCAGCTTATCCGAAGAAACACTTAAGAGCGCATTCTCCACACCATCTTTCAGATAACTGATTGAAGCAACCGATCCGGCCTCATAAGAACCATCTGTGTGCTCATCATATCCCATAATAATCACATAGTCTGCTACAGCACCCTGTTCTTCCAGATCATAATGCTGGTTATATGGCTGTGGTACATAATTATCAATGGATAATACCAGCTGATTCTGCCTGCACTGAGCTGAAAGCTCTCTTACAAACTGAATATAATGTACTCCACATTTGGAAGAAACAAGCTCAAAGTCCAGATTGATTCCATCCACATCACTTGCCAGTGCCTTTGAAATCACCTGATCGATGACTTTCTGTCTCTTTGATGTATAGCTTAACACTTCATACGTCTCATCATATGAATTGATTCCGCCATGGAAATCTCTGAGCACCGCCCATACTTCCAAACCGGACTGATGTGCCTGTTTCACATAATCTTCATCTGCAAGCGATGAGATATTTCCCTCTGTATCCGCAAGACTGAACCAGGTCGGTGCAATCGTTGTAAGTCCCTTGGTACTCTTAAGATTTGTAAGAACCGCACCGTTGGCTGTTGTATTCGTTACATTATGCCATACCATATTGATCTTATAATCTTTTGAAATGCTGGTATATTCCGGCTCATTAAAATCTCTGGATGTCGTTTCTTTGCCTATGTCTTTCAGAGCCTTTGTTTTAATATATCCAATCATTCCATCCTCAGAAGCTACCTTTGTCCATGCATCCTCATCTTCGAGAACAGTTACTTTGTCTGATTTCTTCACGTCTGTAAGTACAGGACTCTTCACTCCGCCCTGATAGCGGATCTGCGTATTTCTTTTTACCTTTGCAGTCTGAATCTCTCCCCAGTCTGATGTGATCACCACACGTGCCGGATCTTCATACGCAGTATACTCCAGATTCGTATACATCTGAAGGAACGGAATCGCTATATATGCATTCGTTCCATCGGTCTTCAGAATCACATAATCTTCACTCTTTGTCTCGCCTAATTCTGTATATTCTTTGCTGTCTGGCACTACGGATACATTTCCTTCCGGTAATGTATAAAGCAAAAGATTCTCATTAGAATCCCAGTAGAACCGTTTGTTGATCATCTTACGTACAATGGAATATTCTACATAATACTGTCCATCATACATCTTCCCCGGTGCAAGACTTTCACTGAAATCAGATGCAGCATCCTGAGACTCCGTATCCCGCTTAACCACCTGATTATTGATCACAACACCAAATTCGTCTTTATTCTCTATATCATAATATTGTTCTAGATCGGCCTTCTCATCTGATGCACCGTATTTTCGCCAGATAATAAATCCGCCAATGGCTGCTATAATCAAAATCAGAACCAATAAGCAGCGAAGAATGAGGGTTCTTCTTCTACGTCTTGCTCTGTTACTCTTTTTCATCGTTCTTCCCGATCTTGCAGTTCTGTTGTTATTCATGCTCATCTTCTTCTGTCTGGAACTATTCATCAGGGAATTTCTGGGGCTTTTCTTTCCACCGGGTTCGCTCCTGCCGGGTTTCCGGCCTGCAGCACCTCTTCTTCCTCTTTCGTCCATGCCGCACCTCCTATCAGAAAATATTATATCATATTTTCAGGATACAGCAACAAATATACTTCCTTCTGTCCGGCAGATCAAGGGGTTATCTCTGCCTGTCCGCTATCATTTACATTTGTGAAAACGAGTGATTCGATTTTTCCTTCCGGACTGATCACATAATCTCTCATATAAGTGCCTTCTTCTTTGGTCATATATGCTGTTACAACTTGCATGGGACTTACCAGATAACCGTCCATTACCATACGGACACCTTTTCGTTCGTACGTTTGCATTTCTGAATATAAATCTTTATAAATGTCTTCTTCCGTTCTCATTTTCCGTATACTCCTCTTTTGTGCAGATTCTGATAAACCATTCGGCCGCTCCATAACTTCTCTATATAAGGAAGTATTGTGACATACTGTTTGAAATTAGCAGCAGACTGGAAGACAACATCTATCTGCAATATTTTTCCTTTTAGATTGATATTTCCCGATCCTGGGAAGATGTTTCTGATCTGCTTGCATTCTCAGACTATTGCATACAGGATTCTGTCAGCAACACCCTGATCATTTGCTTTGTTCTACAATGGCAGGAAAGCGTTGTTACTTTGCCGTTACTATCTGCAGGTATCCTGTAAACAGTAACACTTGTCTTTTCTCTGAAATATAGAAATGTTCTGATGTTCCTCCTTTCAAAAATTTTGGAGTTTATCAGAAAATGTCGTCTTCTGTATCAGCCATTATAGGAGTGCATCTGAAGATTTGCAATGTGTTTATTGTTGATAAGCTATGTGAATTTGTTGATAACCTGTTGTTACTGTTCACAGCATAGCCGCAAACAGTAACACTAACCTGTTAAAGTATTATAAAGTCTGCGCGTTTTTCTTTACATATTTTTGATTTTTGTTTATACTAGAGGATGAAAAGATATATCTTATTGATGAAACTAATGAAATCAATCTGCATATTATCTTATATATAACGAGGGATGTGATCATATGAAAATTGAAAAAATCAATGAAAACCAAATTCGTTGTACTTTGACACATGCTGATCTGGCTGCCCGCCATTTAAAACTGAGCGAGCTTGCCTATGGAACAGAGAAAGCAAAATCTTTATTTCGCGATATGATGCAGCAGGCATCTTTTGATTTTGGGTTTGAAGCAGAAGATCTTCCGCTGATGATAGAGGCCATTCCATCCTCCGCTGATTCCATCGTTCTTATTATAACGAAAGTTGAGGATCCGGAAGAACTGGATACACGCTTTTCCAAATTTACATCTGTTGATGACGCAGATATGCCGAACACAGATGTTCTTGAAAAGCTACAGGGCGCTGATGAATTTTTAAATCTTTTAAATAAAGTAAAGGAAGCGACTTCTGAAGTTTCAACGCCTGAACCGGAAAAAGAACCTGCGGCTCCGCCATTCTCGATTCGATTCTTTTCATTCGAGAATCTGGATTCTGTGATTCGTGCAGCACGTCTGCTTGCTCCGTTTTATACCGGTGCAAACACACTGTACAAAGACACTGAAAGCGGACTTTTTATTCTGGCACTGGCTCCAATCGAGCAGTCCGGGAATAAGTTTAATAAGATCTGCAACATGCTTTCCGAATATAGTTCTCCTGAAAAGGGAGATTCCACAGTTCTTGCGTTCCTCGAGGAACACTGCAAGATCATTATATCAGCAGATGCAGTACAAAAATTATCCACACTGTAATTTCAGGTAATCAACACATTGTGGATAGAAAAAACTGGGGTATGCCCCTATGCCATTAAATTAATATGGCATATTAAAGACCTCTATATCAGAAATGATATGGAGGTTTTTTATTGTCAAAATCCATCCAAAAAAAGAAGCTGTACACCAAGATCATTTAGTGTAACAGCTTCCTCACATATATACTATATGATTTATTTGCCGACTGCTGCCATAGCTGCATTGATCTTCTCTACAAGCAGATCTGCATCAATACCATGAACCATAGCTGCTTCCTCAAGTGTCTCCATCTGAGCTGACGGGCATCCAAGGCAGTGCATTCCGATCTCCATAAGGATTGGTGCTGCTTCCGGGAAAGTAACCATAAGTTCACCGATTCTTGTATCTTTAGAAATTGCCATTTCCGTTTCCTCCTTTTATTCTTAAGTGCACTTTATTATAAGCCTTGTACTACAATTTATCAACTACCTTTTTTTCAAATTTTCTGATTTTTTTCCTGTTTTTAAATGTTTATCGCACTACTCAAAAGTCAATCATTTATTTTCTTTTTTCCGACATTTTTTTATTTTCATAACAACTTACCAAAACGCCTGTTCTTTTTTTCACAAAAAGTTATCCACGTTATTCACACATTTTTATGTGGATAATGTGGATAACTTTTCAAAAAAGTGTATTTTTTCCATCTTTTTTCGTTTTTCAAATGTGGATAAGTTGAAAACTTCGCATTATTTCATTTCGATATTTTTTCGCACTTTCTTCCTTTTTTGTGCATTTTGCATATTTTTAAAAAGGTATTTGTCGAAGCCAGAAAACAGAATTATCAATCAACTCACACACATTGTATGTCATTTCTGAATGTTCTTACAAAAAAATGTACTCCAGATAATTTGAAGTACATTTATAAATATTGCCTGTTCAGAATATACCTGAACATCACATAAATTCAATTTTCCGCTAATTATTCCCTGGCTTTGTTCCGTTTTATAATACTCTTCGAACTGCCAGAATATTTGTATATGTGGCACTGCAGATTCCGATTCCATGTTCTTCATCCATTGCATTTACGATATTACCGTCTCCCATATACAATCCTACATGTCCATCGTAAAGAATCAGGTCTCCCGGCTGAGCTTCATCGTAAGATACTTCGTATCCAGCGGATCGCTGTTCATAAGAAGTTCTTGGCAGGCTGATTCCAAAATTGGCATAAACTGACTGAACAAATCCTGAACAATCTGCTCCGTCCGTCAGACTGGTTCCACCCCATACATATGGATTTCCGATAAACTGGCATGCATAATCAATTACTGCCTGACCGGTCGATGCTGCCTGCGCTGCCGCTTCTTTAGCTTCCTGCTCTTTTCTTTCTTCCTCTTTGGCAGCTTCCTCAGCCGCTTTTTCTGCTACAATGCGGTCTGCTTCTTCTTCCTTTGTCTCCCCGTAGGAATAAGAAGTCTCCACATCAACATATTTTCCACTGACCCAGCCGTCTGTTGTATCTGTTGTCACAGGATACCATCCATCTACGGGTTCTCCCGTCACTTTATATTCTTCACCCTGCTGAATCTGTGTCAGGATTTCAGCATCTGTCCCCTGACCATCTCTTACATTTAATACATCTGCTGTTACCGTAACCGTACTCTTTTCATAATCTCCCACATGAGTACGTGCTTCCTCACCGGTATACAGCGAATCTGCCGGGACGTAACCTTCTGCATTTCCTGAACGGATCTTTGTCCAGCCATCCAGATATTCCAGAACTTCCGCTGCTGAATCCTTGTATAATTTACCTGTCCATTCACTGTCTTCATCCGGATTACTTCTGATGTAAATATAATCCTCTGTGTCAGCAAATGCTATATTCAAATACTCTCCCTCTTGTGCAGGCACCATATAAAGATTGATATTGTCTTTTACGTCATTATTATAACCTGCATTCAATACTGATTCTATTCCTGCAACCGGCATCACTGACTGCTGATCTGATGTATCCTCTGCCGCCATTACGCTGATTGCACTCCCCGGAACGATTATCATACCTGCAAGTGCAGACATAATCACCTTATGTCTTATCTGTGTGCTTTTCATGTAAAACCTCCTTCATATTTTGTTACCGTTCACAAACTTTCTGTAACCGGCAACCCATCTCGCTATTTTAGATGATCTATAACAATAAACGAGATGCTTTTCAGCCAGAACACCTCCCTCATATCAATCTATCTCCCAATCGATATGAGTTTAAACAACCGTTACTTTCCGGCTTTATCTTTTGTAGAAAGTTTTAATTATTACATAATTGTTAATTTTGTTACATCAGAATTATATCAGCCCCACTCAGTAGTGTCAACTTATTTTATGGTTTTTTCATTCTTTTTATACGTCATTTATCTTGTTTTTTTGATATTTTACGCCTTATTTTTTACATCACAGAGTCATTTTTTAATTATTTTGTAACATTTTTACAGATAAGATCCGGCATAATTATTACTCTGGCAATCCATAATTACAGTAAAAAATATTGTTACTGTTCACAGGTAACCTGCAAACAGTAACAAAATATTTTTAAATATTTCATTTTATCTGTTGACAAATTTAAAAAAATAGGTTATATTCTAATTACAGTAATTATTACTGTTATTGATTTGCGAATCATTTTCATTTAGCAGTCAATAATAAAAAAAGGGGGGGATTCCTGATGGCTACATTGAAGTACAGCCGGCAGCGAGAAGCAATCAAACATTATCTGGCTTCTACAAAAGAACATCCTACTGCTGATACCGTATATATGCATGTAAAAGAAGAATTTCCCAATATCAGTCTTGGTACTGTTTACAGAAATCTGAATCTTCTTACGGATATCGGTGAAGCAATTAAAATTTCCACTCCGGAAGGCGGAGACAGATTTGATGGAACTGTTCAACCGCACAATCATTTCTTATGTATACAGTGCGGCAGGTTACTGGATCTGGAACTGGATATGAAAAGTATTGAAGAGATGAATCAACTTGCCAATGAACAGTTTGATGGACACATTACTTCAAGTTCCACTTTATTTTATGGTGAATGCAGCGACTGCATTAAAAAGTCTTAACTTATAACAAAATGAATAAAAAAAAGGAGATTAAAATTATGAAAAAATTTGTATGTACAGTATGTGGTTATGTTTACGAGGGAGAAGCTGCACCGGCTGAATGTCCAGTCTGTCATGCACCGGCTTCCAAATTCAAAGAGCAGTCTGGCGACAGAACATGGGCTGCTGAGCACGTTGTAGGTGTTGCTCAGGGCGTTAGCGAAGATATTCTTGAAGACCTTCGTGCTAACTTTGCCGGAGAGTGTTCTGAAGTAGGAATGTATCTTGCAATGGCAAGAGTTGCTCACAGAGAAGGATATCCGGAAATCGGTCTTTACTGGGAGAAAGCTGCTTATGAAGAAGCTGAACATGCTGCAAAATTCGCAGAGCTTCTTGGTGAAGTTGTAACAGACAGCACAAAGAAAAACCTTGAGATGAGAATCGATGCTGAGCACGGCGCTACAGAAGGTAAATTCGATCTCGCTAAAAGAGCAAAAGCCGCTAACCTGGATGCAATCCACGATACAGTACACGAGATGGCAAGAGATGAGGCAAGACACGGAAAAGCTTTCGAAGGACTTCTTAAGAGATACTTTGGCTAAGAATTCAGTAAATACTAAGAGGACAGGTTTTGATACCCGTCCTCTTTTTTAATCAGACTCTAAATCTGTTTCTATTTATTTTTTTAAAAAGAATGTGCCTTGGCACATTCTAGCGCCTGCGGCGGTCGCTTGCGACATCTTCCTTGTACGCCGCAGTGCGCATCCTCGCGGAGCGTTTTTATATATTAGGAAAGAACACTTTCCTAATATATAAAAAATACACACTTAATTCATCGCTGAAATGACGAGAATCCAGTGTGTATTTCTTCGATTATTTAAATTTCAGAAATTTTCTGCGGCATGTCGCTCAATAAGTTCCAGCTTCTCTTTCCGCTTCAGCTGCTTAATCGCGTATTCCCGCTTCATCGCCTGCTCTTTTGTCTCAAATTCTTCGTAATATTTCAGCACAACCGGTCTTCGGGTTTTGGTATATTTCGCACCTTTACCGGCATTGTGAGCCTCAATTCGTTTCTCAAGATTATTCGTCCAGCCTGTGTATAACGTTCCGTCACTACATTTCAGAATATATGCATAATTCAAAAAATCACCTCAGGAAATATTATAACATGACTTTTTTAATTCTGCCCTGACAATGTTCTTGTTAAAAATACTGTTTCTATTGTAATTATTTTGTTATTGTTCACTCCCATGTCAATCACTCCGCTGATTGGCATGGAGGATGCACGTATTGTCTTGAATGTATCTTACATTCTGATTTGCTTATTGTTGTGATTCACACACATTATGATTTATTCCATAAAATCCAACGGATCTACAGGAGCACCATCCTTCATTACTTTGAAGTACAGATTCGGGCCTTCTACGCTGTAATATTTTGTAGGTTCATTCAGATATCCGATTGTTTCATCTAACGGTACATACTCACCCTGACTTACCTGTACATCCTTCAGCTGTCCATACACTGCTGTATATCCATTTCCCATATTCAATGTTACGGTTGTACCTGTCTGTGCTGATTCTTCAATGGCTTCTACCACTCCTGATGCTGCCGCGCTGATTTCCTCTCCTACTTCACCACCGATAATGATGGCCGGATTATACTTGTACTGTTCCAAAGTAGAGAAATAGACCGTCTGATCCATACTGTAGCTAATCAGCGTTGCACCATTTGCAGGCCATTCCAGCGTACTGCTCTCATCAAACCATACATTGGATGTGTTGTAAGATGAAGTCTCGTTGGTCTGCCCGGTTCCTTCTGTGGTATCTGCACTACCTGTTCCACCCGGCGTTCCATTTTCATCTGCCGGTTGCTCTGTTCCTGTCAGATCACCTGTGTTCAGTCCTGTCATCGAATCTGTACCATCTGTACCTGATGTATTCGCTTCAGATTTTGTGATCTCTCCTGTGTTCGCTTCTGCACTGTTTTCATCTGTAAGCTGTGCTACTTCATTTTGAGTCTGTGTCATCTGCTCATTTAAATTCTTTTTGTAATTTTTGAATGTAAATGTTCCCACCATTGCAATTACTGCAACAAAGCAGAGTACAACACCTGCAGCAGCACCTTTTCCCTTGAGAAAAGATTTCTTTTCGTTGTTATTCATAATCATCACCTCTGGTCATAGCATTGCCAGATCTGATTTCTGTTATTCTTACTACACAAAATTTTATAAAGATATCTCAAACTATACTGCAAAGCGGGCATACAAATTGTAGAAATGATTTTTTGACGGACTCTAAAATCCGTCTGAAATAGGCCTCAACTCCGTCCCCTCAAAGAAATATGCCAGGATTTCTTCATAAGTACTACCCTCTTTTGCCATCTCATTTGCAGTCCACTGGCTCATCCCCAGACCATGTCCATTTCCGGTTGTTGTGATTTTCAGTCCTTTTGTACTTTCATAAAAAGAAAAAGCACTGGAAGGCAGAGACAGTGCATCACGGAACTGGTCACCTGTACAGATTGTATTTCCAACCCTCAGTTCCTGAACATAGCCTGCCGTATCCACCGACTGTATTTCAAAATCATCAAACGAATATCCTTTCTCTGCACTTTCCTGATCTTCTGCCGCCTCCAGAAAATCTCTGCACAGCTTTTGAATCTGTGAATATTCAAATGTATGCACCTGTATCTCATCTTCTGCCGCCTTGTCCAATGGGCATTCTTTTGAAATAATATATGGGAATTCATCAGTTCCAAGCACTTCTGCTGCCACCCTCGTCATTCCATCACTTGAACGGTGAAATGGTGTCCATGCAAGTGATTCATTGTAAAAGAGCACCTGGTTCTGTGTCTCAGAAACTGCTTCCTTATATTTTTCATAAGAATCCTTACTTTTAATCCCACTTTGATTCTGTTGCAGCTCCTTCTGAAGTTCCTGATCCTCAGCCACTGTCTTACTCCCTGATGCCTCCAGCTCTCTGTACAAACTCGTCCGAATCAAAACCACCTGTGCCCTCAATGCTTCCGTCTCATAGCTCTCCGGCATGTCCTGCATCAGTTTTTCCATTACATAAATTTCATTTTCATCCTGCAGACCGCGCTCTTGAAATCTTTTTCCGTTGATAAACACAGATAAAATATAAGGCAGAAATAATAGAATAATCAGTATCGCTCCTGCCAGCTTTAATCTTCTTTTCATCGCATAATAACGCATAAAAACAGACCTCCATACTCTATTGTATGAAGGTCTGTCTTATTTTAGAAGTTAAATTGGATTTATAAAATCCGTTGTCTATTACTGATATATGTCCGGAATCTCCGGTTCCATTCCCGGATTAAATTCTTTGTTTCTCATGATAAACAGACAGATGGCTTCGTATAACGGAACGAATAAGCCTAATACACTGTGGATGATTGCCATGTTTCGGGAAGTAAATCTTCCGATAATCTGGAAATCTACAATTGCATAAAATGTTTTTGTCACTGCAGTTTTTACCACTGCAAGGATAGCATACATTACGCCGATAATAACAGCAAACATCATTGTGATTCCTGTCCCACCTGAAAGACCACTTGCTCCAATCAGAGCAGTTCCTGCCCCGAGGATAAGAACTAACACAACATATAATCCAATCATAACTACCTTAAGTGCCAGCGGAACAATCAACAGCCAAAGTCCCGGTTTCTCGATTGCTTTTGTCTTAAGTGGGATCGTTTCTGCCAGCTCTCCCTGCAGATAAACTCTCGCAAATGGAATCCATGCAAGCCATGGATTTGCTTTTCTCATACGTTTTGCAAGTGTGTAAAGTGCAAGTGATTTAAATACATAATTTACAACAGCGACAATGAAAATCACAGCCAATGCTATCAGATACACGGTCATAAAAACAGAGAAAAATACATCTAAGCCGTTGCCCACTGAAGAAAATGTATTATCATAAGTATCATATGGCATAACATAATTATAACTATAATCAAAATCCATAAAATTTCTCCTGTAAAGAAGCACCGTGCAAATCACAAAATAGATCTACACGGTGGTGCACTGTATCCTGTTTATTGTCCAGAGCCTGTCTGAGAAAACATTCCTGCAAACTTGCACATCCCACTATGCAAAGAGGTGTACATCGTACAGAAAGCCTTCTTAAGACAGACTCTAAAACACTCAGGAATTAATCAGACAGATCCTGGCCTGAAGGAACTTCTACTTTTTCAAGGTGCCAGATATCTGCCACGTATTCTTCAATTGTTCTGTCAGATGTAAACTTACCGCTGCATGCAGTGTTCATCATAGCCATCTTAGACCATCTCTGCTGATCTCTGTACGCATCTTCTACTCTCTTCTGTGCATCTGCATAGGAACGGAAATCTTTCAGGATAAAATATGTGTCCGCTCTGTCTGTGCACTGTGTATTAAGCAGTGAGTTGTAAAGATTGATGTACATATTGTGATCTCCGTTGGAATATGTTCCATCCATCAGCTGATCTACTACACGTTTTACTTCCCAGTCATTGAAGTAAATATCTACCGGGTTGTATCCGCCATGATTCTCGTAGTTGATAACTTCCTGTGAGCTCAATCCGAAGATAAATGCATTCTCTTCGCCTACTTCCTGAACAATCTCTACGTTTGCTCCGTCCATAGTTCCAAGTGTCGGTGCACCATTCAGCATGAACTTCATGTTACCTGTACCTGAAGCCTCTTTGGAAGCTGTAGAAATCTGCTCGCTGACATCTGCTGCTGCGAAAAGAATCTCTGCGTTAGATACTCTGTAATCTTCGATAAATACAACTTTCAGTTTTCCGTTGATACTTCTGTCATTGTTTACAACATCTGCTACGGAATTAATCAGTTTGATTGTCTCTTTCGCACGAAGGTATCCGGCTGCTGCCTTTGCTCCGAAGATAAACGTTCTTGGGTAGAAGGACATCTCCGGGTGCTCTTTGATCTGATTGTACAGATACATAATATGGAGCACATTCAGAAGCTGACGTTTGTACTCGTGCAGACGTTTTACCTGAATATCAAAGATAGAACGTGGATCTACGTCGATTCCGTTATGCTTTTTGATATATTTTGCAAGACGTACTTTGTTCTTGTACTTGATCTCCATGAATTCGCGTCTTGCTTCTTCATCTTCAACGTACGGTTTCAGTTTTGAGATCTGAGACAGGTCTGTGATCCAGCCGTCACCGATCTTGTCTGTGATCCAGTCTGCAAGAAGCGGATTACCATGCGCAAGGAAACGTCTCTGTGTAATACCGTTTGTCTTATTGTTGAACTTCTCAGGCATCATCTGATAGAAGTCTTTTAACTCCTGATTCTTCAGAATCTCTGTGTGAAGTTTTGCAACACCGTTTACAGAGAATCCTGCGATGATCGCCATGTTCGCCATACGAACCTGACCATCCATAAGGATTGCCATCTTACGTACTTTGTCTTCATTTCCCGGATACATCTCACGTACTTTGATCACGAAACAACGGTCGATCTCCTGTACGATCTGATAAATACGAGGAAGCAGTTTTGAGAAGAGGTCGATTGGCCATTTCTCAAGAGCCTCTGCCATGATTGTATGGTTTGTATAAGCACATGTCTTGCTTGTTACATCCCATGCCTCATCCCAGTTCAGACCTTCTTCATCGATCAGAAGACGCATCAGTTCCGGAACAGCTACTGTTGGGTGAGTATCATTCATCTGGATTACAACTTTTTCATACAGTTTGCGAACATCTCCATGTTTCTTCTTGTATTTTGCAATCAGAGCCTGAAGGCTGGCAGAAATGAAGAAATACTGCTGTTTCAGACGAAGCTCTTTTCCTGAATAATGGTTATCGTTCGGATAAAGTACATCAACGATCAGTTTTGCAAGGTTCTCCTGCTCAACTGCTTTGTGGTAATTTCCTCTGTCAAACTCATCCAGTTTGAAGTCTGTGATCGGTTTTGCATCCCATACACGAAGTGTATTTACAACATGGTTGCCATAACCTACGATTGGCATATCATACGGAACAGCCATAACAGACTCGTAATTTTCCTGGATAAATTTGTCTTTTCCTGTTACAGGATCTTTCTCAAAACGGATGTTTCCGCCGAAACGTACTTCTTTTGCGTACTCTTCACGGCGAATCTCAAACGGATTACCTTCTTTCAGCCAGTTATCCGGTACTTCAACCTGATATCCGTCTTTGATCTTCTGTTTGAACATACCGTAACGATAACGGATACCGCATCCGTAAGCCGGATAGTTCAGTGTTGCAAGAGAGTCAAGGAAGCATGCTGCAAGACGGCCAAGTCCACCGTTTCCAAGAGCCGCATCCGGCTCTTCGTCTTCGATGACATTGAGGTCGATATTCATCTCTTCCAGTGCCTCTTTTACTTCTTTATATGCAGTCATATTGATCAGGTTGTTTCCAAGTGCACGACCCATCAGGAACTCCATGGACATATAATAAACAGTCTTTGCGTCTGTCTTATCATAAGTCT
>OLNW01001761.1_pt1 | contig 20357 bp, 20 predicted proteins | sample 1672121 | NCBI WGS metagenome assembly OLNW01 (sample SAMEA3136648, study PRJEB25190) | human gut metagenome
TCCCGCATTATACCGGAACGGTTCTTCCGTTTATCGCTTCTATCGTAATCGGAACGATCCAGCTCGGTGCAACGGTTGACTACGCAATTCTTATGACAAACAAATATAAGAGAGCAAGAAACCACGGAGCAGAAAAACGTGATGCGGTAAGAACCGCATTAGACAGTTCCTTACAGTCAGTCATCGTCAGTGCATTAAGCTTCTTTGCAGCAACATTTGGTGTTGGATTATACTCCAGTATCGATATGATCAGTTCCTTATGTATGCTTCTTGCAAGAGGTGCCCTGATCAGTCTGATCGTCGTAGCATTTATTCTGCCGGCAATGTTTATGGTATTTGATAAATTGATCTGTGCAACAAGTGCAGGTTTCCGTTATAAAAAAGATTCATCAGTTCAGTAAAATAGAGGAGGAAAAAAAGATGAAATTACCGGAATTAAAGAAAAAATTTACAAAGAAATATGTGATTCGTATTATCGCAGGTGTGCTGGTTGTCGGAATGGTTGGAACAGGCGTTTCCACAGCAAACGTATTTGCAGCAAAGACCGCACAGGAGAGCACTGAGAGTACAGAGAGTACCGAAAAAGACAGCAAAAAATCAGATACAAAAGATTCCGATGCTGAGAGCAAATTAAAAGATGCATTAGATGACAGTATCAAATTCAGCGAGAAAGAGATTGGCAAGGAAGAAACCGTATATGTCCTTGCAGACAGTACCGGAAAAGAGCGCAAAGTGATCGTTTCCGATCATCTGATCAATGATGGAAATAAAGATACCATCGAAGATGCTTCAGACTTAAAGGACATCGAAAATGTAAAAGGTGATGAGACATTCAAACAGGATGGCAGCAAACTGACCTGGCAGGCAGACGGCAACGATATTTATTATCAGGGAACCTCCACAAAAGAGACACCGGTATCCCAGACAATTACCTATTCTTTGGATGGTAAGGAAGTAAAGCCGGAAGAACTTGCAGGAAAATCAGGAAAAGTAACGATCCGTTTTGATTACACCAACAATGAGACGGTAAAAACAAAGATCGACGGAAAAGAGGAAGAAATCTATGTCCCATTTGCTGCGATCAGCGGAATGGTATTAGATGACAGCTTTTCTAATGTAAAAGTTACCAATGGTAAAGTAATCTCCGATGGCAAAAATAATATTGTAGTCGGATATGCACTTCCGGGATTAAAAGAGAGCTTAGATGTGGATGATTCTGATTTTGACGGAGATGTATCGATCCCGGATTACGTGGAAGTAACTGCAGATGTGGAGAATTTCTCATTAAGCACCACAATGACAGTTGTGATGAATGCAACAAACTTTATCAGCAAAGACGGAGATGCAGATCTTTCTGAAGTTGATGATATGTTAGATACTTTAACAGATGCAACAGATCAGTTAAAAGATGGTTCCGGTGAGCTCGCAGACGGTGTAGATACTTTAAAATCCAAGATGGGTGAGTTTAAAGACGGTGTCGGAACATTAAAGAACGGTATCAAAGATTATACGGATGGAGCTTCTACTTTATCCACAGGAATCGGAACATTAAAGAGTGGTGTGGATACCTTAGCAGGAAGTGTACCAACACTGATCAGTGGTGTGGGAACCTTAAAAGATGGTTCAGCAAGTGCAGCAAAAGGAGCATCTTCCTTAAAAGACGGAGCAGGAACCTTAAAGAAAGGTGCCAAGGATGTATCTACCGGAGCGAATACACTTTCCAATGGTGTGAAAGATCTTTCTACCGGAGCAAATACCTTATCAGGCGGAGCAACATCTCTTTCCGATGGTGCTAATACGTTATCGAGTGGAGCAGCCAGCTTAAATGATGGGGTGCAGTCGATTGCAACAAATATGAAAACGTTAGTTAGTGGAACACAGAGTGTATCGGATGGAGCGGCTCAGTTAAATACAGGCGTGGGAACATTGATCGGAACGTTGAACAAGATGGGAACTGACCTTGCAGAGACGAAAGCATCAATTGGTGAGATATCGGAAGACACAGCAAATAATGCGGTTCTGCAGTATGCATCACTGCAGAACGCATTAATACAGGGTATTGTTGCTGAGACAAAAGGTGACACAACCGCAGCGAACGATATTTATGCACAGGTAGTTTCGCAGATTGGCGGAACAATAGGAGTTGATTCAATTAGTGATGTAGCAGGGGCATCTGCTGCGATTCAAAAAATATCTTCTTTAATTTCGCAAACGAGTCTAAAAGTTGGTGAAGGTGTAGGTATGATAGGTGTAATTGACACAGTGTCGAGAAAACTTACGGAACCGGATACACAGGAGCAGATTACTAAACTTCAGCAGGGAGCGGCATCTCTTGCAGAGGGAGCAGGAAAAGTAGCACAGGGAGCAAGCCAGCTTTCCACCGGAGCAGATGCAGCAGCAGCCGGTTCTGCCCAGGTAGCACAAGGAGCAGCAGACCTTGCAACCGGAGCCGGAACCTTAAAGACGGGAGCAGCCGATCTTGCAACGGGAGCTGGAACCCTGAAAAAAGGAGCATCTGACCTTGCAACCGGAGCAACCAAGTTAAAGAAAGGAGCCGGAGATCTTGCAACGGGAGCTGGAAAAGTGGCAGACGGAGCATCTACACTGCACAAAGGAGCATCTGATCTTTCCGATGGTTTAAATACCTTAGACGGTGGTATCGGACAGTTAAAAGAGAAAGCCGGATCCCTTTCTACCGGAGCTGACCAGTTAAAGAGCGGTACAGACCAGCTTGCAACCGGAGCATCCACACTTGTTTCAAATAACCAGAAGTTAAACGATGGTGCAGGCACTTTAAGTGATGGTACGGATGCGATCATTGATGGTGTGGGAGAACTTTCTGACGGAGCACATAAACTTGCAGATGGAATCACTGAGTTCAGCGAGGATGGAATCGATGAGATCATCAATTCCTACAATGGCGATATCGAGCCGCTTGTTGACCGTATCCAGGCTGTATTAGATGCCAGTGCTGATTACCAGACTTATACCGATATTGCAGATGGCGTGAACGGAAGTGTTAAATTTATTATCAAAACGGATGCGGTAAAAGCAGAAGACTAAAGAACCGCTTTTAGGAGGAGTAAGATGAATGCGTTGGAGAATCTGCTGATCATAGCAGGCATATCGCTGGATATATTTGCAGCCATGGAGTGTCAGGGATCACTGGTAGCAAAGATCGACAAAAAACAGCTTGTCAAACTGTGTGCACTGATTGCTGCATGGCAGATGGCAGCACTGTTCGTCGGAAGCTACCTGTCAGGACTTTTGTACCGTAACACCATAACGCACAATGAAAAAGTGACCGGGTTTGTCATTGCAGCAGCCATCTTTTTCTGCCTGGGAGTGCGGCTGGTTGCAAAAGCCATAAAAAATGATCGCATTGTAGAGCACTGTGAACAGAAGCTTGGATGGAAACAGTTACTGGCGATTGCGGCAGTTACCAGCATTTATACCCTGCTGACCGGTATTGCATTTGGCTTTCTGGGAACAAATCTTCTTGTCATGCTCCTGATGATCGCAGGACTTACGATCGCGGTTGTTGTGACCGGTATCTATACCGGATATCACCTTGGATTTGAGCATAAGACAAAAGCATATATTGCGGGAGCAATTCTTCTGTGGATTGCAGGGATAGACGTTATTGTAAGACATATTTTGCGGTAGATAATAGATTGTACGCTTTTGTGCAATTTGACAGACCTAAAATTGAAAACCACCTTTTGACACCCGAATCTATGAAGAAAAGAAAATCCGGTTTCACACTGTCAGGTAAAAATCTGGCAGCGGAGAACCGGATTTTTTTGTACGTTGCAACAAGGTTTTTTCTTCGCTATAATGAAAAAAATGGAGGCAGAAAACAGATGAAGATTTTACTTACGGCGATCAATGCCAAATATATACATTCCAACCTTGCCGTTTATAATCTGCGTGCATATGCCGCACATTACGCAAAAGGCATGGCTGATTCCGATACAGTAGAGATCGGGGAATATACGATCAACAACCAGATGGAGGATATTTTAGAGGGAATCTACAAGGCGAAGCCGGATGTTCTTATGTTTTCCTGTTATATCTGGAATATTGCATTTGTGGAGGAACTGGCGGAAGAATTTCACAAGCTTCGCCCGGAAGTGCCGGTCTGGGTAGGAGGTCCGGAGGTTTCGTATGAGACGGAGAGTTTTTTGAGAGAACACCCGCAGATCACCGGTGTGATGATCGGGGAAGGGGAAAAGACATTCTGTGAGCTGGCGGAGTATTATGCCGGGGAAAGCCGGAGAGACAAAGAAAAGCAGAAAATACAGGAAACACAGAGGACAGGAGAGGGTAAAAGCACGGAGGAAAGATCGAAACCTGGAGAAATCCCAGGGATCGCATACCGGAACGGGGATGAGATCATCTTTACCGCACCGCGGGAAATGCTCGATTTAAGTGACATTCCATTCTGCTATGACAAGGCGGGCGATTTTAAAAACCGTATCATTTATTATGAGTCGAGCCGTGGCTGCCCGTTTTCCTGCAGTTACTGTCTTTCCTCAGTGGAAAAGCAGCTTCGCTTCCGGGATGCGGAGCTTGTGAAAAAGGAACTGCAGTTTTTTATTGACCGGGAAGTGCCGCAGGTAAAATTTGTGGACAGGACATTCAACTGTAATCATGCGCATGCAAGGGAGATCTGGTCTTACATTAAGGAACATGATAACGGAATCACCAATTTCCATTTTGAGATCTCTGCAGATCTTTTGAGGGAAGAAGAACTTGCATTGATCGGAACGATGCGGCCGGGGCTGATCCAGTTAGAGATCGGTGTGCAGTCGACGAACGGGGCGACGATCAAAGAGATCCACCGCACCATGCAGTTAGAACGGTTAAAGGAAGTTGTGAAAGAAGTTCAGAAACATGAGAATATCCATGAGCATCTGGATCTGATCGCAGGACTCCCATTTGAAGATTATGACACGTTTGCAAAATCCTTTGATGAGATCTATGAACTCCGCCCAAACCAGCTCCAGCTTGGATTCTTAAAGGTGTTAAAGGGCTCTTATATGTATGAGCATGCGAAAGAATATGAGATCGAATACCACAGCAGACCGCCCTATGAAGTGCTGAAGACAAAGTGGCTTCCCTATGAGGATGTCTTAAAGATACGTCAGGTGGAAGAGATGCTGGAAGTGTATTATAACAGCGGGCAGTTTGAAATTACGATGAAGGTGCTCGGAGTTTTATTTAAGAGCGCATTTTTCATGTTTCAGGAGCTTGGAAAATATTATGAGAGAAACGGCTATTTTGGCATGAGCCACGCGAGGATCCGGCGCTCGGAGATCTTGCTGGAATTTATCAAAGAAACATTTGCCGGAGATATCACTGCCGGAGAACAGCGGAATATTACGGAGGCAGGGAAAAAAGCTGATCATCTGGAAATCCTGGATATCATAAAAGAAAGCCTGATCTTTGATCTTTATTACCGTGAAAACTGCAAGAGCAGGCCTGCCTGGGCAAAAGATTTAAGTGTATGGAAACAGGTGACGCGGGCATACTGCAAAAATGGAAAGCAGTCGCATGTGGAGTGTTTTTCCTATCGTTTTCCGGATAAAGGGGAACGGGTATTAAAAGAACTGCCCAAACGGGCAGGAAAACCATTGTATGCGCTGTTCGATTATACGGACAGGGATCCATTAGACCATCAGGCGAAGGTGACGTGGATCATGGAGGATGAGGATGCAGGATTATGTAGTCATTGATCTTGAAATGACAGGTCTGAATGCAAAGACCGATCATATTTTAGAAGTAGGGGCAGTCAGAGTCCGGAACCATCAGGCGGTCGATAAATTTGGTGCAATTTTATGCCAGAACGTAAAGATACCGGAAAAAGTGACTGAACTTACCGGGATCACGGAGGCGATGGTGCAGGGCGGCATGGAAAAAGAAGAGGCAATGCGGCAGTTCTTTGAATTTATCGGAGAGGATATCATCGTTGGGCAGAATGTGATTTTTGATTATGGATTTTTAAAGCAGTGGGCGGTAAATCATAATATGCCATTGGAACGGAATGCGGTTGATACCTTAAAACTTGCAAGGAAATTTTTGCCGAAAGAGCAGAAAAAGGATCTGGAAAGCCTGTGTGCCTACTTTGGGGTAAAAAGAGAAAATGCCCATCGTGCATTTGACGATGCATATGAAACATGGCAGGTTTACGAGGCACTCAGGGAACGATACGAGGAGGAATCTGCCGGAGATTTCATGCCAAAGCCGCTTCTTTATAAGGCGAAAAAACAGACGCCGGCAACGGCACGGCAGATAAAATACTTAAGAGAATATGCGGCGCATTATCAGATCAAACTGCCGGAAAATTTCCCGGAGATGACAAGGAGCGAGGCGTCAAGACTGACGGACCGGCTGATCGCCACCTATGGGAAAATGCCATAAAATATTATGTGTGGAACGAGCCGGATGTCTATGAAGCATGATACGGATCATTGTACCGGCGTATTTGCGGTATCTTCCGGGAGCATGGCGGTCAGTTTTTCTACGATCGAACGTTTCATCAGAGAATCAAGCTGTTCTGCGGATGCAAGGAGTTCCCGGATCCGTCCGTTTTCGCCGGAAGACTGATAGATCTTAGCTAAAAGCAGATAATTCTGGCTTAAGTCGGAGCCGATACTGATACCATATTCTAAAATTGTACGGGCATCATCGGTATGACCGAGTTCGAAAAGCTGTCCGGCATAGGCGGTAAGCGTCTGACAGAGTGTGGTAAAATTTTGTTCGTATTCCGTCAGGGCAGGGAGACTGGCAGTACCGTAAGTGATCTTCAGATCAGTATTGGTCTGTGTGCCGAAATTGACGATCTTTTGCCCGGAAAGCGTCTGCAGGGTATTTTCATAATTTTTTAATAAATCATTTTCGTACATACCTATTGGAAATTTGTCAAAAGGTATGGTAATATAGGGGAGTCCGCTTAAATCCTGTAAGCGGGTGTTGTTTGCGATGGATTCCCTTTTCCAGAAGCGGTCAGTTACGTTCTCCTGGGAGCGGTTTGAACGTTTACGGAAAAATGTGAACAGGCAGACAACTGCAATGAATAAACCTAAAAATGGCATGTGAAATCCTTTCCGTGCCGTGTTTTTTGAAATGGAGGTACATTTATATGTATGATTTCAGTAAAAAGAAAAATAAAAAAGTACTTGCAGCAGTTGTGATCATTCTGGTTGGAACGATGCTGCTTACGACTGTACTTGCGGCACTGTTGTAATAAATCTGTTCATGTAAAATATACTAAAAACAGGGCAAACAGTCAAATATATTCGTGGTAATGCACCTTGAAAAAGAGGGCAGTTGTGATAAAATGAACAGCAAAGATTCAGCAAAAGTAATAGTTTCAGAGGGAAAAGATGAAAAAAACAGGTAAAATATTAGCAGCTCTGGGGTTAGCCGTGGCATTTGGCGCTATTTTAAATCCGACGCAGGCAAAAGCGGAAGACACAGACCGTATTGCGCAGGGAGTTTATATTGGCAATATTGATGTCGGCGGTATGACAGAACAGGAAGCTTTGAATGCAGTGACTGATTATGTAAATAATGCAGGGGAAGCTGTATTTACACTGACTGCAGGAGAGCATAGTACGCAGGTAAAGGCATCGGATCTGGCACTCGAGTTTACCGATATGAATGTTGTTTCAGAGGCGATGGATGTCGGAAAAAGCGGCAATCTGATTAAAAAATACAAAGATAAGAAAGACCTTGAAAATGGCAGTGTTGTCATTGATATGGTGTTGAACGTAGATCATGATACAGTATCAGAACTGCTTGCCGAGAAAGCGGATGAGCTCGATCAGAAGGCAGTGGACAATGGTCTGGTGCGTGAAAATGGAACATTTAAGATCATCAAAGGGTCGCAGGGTGTTGAAGTCAACGTAGAAAAGTCGATTGCAGCGATCGAAAATTACGTCAGTAACGACTGGGACGGACAGGGTGGAAATATTGAACTTACAGCAGAGATCGTGGAGCCGAAGGGAAGCGAGGAAGAGCTTTCTAAGGTAAAAGATTTGCTCGGTGGATTCAATACGAATTACAGTTCTTCTACCCAGAACCGCTGTGACAATATTGCAACGGCAGCAGGCAAGATCAATGGAACTGTTTTATATCCGGGAGAAGAGTTTTCTGTTTATGAGACGATCGGACCGTTAGATGCAGCCAATGGGTATGAACTGGCCGGAGCCTATGAAAATGGACAGACCGTACAGTCCTATGGCGGTGGCGTCTGCCAGGTTTCCACAACATTATATAATGCAGTTATTTTAGCGGAACTTGAAGTTACCGAGCGTTCGAACCATTCTATGATCGTTACCTATGTCAAACCATCCATGGATGCTGCGATCGCAGGCGATTACAAGGATTTAAAATTTGTCAATAATCAGGACGTACCGATCTATATTGAAGGATATACTTCAGGAAAAAATGTTTACTTCAATATTTACGGGGAAGAGACAAGACCTGCAAACCGTAAGGTGACATATGAGAGTGAAGTTGTATCAGAACAGGATCCGGGCACACAGTTTGTTGCAACCGGAGATCCGGTGGGAACTATGAGTGTATCCCAGGGAAAACATGTCGGATATGTGGCACAGCTCTGGAAAGTCGTTACGGTAAATGGTGTCGAAGAGAGCCGCGAAGTATTTAATAAGAGTACTTATAAGGCATCACCAAAGATCGTAAACGTTGGAACGGCATCGGAAGATCCGAATGCATCAGCGACAATCGGTGCGGCGTTGGCGACCGGTGATGAAGGAACGATCTATGCCGCAGTTGCCCAGTTTACTGCAGCGGCAGCAGCCACACCGGAACAGCCGGCAGAGAACCAGTCTGCAGAGGAACAGGCAATTGTCGGAGACGGACAGGTGGACGTCAGCGGAGATAACGGTGGAAATGGTCAGTAATTTATTATAAGAAACAAAAAGAGGCTGCCTCGTAAGAGACAGCCTATAACTATAAACAGGAATGGAGTTTGCGATGAAGATTGGAAAAGTACCGGAGAATGTGCTCAAACGCTCCGTATTTAAACAGATACATACCAAAAGACCGGAGGTTGTCTTAGGCGCCGGTGTGGGAGAGGACTGCGCGGCGGTCAAGCTGGCAGAGGATGAGACACTTGTGATGTCAACAGATCCGATCACAGGAACGGCACAGGATATCGGTACACTTGCAATCCAGATTACGGCAAATGATCTTGCCAGTGCCGGGGCAGAGCCGGTCGGCGTTCTGCTTACTGTCTTGCTTCCACCGGAGATTGAAGAGCCTGATCTAAGAGAGATGATGCAGCAGGTAGAAGCTGCATGTGCAAAGGCAGGCGTGCAGGTCATGGGCGGTCATACGGAGATCACGGCAGTTGTCAACCAGCCGGTTATTTCCGTTTGTGGTGTCGGCAAAGTAAAAGACGGATGCCTGATCTCTACCGGAGGGGCAAAGCCGGGCATGGATATTCTTGTGACAAAGTGGATCGGGATCGAGGGAACCTCCATCATTGCAAAGGAAAAAGAAAAAGATCTTTTAACAAGATTTTCTGCACCATTTATCGAAAATGCGAAAAAACTGGATGTATATTTATCCGTGCTTTCAGAGGCCGCAGTCGCCGTTCGGTCTGGCGTTAGTGCTATGCATGACGTCACAGAGGGCGGTATCTTTGGTGCACTCTGGGAAATGGCAGAAGCATCTGGCGTCGGACTTGAAATCGATTTAAAAAAGATTCCCGTTCGTCAGGAAACAATCGAGATCTGTGAATTTTTCGGAATCAACCCATATGAACTGATCTCAAGCGGTTCTATGCTGATGGCAGCAGCCGATGGCAATCTGCTGGTAAATGAACTGAAAAAAGCAGGAATACCGGCAACAATTATCGGAAAAGCAACAGCCGGAAATGACAGAGTTTTATTAAATGAGGATGAGAGACGGTTTTTAGAGCCGCCGAAGACGGACGAATTATATAAAGTTGTATAATGTGTGAAAATCAGATTTTTCACACAAAAACAGACTGCAAGTTTCGTTTAGCGGGCAGATCTGTTGTTATGGATTAAAGCAGTGCTCAAAAGAGTACAAATTATGGAGGATAGGATTATCATGCGTGAAAAGATTTTAACTTTTATAGAGAAGAACAGCAGAATTGATTTAAAGGAACTGGCAATTATTTTAGGTGTAGATGAGGCAGCCGTGGTAAATGAGCTTCAGAAAATGGAAGAGGAGCATATTATCTGCGGATACCATACCCTGATCGACTGGGATAAGGCGGGAATTGAAAAGGTGACAGCTTTAATCGAGGTGCGTGTCACACCACAGCGCGGAATGGGATTTGACAAGGTGGCAGAGCGCATTTACAACTATCCGGAAGTAAATTCCGTTTATCTGATCTCCGGCGGATTTGATTTTATGGTAACGATCGAGGGAAAGACACTGCGTGAGGTTTCCCAGTTTGTTTCCAATAAACTTTCACCGCTTGATTCTGTTTTAAGTACAAAGACGAATTTTATTCTGAAAAAATACAAAGATCACGGAACCGTTATGGCAGAACCGGCAAAAGATGAAAGGATAGAGATGTAATATGAGAGATCCATTAAATAAAACAATTACAACGATCCAGCCGTCCGGGATCCGTAAGTTCTTCGATGTGGTACATGAGATGAAGGACGCAATCTCCCTTGGTGTCGGCGAGCCGGATTTTGATACGCCGTGGCATATCCGCGACGAGGGTATTTATTCCCTGGAAAAAGGAAAAACACATTATACCTCAAATGCAGGTTTAAAAGAGTTAAAGACAGAGATCGACCGTTATCTGAACCGTCATTACGGGATATCTTATGACGTGGATCATGAGATCATGGTGACGATCGGAGGCAGTGAGGCAATCGATGCGGCAATGCGTGCTATGTTAGATCCGGGGGATGAGGTTTTGATCCCACAGCCGAGTTATGTGTCCTATGTGCCGTGTGCTGTTTTAGCAGGCGGAGTACCGGTCGTGATCGAGTTAAAGGCAGAAAACGAATTTCGTCTGACTGCAGAAGAGTTAGAGGCTGCGATCACGCCAAAGACAAAGCTTTTGGTACTTCCGTTCCCGAACAATCCAACCGGGGCAATCATGGAAAAATCAGATCTTGAAAAAATCGCGGAAGTGATCAAAAAACATGATATTTTTGTATTGAGTGACGAGATCTATTCAGAGCTTACCTACCTTGAGAAACATGTGACGATTGCGTTTCTGCCGGGAATGTGGGAGAGAACGATCGTGATCAACGGTTTTTCCAAATCACATGCCATGACAGGATGGCGTCTCGGCTATGCATGTGGACCGCGTGTGATCATTGAGCAGATGTTAAAGATCCACCAGTTTGCGATCATGTGTGCACCGTCCACCAGCCAGTACGCAGGCGTGGAGGCATTAAAAAACGGTGATGAGGATGTGGCACAGATGCGTGAGGAATACAACGGAAGACGCCGCTATCTGCTGCACCGTTTTAAGGAGATGGGATTATCCTGTTTCGAGCCGTTTGGAGCATTTTATGTGTTCCCATGCATCAGCGAATTCGGTATGACATCCGAGCAGTTCGCCACGGAGCTTTTAAATACAGAGAAGCTTGCAGTCGTTCCGGGAACGGCATTCGGAGACTGCGGGGAAGGATTTATCCGTATTTCCTATGCGTATTCGCTGGAGAATTTAAAAGAGGCGATGAACCGCATGGAGGCATTTATTACAGGGCTGAGAAAACAGGGTGAAAAACAGGCATGACAGCTTATTTTTCATATTGTGGTCTGTTTGGCAGACTGCCTGGAAATGAGGATTATTATGGCAAAGTTAAATATTGTTTTATATGAGCCGGAGATCCCGGCAAATACCGGAAATATCGGAAGAACCTGTGTCGCAACAGGGACAAGGCTCCATCTGATCGAACCGCTTGGATTTCATCTTGATGAAAAATCGATCAAGCGTGCCGGGATGGATTACTGGAGTGAGCTTGATGTGACGACCTATGTGAACTGGGATGATTTCTGTGAGAAAAATCCGGGTGCAAAGATCTATATGGCAACGACAAAGGGACGCCATGTATACACAGAGGTTTCCTACGAGCCGGACTGCTATATTATGTTTGGAAAAGAGAGCGCAGGAATCCCGGAGGAGATCTTAAAAGCCAATCCGGATACCTGTGTGCGGATCCCGATGATCGGGGAGACACGTTCACTGAACCTGTCAAATTCCGTTGCGATCGTGCTCTATGAGGCACTCAGACAGAATCAGTTTGACCATATGAAGCTGCAGGGAGAACTGCACAGACTGCGCTGGGATGACTGATACGGGAAGGAATAAAAACAGATGGGAATTATTAAGGCAAAACAGCTTGTGCATGAATATATCAGACGTGATGAAGAGGGAAACGTAGAGTCGATCCAGACTGCCTTAGATCATGTGGATCTCGATGTGAAGCAGGGAGATTTTATCGCAATTTTAGGACATAACGGTTCCGGTAAATCTACGCTTGCAAAGCATATCAATGCACTGTTAGCCCCGTCCGAGGGTAGTCTTTTTGTGGACGGCATGGATGTTTCTAAAGAGGAGAATGTCATTCCGGTGCGAAAGACCGCCGGAATGGTTTTCCAGAATCCGGACAATCAGATCATTGCCAGTGTGGTGGAGGAGGATGTCGGATTCGGACCGGAAAATATCGGTGTGCCGACCGATGAGATCTGGCAGCGTGTGGAGGAGAGTTTAAAGGCAGTCGGTATGTTAAAATACCGTCATCATTCGCCAAACAAACTTTCCGGAGGTCAGAAACAGCGCGTTGCGATCGCGGGTGTCGTAGCGATGGAGCCAAAGTGCATCGTGTTAGACGAGCCGACCGCAATGCTTGACCCAAACGGAAGAGCGGATGTCATCCGCACTGCGCATGAACTCAATCAGAAAAAGGGTGTCACGATCATTCTGATCACACATTATATGGAAGAAGTCGTTGGTGCAGATAAGGTGATTGTGATGGACAAGGGGAAAGTTGTCATGCAGGGGACACCGCGCGAAATTTTTTCCCAGGTCGGAAAGTTAAAGGAATACCGGCTGGATGTACCGCAGGTTACGATCCTTGCTGACCTGCTCAGACAGTCAGGACTTGATATTCCGCTTGGCGTGCTGACGCGGGAAGAACTTGTGGGGCATATTCTGCGAATCGCACAGATCGATTCATGATCATGGAATGTGTATGATGTGGAGCGCAGAGATGGAATATCAGTAGAGCAGGCATTTTATGGTTATATGTTTTTAAAAGATCATCTGATTTTGAGTAAAATGGAAGGCTTTTGGGGTGCTGCTCTGCAGTGGGTGCCCCAGAAATGAGGATGAACATGTCAATTATTTTAGATAAAGTGAATTATGTATACAGCGAAGGGACTGCGTACCAGATCCAGGCGTTAAAGGATGTAAACTTAACGATCGAGGATGGACAGTTTATCGGCGTGATCGGACATACCGGTTCCGGAAAGTCCACCTTGATCCAGCACTTGAACGGTCTGATGAAGGCGACATCCGGGACGATCTATTTTCATGGTCAGGATATTTATGAAGATGATTTTGACCTGCGTGAATTGAGAAACCGCGTCGGGCTGGTATTTCAGTATCCGGAGCATCAGTTGTTTGAGACAACGATCTTTGACGACGTGTGTTTCGGACCGAAAAATCAGGGATTGTCGAAAGAGGAGGCAGGTCTTCGGGCATTTGAGGCGCTGCGGAGTGTCGGACTGCCGGAGGAGCTTTATTACCAGTCTCCGTTTGATCTTTCCGGTGGACAGAAACGCCGTGTTGCGATTGCGGGCGTGCTTGCCATGAAGCCGGAGGTATTGATCTTAGATGAGCCGACGGCGGGACTTGATCCGGCAGGACGTGATGAGATCTTAGATCTTGTGGAGCGGATGCACAGGGAACGCGGTATTACGGTTATTTTAGTATCGCACAGCATGGAGGACGTCGCAAAATATGTGGAGCGTATTATCGTGATGAATCACGGCAGTGTGATGTTAGACGGTGCGCCAAAAGAAGTATTCCGCCACTACAAAGAACTTGAGGCGGTTGGACTTGCAGCACCGCAGGTGACTTACCTGATGCATGAACTGAAGGAAAAAGGTCTGAATGTGGATACAGATGCAACCACGGTGGCGGAGGCAAGAGCTTGTCTGCTCGAGGCGCTGACCGGAATAGATTCTGGAAAAACAGACTTTCATATGTAACGGTTCGGAGGAAGAAGATGTTAAGAGATATTACACTGGGCCAGTATTATCCAGCGGATTCCGTCATTCATAAACTGGACCCGCGCGTAAAACTGTTTGCTACATTTATTTATATTATATCATTGTTTTGTTTTAAAGGGATTGCGGCACTTCTGGTTGCGACTGTATTTTTGATCTTCTGCATCAGAACGTCCAAAGTTCCATTTAAGTTTATGGTAAAGGGTTTGAAGGCAATCGTGGTGCTGATGCTGATCACGGCGGCATTCAACCTTTTTCTGACACCTGGTCCGCCGATCGTGAAATTCTGGATCTTTAAGATCACGGCAGAGGGGGCGCAGAATGCGATTCTGATGGCGATCCGTCTGACCTACCTGATCCTTGGAACCTCGATCATGACACTTACGACGACACCAAACCAGCTCACGGACGGTCTGGAAAAATCACTGATGCCGTTATCAAAGATCGGTGTTCCGGTTCATGCGATCGCGATGATGATGTCGATCGCACTTCGTTTTATCCCGATCCTCATCGAGGAGACAGACAAGATCATGAAGGCACAGATGGCGAGAGGTGCTGACTTTGAGAGCGGAAATCTGTTACTGAGAGTGAAAAACATGATTCCTCTTTTGGTACCGTTATTCGTCTCTGCGTTCCGTCGAGCAGACGACCTTGCGATGGCGATGGAAGCGCGCTGCTACAATGGCGGCGAGGGCAGAACCAAGATGAAACCTCTGCGTTACGCAGGTGTGGATCATAAAGCATATGTGCTTGTGATCGGGTATTTTGTGGTTATTTTGCTGTGCAGGTTCTTTTTACCGTTTCCGCAGTAAGGTAAGTTATGACGCGGGAAATTTTTGCAGTGCCGGCAGGCTGAGGTTCATGATGGAATGCCGGCAGGGTAGTTTGTCATTTTGGAAGGGTATTGCAAAAAGCTGGAAAATAGGAGCGGCTTTGTGCAATTTGACAACCACTAAGTTGTGTGCCACCCTTTGCCACCCGAATCTTATGAATGAAAAAATCTCACAGGAGGAATATTCACCTGGCTAAGAAGAAGTTCCATTCATACAAAAGTTTGAACATGGGCGAAACAGATGAAAAATAGAAGTAATTCACCCATTTGTTGATAGAAAATCAGTCAAAATACAGGAAAATGGGCGAAAATGACATGAACCAGCGTAAATAGCCCGCAAAAATGAAAAATCCAGGGTGAAACGGGAAAATAGAAGAAGATTTCGCCCAAAACAGTGAAAAAGATGTTGAAAAGCAAGAAGGAATGGGCGAAATGATGCTGAGAGATTAGGTTTTCACCCATTGGATATTGAAGTGCACGGACTATTCTGTTCTACGGATTTTTTAAACAGAACAGAAAGTCAGCGTGAAAAATAAGCTTGATTCCAGGGATATTTGTCTGTTGGAAAAACAAGCGGCTTTTACGGCAATATATAAAAATATGTCTGCGGGAAGGTCAGATTGTTGCCGCTTTATCGCAGCATGCGGCTCAGAACAGGAGATTACTATGCGTGTAAAAATGATCGTGGCGTATGACGGAACGAATTACAAAGGATGGCAGGTGCAGCCGAACGGTATCACGATAGAAGAAGTGCTAAATAAGAATCTTTCGAATCTTCTGGGCGAGCAGATCGTGGTGAGCGGTGCGAGCCGGACGGATTCGGGTGTACATTCCCTTGGAAATATTGCAGTATTTGATACAAACACGAGGATGCCGGCAGATAAAATTGCATTTGCACTCAATCAGAGACTGCCGGAAGATATTGTGGTGCAGGGATCCTGTGAGGTGGAGGATGGCTGGCATCCGCGCTATCAGAACAGCAGAAAAACTTATGAATACCGTATTTTAAACCGGACATTCCGTATGCCGACAAGACGGCTGGATACCTATTTTTATCATTATCCACTGGATGTGGAGAAAATGAAAAAAGCGGCATCTTATCTTGGGGGAGAGCATGATTTTAAGAGTTTTTGTGCGATCGGTGCACAGGTAAAGACGACGGTGCGCACGATCTATGCCTGTGATGTGGAAAAAGAAGGAGATATCATCACGATCCGCGTGACGGGAAACGGTTTCCTTTACAATATGGTACGGATCATTGCAGGGACATTAGTGCAGGTTGGCGGTGGTGCGATCGAACCGGAGGCGGTAAAAGAAATTCTTGCAAAGAAAGACCGCAGCGCGGCAGGGCCTACGGCGCCGGCACACGGGCTTACGATGATGGGGATCGAGTTTGAAAACGTAGAATGAGAAAGAAGTGCACTTTGAAAAGATGTTACAACAGGGCAGGATGTTTTTGAATGATGCAGAAGTCAGTTTAAAACAGGCTCATTCATTTCTTCTAAAAGCACGTTTGTGTCAATTACGGACAGCTTTTTCCCAAAAGCAAAAATGAGGATGGAATCCCGTTTGTTTTTGGAATAGAGCTGTCCGTTTTTTGTGAGCGTGAGAGCACGCTGTGTTTCCGGGAGCTCAAGCTTTAGTGCAAGGCAGAGAGAAATGACTTTATCACGGGAGGGACTTCGCCTGCCGTCTAAGATCTGATAGCCGTAATTGCGCTGAATCTGGGCTGCAGAGATCAGTTTTGAGGCGGTCACGCCGCGGGCATGCATCAGTTCATTTAAATATTCCGGAAAGGTCACGGAAGATGTCATGTCTGCAAGTGCGTCAGTGTATTGTTTTAAATCGGAAATATTTTTGGCGGAAGAGAGAAGCTGCATCAGTTCGCCGGTCGTTTTCTGATCCATAAAGTCTCCTTGAATTGTACTGTAAAAAATAATAAAATATTTTTATACTACAAATTGTAAATGCTGGTTTGGGCGCATGAACTGCCCTGACATTTATAATATCGTGTTGTAAAGATGAATGCAAGAAAATGGTGGGAAATTATATGCGGTTAGATGAGGAGTACTGTTTGTCAGAATATGTGGATCTTGGCAGACTGGGTGACAATGAAAAAGTACATATCGTAAGAAACCAAGTGAATGGTGTGATTGGTGTGCGAAAGTATGTTGCATTGGACCTGGAGGAGATTTATCTTTTTTTAAAGGAAAATCCGAATGTGTATATACCAAAGATCTATGAGTGTATTCAGACCGATACGAATCTGATCGTGATCGAGGAGTACTTGAGCGGAAAAAATCTGGAAGAAATGTTAAAAGAAAAGAATTTTTCGGAGAAAGACGCTGCTGATATCATAATCTGTCTATGCGATGCGCTTTACCCTTTGCACCATGCAAAAATGCCAGTCATATGCAGAGACTTGAAAGCAGAGAATGTGATTCTGACCAATGAGGGGGAAGTGAAGCTGGTCGATTTTGACATTGCGAGAATCTACCAGCCTGGCAAGTCAAAGGATACTGTTATGATGGGAACGCAAGGCTATGCAGCGCCGGAACAGTTTGGGTTCGGACAGACGGATGCGAGAACCGATATTTATGCGATGGGTGTGCTGCTTAATTATATGCTTGTGAGAGAGTTCCCGATGGAAAAGCTGACCGAAGGAAAATTCAGGACGATTGTGTTAAAATGCATTAAGATAAACCCTGAGGACCGGTATCAGAATGTGGATGAATTTAAGGCGGATATCTGCAATGCAGCGGAAATCCCCTGCAGTAGTATGGATAGTGATAAAAATAAGTTTTATTGTGCGCAGAGCTGTAAAAAAGATCAAGCCGGTGAAATCCCTTTTTATAAAATACCGGGATTTCGGACAGGAAAAGTATGGAAAATGATCGTCGCAGTCATAGGATATGCACTGACCACAGTTACTGCGTGGTCGTTAGAAGCGCATGATGCGAATGGAAAACTGCTCCCGCAGTCAAAATTGACACTGGAACGGCTGGTGGTCTGGCTGTCGCAGATCGTATTTATATTTTTTGTCTGTGATTATATGGGAATGCGGAGAGACATACCGGTTGTAAACAGTAAGAACCGGTTCGTAAGACTGATCGGTTATGCTGCAGCGGAATTTATATTTCTTTTTGCTGCAGCTGCCATCTGCGCGATCTTAGAAGCAATATTATTTTAAATGTAATTTGACAGTCAAAAATTGAACGTATTATTTGAACTCAACATTATGTAATGTGAAAATGTATGCACGGTGCATACCAAAAATAAATGAAATACGGCTAAGATGAGAGAAGCATAAGACAGAGATGTTTTACGCTTCTTTCTTTTTGTCCGCCTGGGTCAGATATTCTTTCAATATCATATTGATATATTGGGAAAAAGAACGGTCGTCCTGCTCGGCGAGGAGCTTTAACTGTTCAATGATGTCTGAATCAAGTGTGATGCTTACTTTATTTTTTAATGGTTTCATAGACAGCCTCATTTCGTTTTCGATTAAATAACTCTATTTTTATATATACGATAAATGGTTGACATATACCACTAAGTAGGATAAAGTAGCATAAAGTAGGATGAAATAAAAAGTAGTAAAACAAAGGAGTAAAATCCGTGCCCAGAGTGCTGGGCATTGCTCACCAAAGGGCTCGCATTTTGCTCCGCAAAACAAGGAGTAAAATCCGTGCCCAGAGTGCTGGGCATTGCTCACCAAAGGGCTCGCATTTTGCTCCGCAAAACAAGGAGTAAAATCCTCTGCTCACCAAAGGGCTCGCATTTTGCTCCGCAAAACAAGGAGGATTATGAAATGGAAAATGAAACAAAGTTGTGCAAACACTGTAAGAGTGAGATACCGAAAGGCGCGAAGGTCTGCCCAAACTGCAGAAAGAAACAGGGCGGTATCGGGAAATGGATCGTGGTGGTGGTGGTTATTATTATTGCAGCAATGTCGGGCGGTGGAGCGGATAAACCGAAAAAGGTAGAGAATGCTTCGACGCAGAATAATACAGATAACAAGGCTGATGTGGTGAATGATACTACAGAAGATACCTCTGTCAAACAAGAAGATAGTGAGAAGGATATATTTGGTATTGGTGAAACTGCAGAAATGAATGATGTGCAGGTTACAATGGTCAATTATACGCAGAGCAGCGGGTCAGAGTATAATAAACCGGCAGATGGAAATGAGTTTGTTCTGGTAGAGTTTGAAATCGCAAATAATTCTGATTCTGAGATAAATATAAGCAGTATGGCGAGTTTTGAAGCATATGCGGACGATTATGCACTGAATTATTCAGTGAGTGCTCTTTTGGAGAAAAATGATCAAAATCAGTTAGATGGAACCATTGCAGCAGGGAAAAAAATGAATGGTGTGATTGGGTATGAGATCCCGGCGGACTGGAAAACAATCGAAATTCATTTTAAGGACAATGTATGGAGCAGTAATAAATTTAAGTTTGAGATAACGAAATAGGCAGATTAGAGGCGGACATCTGATAAAGGATATCCGCCTCTTTCAGAGTTAATTTGGAAGATAGTTTTATTTGTAAAAAGTTTGATCTAAAGTAAAAAAATTCTTGACACACAAGGCGTCGTGTACTATACTATTTAAGTCTGTGATAGTGAAGTAATGTCAATCCAAAGCCCCGGAGCGACATTTAAACTATAAACAATTTATTGAATACCAAGCGGTGTGTCCTGGACATTCACATTGCAGAGGTGTTCCGTAACATTATTTCTAGGAGGAAGATCAATGAAAACTTTTATGGCTAGCCCAGCTACCATTGATAGAAAATGGTATGTAGTTGACGCTGAAGGTATGACATTAGGACGTTTAGCATCTGAAGTTGCTAAAGTATTAAGAGGAAAGAATAAACCAATCTTTACACCGCACATCGACACAGGTGATTATGTAATCGTTGTTAACGCTGAGAAGATCAAAGTAACCGGTAAGAAATTAGAGCAGAAGATCTACTACAATCACTCTGATTATGTAGGTGGTATGAAAGAGACTACCTTAAAAGAAATGTTAGCAAAACATCCGGAAAGAGTTATCGAGCACGCAGTAAAAGGCATGCTTCCAAAGGGACCTTTAGGAAGAGAGATGTATACAAAATTATTCGTATACGTTGGACCGGATCACAAGCATGCAGCTCAGAAACCTGAAGCTTTAACATTTTAATTAGGAGGGAAAAACAGTGGCTAATACAAAGTATTACGGAACAGGAAGAAGAAAATCATCTGTTGCCAGAGT